>Ga0181612_164665_pt1 | contig 12338 bp, 6 predicted proteins | sample HoacroProtozoa21_FD_119630 | JGI IMG/M metagenome (GOLD analysis project Ga0181612, IMG submission 119630) | Hoatzin crop microbial communities from Cojedes, Venezuel. Combined Assembly of Gp0051906, Gp0051904, Gp0051908 | reverse complement strand
TCCTTCTCTGGAGATATTCAAGACCCGCCTGGACAAGGTCCTCTACAGCCTGCTGTAGGTGACCCTGCTTCAGCAGGAGGGTTGGACTAGATGACCCACAGAGGTCCCTTCCAACCCCTACCATTCTGTGATTCTGTGATTTACAGAAGTGTGAAGTCCTTCAAGAGGACAGAAGAGGCTCTCTCCAACAGCAGATTGCTGAAGTTCAATAAACCACCTCAGTGACCCTAACAATCAAATCACACCCAAACTTCAGAGAAAGGCAAAAGAAAGGCTGCATATTCCTGCCAATCTGACTGTGCTGGGGAGGAAGGAGAGGGGACAAGTTATGCCTAGGAAGGGATGAAGTAAGTTCCTTACTTCCTGGTCCCTTTGACAGACTAGTAGGTATCTGAAATACAGTATGTCTGCAATATGAGGAGGATGCTCACGAAGTGAAGTTCAGTCTTATATCAGTGTCCCTCACAACACCACACTGGATACCCAAAAACTTGTACTGCAGTTTCTCTTCCAGAAATTCACCTGTTGAAGCACACAAACTCTTCCATAAGTTATCAAATTCAAGTAATGTTGGTTCTTTACATTGCTATTATATAGAAAAAAAATAACTGCAAAGATAGTTAGAAACCTTCTGCTAGTATCCACTCTATATTTAGTCATGACAATTTTAGAAACATTGTTCTTGTGCCACTACTATATTTTCAGTTAAATAGCTGTTCTTTGTCTTTAACTCTTCACAATATATTTCTGAAGAATCATCCCATCCCCTCTCAACTTTTGTTTGTCTAGGCTAAACATACTACCTCATTTAATCTCTCTTCATGAGATTAATTTTCCATTCTTATAAGCATACTAGTACTCTCTTTCTGCTTCAATTTTAAGGTCATCTTTCACGAACACAAGTGACCAGAACTTCATATAAATTAAGACCTTGTCAATGCTTTGATCAATGAAATAACACAAAAATACTTCAGATGATAGTGCATCTTACAATTATAATAGACTTTACAGTTACAATAGGTTTTCAGAGTTGCTCTGCATGGCAATGATAGTCATCATCCAGGAAAACTAGTATGCCGGTATTTCTTTTCCACTATCTTCAGATGATAAATGCATATTATACTCAAGAAAAGAATCTAGTTACTGGTCCTTAAATCCCTGTCTTTGCAATCTATGCTATTAAATTTCATCTCATCTCATCACTCACATCAACACAGTAATTTTATTCTCCTTGCCTGATGATACAATCCTTTGTTAAGGTAACATTTCCCCATTTTATGTTATCTGTACATCTCACAAATACAGATGTCATTCTTATTCCTATATCTCCTATATCACTAATCAATATCTTAAATGGGTTCGTTTAACATAAGAGACCAATCATGAAAATATTTGTGACAGTGTCTCATTTTGGCAGTTCCTTGTTGTTCTGACAGTTCTCCTGTAAAAATTATTACTAACTTCAAGAATAAAGTTCAATCCATTGTCATTGTCTAAGAAATCTAGTAGATAATTTAAAAAGATACTGGGTTGTCTAAGATGATCTACCTTTGTGGAACCAATGTTGTAATTAACCTGTATTCAATTTCTCTTCATGTTCTTTCCTTTAAAATCTGTTCTAAGACTGTATACTGCTGAAATCCTGTTTACAAGTCTGTAGTTGTCTGGATCATCTTTTTGCTTCATTGTTTAGGTATAGATACTATATTGGCTGTTCTCAGTCTTTGCATAGGACTTGTAAATAGTCATATTAAAAAAATCTTGATACTAGGCTTGTAGACATGGTCAGCATAAAGACTGGATGTTGTCCAGATTCTCTGATTCTGAAGTATAGAAACCTGATTTTTGCTATTGCTTGGATAAAAGTTCTGTTGCTTTATCCTTATTTTTCTTTACATATCTTTTGTTGTTGTAGATTGAAATTGTTCTAAACAATCATGCAGCTCTGGAAACTCGTCAACTTCAGACTGCTTTTGGAATGTATCATTGAGTTTATTTTATTTAATAAAGTAGTGAAAAAACTTCATGTCACTAAACTTCATGCTGCCCTTGCAGAAAGAGATTGGAAAAACCTTAGAACCATCGCTTAAGCAGGCAAGAAAAAAATTAACTTCCAGAACTGGGTCTACTGTAATACAGAGACTTACAAACATGAAAAAAATGCAAACGATGGAACACCTCCTGATCTGCACAGCCTTAGAGGAACCATTCAACGACAAGTATCTAGGCAGATCAACAGCTTGAACCTGTGACTGAATTTGTAAAAAAGGAACATTTGTGGTGGATATGCATGGAGGAGAGACGTGATCTATCATTATCCTCTTTAGTCATCACCTTTACTGAAAAATGATACAAAATATTTATTCAATACTTGATCCAGTCCTTGATTGCCTCCTTCCTTGATACCCCACTGTTAGCATAGAGAAGAACCAGTTCCTTCCGGTTTTTGTTTATATGATTAATGAACTTCAGCCATTTATTTTCTGTACTAATTCAGAAAGACTTGAAAACAATTTAATTTTATTTCTATGGAGGCTGACACTTTGAATATGAGCAAGCATTTTAAAGACTAAAGAGTTTACAAATGGTAAAGTCTTTGTTCATCCCAAGAATCTTAAACTCTTCTCTCCAGTTTTTCCACTTATCTTTAACAACATAATTGCCCCTTTGAATTAAAATAATTCCATGTCTGATAATGAACCTCAGTATTCTAATTCTCAAGACCTTAATCCAAGTCCTCAATCTATTAACTAACCTATGTAACCCAAACTTGCCTTTCTAAAATTCCAAGCTTTGACTACAGCCTTTATTATTGTAGTAGTAAAGTGTCTCACAACCACTGATAAATCTACCTTTCAGATTCCTCTGTAGCAGAGGAAAATACTATCACTGATTTACAGGAAGAAGATACGGTAATGTAAGTGGTTTGCCTACAGGATCCATGGTCGAAGTAAGAACCAAACCCCATTCCTAAAAGCATCATACGCACATCATCTCACTCAAATTTGATGTGAATATAGGATGAAGGTATGCGCTGGGCACAACAGTATTCACCTAAACAGGAAATATAAACCTTAACCCACTAAGTTTCTCTTAATTGTACCCCACCCATTAGTTCAAAGTACATTTTTTTTCTTGATTCTCTGTGCCTTTTTAACAAATATCATTTCTGCATGCTTATGCAATCTGGAGCAACTTGAGACTTCAGGGTGTATGCTAAGTGCTTCAGAAAGCACGTATGTTCAAATCAGAATGTGGTATAAACGAAAGCATGCTGATACAGTTGCTGATGTATTCTGCTTCTGTCTCTATTTCTTGCATAATATCAGTGCTTGGGCTCCCCTCAGTTCTTCGGAAAGTATAGTCCCTTGGGGCCATGGAGATAACAACAGCAAACCCAGACCACCTGGAGACAGTATTTAGTGGATGATTAAACCAATGGTGAATCAGAATGTTTGAAACAGCAACAAGAAAACAGCAGGAAGTAACTTGCACTGTATGGCTGGGAAACTGGAGTGAAATCCCAGCCCCATCAAAGTTAATGCTTAATGCAGAAATTCATTCTTGATATTTATGATCTTTCCTGAATAGTTCTAGTGTCATTTATTTCATTTATGACAAAGTCTGAGATGAGAAAATGATATGGGACAATGTATCAGTTAGCATAATAGTCATGCACATACCTGTTTGCTTCTGTGTGCTTGCGTTTGCTGGAAATTTATAAAGATTCTTTTTTGTGATAACAGAAATAAGAAACCTGCAGAAACTTACCCCTTCTTCCTTTAATGCTGACTCATGTCTTTTTTTTCTTGGAATAGCTACACAAATTGAACAACCAAGGTGGGAGAACAATGAAATTACTCATTGTGACTTTATTTATTGCAAAGGCACCAAACAAGACACCAGTGTCAATCACATCTTAATATCTGTTGCTAGGACAATAAATTAGGAGAAGCTTACAGCAGTCAAACTCTGAGGATGTTCCCCTGGTGTGCACACAGAGAGCATGCTCTGTGGAATCCACCTGGCTTCATCAGAGCTGGCGATCTTACATATTGCCACCAGAGAGTCATTTGGATCCAGGTTTCTGCTATTTGAGCTGAGGAGGGGGCAGAGCTGGGGTAGAAGGTCAGAGTTTGAGTGGGCTCACAAATCACAGCTAAATATTCTCAGTGGGTGCCAGCTTTTAAAAGCCCTGAAGACTCTCCACAGACAACACCTATGCAGCTGAAGTCTCCACTGTGAGGGCCTGAGATAATTTTTGGTTTGTGTGTTTGCAATATTTTCTTACCTGTTTGATCTTATTCACACTAACAAAGTTATGTATTTAAGAGACCTGAAATTCTGGGGGGAAAGAGGGGATGTGTCCTTGGATGGTTTTTTTGGAGGAGATAAATACATAACATCCATAAGAAGAGGTCTATGTGGGGGAGGAAAGCAAGAGGAAATAACATGGGAACTTTTAGTATTCTCTACTGTCATTTTGATGATATTGGTTTTTTCAAGCCTGAAGTCAAGAATCCATCAGGCATCCTCTGAGCACAGCCTTAAATTGAAGCACAATTGTGCTTCACTGTAAAGTCACTGGGACTACTCATGATGATCCACATAAATTAGGCATGTGTCTAAATGCAATGCAGGACTATGAAAATTTTATTTACAAAATACCAGGAGGCTTTGGAGAATGTTAATAAGTGAAATCTTTACGGGTTTTCTTGCCTTTTTTTTTTTTTTTAATGAAGACACTGTGGTACTTTTGTAACCTTATGAAGCCTTCTGGATTGGAGATCTCTGGCAAAACTCTGGGGGAAAAAAAATCCTTCAAGGCAGCAGCATACTAGGTAAAGCCAAATTAAAAATAAATAAACAAAAACTCCAGTAAAAGAAAACATAGTAAACCAAATCATATTTCTCCTCATTTCAAGGGAGAATTTTTTCTTTTTTTTTTTTTCACTGAAACTATTAAATAAATATGCTTGTATTTTACAAGTGTGCTTGCTGCAAAAAGTGCAATCTATTTGTACAGCAGAGAGAATGAAGGACTCACTGCTTAAAGGCACAAAAAGGGTGTGTAATAGGATTCTGGCATCTTCCCAGACAGCTTGCAGACAAATTCAGAGACGAACAGAGAAGTATCCTTTTTGAAGTATATTTGGCCAAGGTCTCATTCACAAACAGATAAAACCAACACATTTCTGCATGATAAGGGTCAACAGAATAGCGTATTAGTTTGAGAAGAGAACCCATCTGCAATTTTCTTACATAAAAATATACAAGGACACAACAGGAAAGCTGTCAGCATGACAGTTAGAGGATTCTGCCAAGGAGCCAGATGCTAGTGTCAGAAGAACATGTTCCACAGCTTGGCATCTGGGTTCTCTCATTGCCCTCCAAGAAGGAAGAAAAGGAGGAGTGATAAGATATGCCTAAATGACTAAAACTACAAGCAATTCCACCACCACCCCCAACATGCTCAGATTGCTACTTCTTTTAGAAAATCCTCAGCTACATGTTCTCCTACATCTTTTAAATTAAAATGAAAGGCAATAAATTTAACCTACTTATGTTTTAGTATGTTTAAAAAGCACTCACAAATCTGAATACGTCTCACATGATTATAACTGCTCATGTGTGTAGCTGTGCAATTTATTTCATTATTTTTTGTTGGTTTTCCACAATTTTGCTGCAGAATAGATTTCAAGCTTAATTATTAGCCCATATCGCTCTTGAGGAGGGGAGGATATAATACCACACTTAATGGTTGAGAGGTAAGATTACAACTTTCTTCTTTCTCTGAATGGTTACTAACTGAGAAAAGCTCACAAATATCTAGGGCAAAATGTTAAGGGTTGGTTTAAGACTCAACAAGGTTGTGAAGCAGCATAGGCAATAGCCTCATTATGGCAAGAAACCACTGTTCTTAAGATAGCTTTGGGAAAGCCATAGTTGCCACACGGCTCCCGTAATGATTCTGGTCATAGACAGGTTAAGGGTGTGTTCATAGTCCCAGGTCCTCTAGTCACATCTCCTCACTATGGGCAATTAAGTAAGCTTCAGCTTTGTATCCATGTTCCTTCCCTGAGTCTATCACCATGATGCCTGAAAGTGCCAGCCTTGACTCAGTTCTCCGGTTCCGCTGGATCTCTGCCTCTCTTCTGCTGACCAGGTCTGATTAGTGAGGATGGAGCAGTCCCCTCCAGTAAGCTGGTTGGATCCCATGTGTAAAGCTTTAAAAATAAAGAGCAAACTTCTGATGTCTTTGAGATCTCTGTGAAAAGTGACCAGAAGCCAGGAATCACATACTTTCACCTGTCTTGCAAAATAAACTGGTGGCTCTCCTCTAACCTGACCAAAGTTTTTAAGGTTAGACATTTCAGAATTACAAGTGGCATTTGCCGCCATACCTTACTCTGGATAGATGTGTTGTAGCCACCACTTGCACTGATCTTCTAGAGGGTATGGGACTGGTTTCCACCTAGGACTACTCTTAATTCAGACAAAACAGCAGATGATTGATCTCTCTCTCTGCACTGATTTAAAGCACTTTAAGTCCCCCCCAGTAGCAGTCCGTCCCCAGAATGCTGAGGCAAAAGGAATGAGGCAGAAACACAGTAATTTACAAAAGGTTTAATTTCCTCTCCATACAATAATGTCGGCATAATTGCTGGTATTTTTTCCAAAAGCAATAACCGAGCCCTTTCAGGTATCATCCTTCCCACCTCTCTTTTAACACAGCACCTACAGAAATGATGAGTGAAAATGTTTTTTCAAGGAACAGAGGGGAATTTAGAAAACAGTATTGCAAGCTCCATCCCAAATTGTCTTGTTATTAACAGACTGCTGGAAGGGTGTGTTATAATATACTGTAGGGACAGAAGGAGAAAGCAAGCAAACTATCACTGCTACTGTATTACCTACTCTTTGGATGCATGATAAAATATGCACTTAGGATAAAACTTATGGTGCTTGACCCCCAAATTAAGAAAGTGCTACCCATACAAACATAGTCAAAGAATTCTTTAAAATCGAAGTCTATATCTGAAAAGCGGATCTCTGTATTTGTTCTGCCTAAGTGACTTCAGAAACACATTTCTTTCTGACTTCAGCTCAGAAATAAAAAGGTGATTTTAGTCACTGTGTACACTTTAAAATCCATTTGGGATTTGAAAATCAGACTGTTCTTGTTGCCTCCTCCACCTGCACTGGCAATAAAGCGTTAGAACCACTCCAACGATGGGATGTGGGACATGAGGTGAAAGAGATCTCAGCTCAGTCTTCTAGGGCTGCCACTGCCTCAGCAGAGCTCACAACACAGCAGGAAAACTTACTTACAATCAAGTCAGCGGATACAGGCACATACAGGAAACAGACAAGGAAAAGGTCCATATCAGCAATAACATTTTCCTATTTTAATTTAATTTTCTGGTCCAAATTTGTGTTACATCATGTTCTTAGTCTTACGGATGGGATATAGAGATGAGTCTAATTCATTTCTAGAGATATTATGTTTCCTAATTTCCTAAGTCATTCTGAAGGAAAAAATATTGAAAATTCAGATCAACCAGAGCTGACCCCAAAATTAATCTTTTCCTGCTGAAAGCAGAAATAAATCTGACCCCAAAAGGAGGAAAATATTGGTTATTTAGTTTTTCCATTGTCTAGTTTGATAGAATGGGATATATTCACAACATGCTACCAAGTCAATTTTTAATTTTAATTTCCTTTTCCATTTTATGAAGTGAAAAATAGCCGATCTTGTCAAGCCAAGGCTGTTTAATTCCATTTTAGTTTACTAGGAGGACAGGGAAAATTCTGATCTTGACACCTCTTGGAAAGACATCAATAGGAAGAAAGCTAGATCCATCAATTTTTATTATTGCATGACTGCTAGAACTTCCTCATGAAAGAAAACATGCAGTGGAAAGATCTGTGCAAATGACAAAACAGCAAGAGGCTAGAATCGCTTAAGAAATGGTGTTCCTCTGATCAAAGGTTGAGGTCATTTGTCATCAAAATGCTGAGATCCTTATAGGATTGATCTGACATGGAGAACTCTGCATGATCCAAAACCCTAACAAGGCCTCAAACAAAAGCAGACCAAAGCAGGAATGGGATGGCCTAGAGGCAGTTCATAACCAGGTACAATTTTGTTTTCAGCAAAGTATTAGGCCTATGTTTCTTGATTCTCTGCTACATGATTCCAAAAACTTCCTCTCAAAATCCTCAGAAAAAACATCTTACCTGTGGCCTGAGCAGAACTCTGAAGCACTGTGCAAGCATCACGGTGGTGTTGGTGGACTTGAAATTCTGCTCTAGGGAACTGGGGTAGCTGGACTGTGGAGTCCAGATACACCCAAGGGCACAGGCAAGAGGTCTGATTCCAGAGTAAAGTGCTAGAGTTCCAGACTGGGAATCTGCTCTCCCCAGTTCAGACCCAGTGAGCAAAGAGGTCTCAAGACCTCTTTGCAGTGCCCGTAAAGGGCTACAGTATCCCTACGCTGGGATATTTTGCACACTGAGCACTGAACCAGGAATGAAAGTATTCTGAAACAGCCTAAAATTATGTTTTTCTCAAGACCTGTCATGCTGAAACAGAAGACAAAAGTGCTGAAAATCTCTTAAGACTTCCAAAACATCCAGTAGCGCCAAAGAGTTCTGTTGGCATACGTTGAAGTTCGCAGTAGCAGACCATCCCAGCTTTTCTGGTGCTTCGCTCAAATTTCAAAATCTTCCTAAGGCCTGCCCTTGACATCTGTGATTTATTTGTTTCTGCCTGCAGCAGTGTTGTATATTTTATGTGATAAGTTGTGGGGAAATCCATTCAAAAAGGAAAGTTTTAAATTCCAGTGCAGAGATTCTTTGTTAGTCTCAAACTGCCAAGAAAAGAGCAAGGAGAAAGAGGGAGTAGGAGTGCTGTGACTGTTTCATGCTTTTTATGCCACTTAGATTCATGAGAGGCAAACTTCAGTGTATGTTTAAAGTCTTTAAAGATTTATATTATTAACGAAACAAGGATTTTTACAATCAGTGAACATTTGTTTAGTTTCCCCCTCGCCTCCTCCCTCCTTATGCGACCCCCCCAGCCAGCACACACAATTTTAGGAGACTATTTTGTTGGCTATAATTAAACTATGTGTGTTAATTAGGATTAGATTTTAAATGCACTGCTTGGGAAGTAGAAAAAATACAGGATCTGAATGAGCCCAAATTGAGATAACACTTGAATTTTCACAGATGTTTCCATAATCCTAATTTCAAATTGATTGTACTTCCTGAACAGTGAGCAGCCATTTTCAGTTATTTATTCAGATATGAACTACTTTTTCAGTGGGTACAAATTATCCAGTCCTGTAGTTAACTCCTTGAAATAAATGGATACCCAAGAAGATTTTGACTAGCAATATGTAAGTGGTTCCACAAAACTGAAGAGTGTCCATATCTGAAGTGAGACATCTCTCAGGACATGCAGAATCTCTGGTTCATAAAGATTGTTGCTGTTGCTGTTGGAGGATACAGTAGGTTGATTCATTGCACCAGTATGTGCCACCATATATTTACACTCGTATGCTCGCAGTGGAGATCTGTAGAGTCTATCATACAGGCCCAATGCCACCTGGCTCTGCACCAGGAAAACCTAAATTATTCATCATGAAACCAAGCAGAGCCTGAGGGCTACTTTGACTTAATGGCAGCTGGCAACAGCCCCAAGGGACTAAAATAGCAGGCATTAACCCATGTGCTCAGTTGGTATTTTTTCCTTCTCTTTTATCACAATCTCCACACCAGTGTCGGGGAGAGTTGGCATCACACTCTCTACAGACATGATCTCTTGTCTGGCAGCTGCTAGAGTCTACTGGAGGAATGGCATGGCACAAGAACGGCATGCTACATGACCAAATTCAGCACAATAACTTCATTCATGACAGTACTATTGGCCTGGTAACGTTGGACCCAGGTTTACAAACTGGCTGCAGAAAGGGGCTTAGCACTATTATTAATGTATGTCCTTCTGGTCTGACCAAGCCTTAGAATTCTTGCTGAAGGAATTCATGTAATTTAAATCCCAATCCAACCTGATTTGGGAATAGTCCTAAACGATGTAACTCATAGTTTGTTCCTGGCCACATCTGTGGTACAGAATGTTCCAAAAACATCAGAAAGGATATGTCTCAGCAAGTTCTTCATTTTCTTTCTAAAAATTTCTGAAAGAATTAGTAACTTTTAGCAGTGAGTTGAACTGGGCTTGTGCAAACAGTTTTCATACAAGCTTCTCCACACTGCTGTGCCAGTGATCTGTAACATAAAACCAAGTAACCGAAAATTAATCTCTTTTCTCACAAAAAAAAAAGTCTATTCCCTTTTTCCTGTTGAAATCTTTATTCTAATTTTATTCTCTCACTTCATCACACATTATACAGCAATGCTGGATCTAATGTGAACAACTGGGATGAATTCCACCAGCTTGTGAATATGGAACATGATAACATAATAGCATGACTTTGACTGGGGCACAACTATTCACTCTTACATGTGGCATATTTATGTTTGCTATACTATGAGCATTTTCTTACAAAGTTAAGTCATGCCATTCTGATTTTACACTCAGGGCACATGAACATAGACCGGGGAAACTCTAGTAATGACAAGAGCCAAAGATGGGGCATTGGAACCACATTTTACAAATAATGCTGCACAAAAAACCCAACTATTTTCAGGAAGAAAGGGCAGAAGTAAAGTCCTGTGTGGATCAGCTTGCCCTTGAGGCAACTGTTTACTTCTGGAGCAAATTCAAGGAGACCTAATATGAGTCATAGATCCATACTGCCTTTGGGTTTGCATTTGTAGAGCCAAGCAGCTTCAGTCAGTTGCATCCATATTGCCTTCAAGGCAAACCAGCCCTAACTCTGTACCTGAATTGCCTGGGGAACTTTTGCCTCTCTCCTGACTCAAATCAGATTGAGAGGTAAAAGTAGATGCTGGGAACAGGCAATGAATTCATCATCGAGCATGAGTCTGAACCCCGGGCTGATGTAAAGCCAAACTGCTGCACCTGTTGTAGGGCTGCAAATCAGGACCCTGTAAAACAGGCGTACACTTAGCAACAGCAAGTAACTGCAATAAAAAATAAAATGCATATTTTTTTTGTCAGTCATCTCATAGCTTCTTCTTATCATTAAGAACACAGGCAGCTTTCCCGGCTTGCCTAGGAGCAATCATTCAACCTGGAGTAACAAAGACAAGTAACTCTTTAGCAAATGTCATCATCCTCTGTTCACCGACACCAGCAAAAATGGCACCTTTGACTCCCATACAATTGATTAAAGTTGAACTCCATAAAGCTGCCCTCACATTACATTTAGTGTTACTTATTTCATTAAATGTCAGATTAACTGGTAATTAGTTCAATAGAACTACTTAATATTATTACTTCATATAAAATGCTCCATAACTTTTCTGCACATCAAAGCATGTGATTTACACCAAAATCATTACATGTCAATACTTTGGCGCATCAGTATAAAATCAAGATACCATACAGTGCATTCAGCTAAAATGAAATCTCTTTCGTTGATTCCTCCTCTTCTGTTTTTCTGTGTATGCACTTCAATATTTCTGAGAAGTTTAGGCTAACCATACCTGTGGTCTGAACACTGCCTAAAATAGATGTCTTCGGACGCAGTTCTAGTAACGCAAGCAGTAGTAACAACAAAATACCTTTCAGTGCTCTCATAATTGTAAACAGAAAGGCTCTATCCTGCCTTACACAGCCAACCTGTACTGACTGCAGTGGGAGTTACATGAAACCGAGGTCAGAATTTGGCCTACAGTTAAGGAAGCAGTGCCAGCAAACTGTTTCCACTGAAAAGTCAAAACAAGTTTATCAACTAAACAAAGTGGATTTCCTGAAAATGACAACAGGTATAGGTTTAATTTCAAGAACAACTTGAGGGTTTCATCGGGCCTCTCTTTTTTCTTTCTTTGTCTTTTGAGAAACAACTCGTTTTATCAGAAACTGCATGTGTGTGCTTGTATGTGTGAACATATAGTCACTACAAAAGTGAAGTGGTAACCAAGCTGAGGTTTTTCTCTTTTGCTTCCTGGCTGTGTAAGCCTTTTTTTTTTTTTTTTTTATTACTGTAATTATGAAATTACGGGAGGGAGTGGTATGTTGACCATCATACGCACAATTGTTACCACAAAACTTTATCAGTAGTTTTTCACGTACATGAGCGTATATAACTATAAATGCTCAGTACACAATGCACACACAGATTATTGTGCCGAGGTGTATCTGCATACCTGTGTATGCACACACACATACACACACAGAGAAATAT
>Ga0181612_146190_pt1 | contig 12338 bp, 10 predicted proteins | sample HoacroProtozoa21_FD_119630 | JGI IMG/M metagenome (GOLD analysis project Ga0181612, IMG submission 119630) | Hoatzin crop microbial communities from Cojedes, Venezuel. Combined Assembly of Gp0051906, Gp0051904, Gp0051908 | reverse complement strand
GGGGGGGTGGGGGGCAGGATTTTGTTATGCAGGGAGTGCAGCAGAGAAAGAGGAGACCTTGCCAATGGGTTCTTGCACTGTCACCACTCTCAGCTCCCAGGAAACCGAAAGAACAACAATCTGGTGGCTATTGTGCAGTGCGCAGAAGCAACGCCTTCCTGTTTTTCTCAGAAAGCTCCATGTGAAGGCATTTCTCCAAGGTTTCGAGTCCCCTGCTCTGCCTCACCTGGTCCGGGCATGCCCGACTCCAGGTCCAGCTAACCCCTGCCTTGCAGGCTGCTCACAGATGGATACCCCACAGCAGGTCACGAACCACCCACTGCGGTAGCCTGTAGATTGCAGCTTCTGGGTGGTTATTTTTCAGCAAAACCTCATCTCAGGCAAAGCAGCATGTGCTGGGCAGTTCAGGGTTGGGATCTGGCATGCCTGGGTCATATCTCAGCTGTGCCCTGACTGCAGAGATGTCCTTGAGCAAGTTGCTGCTTTCCTCATCTCCTGCCTGCTCCCGGGGGACCATAAGCTCTGCAGAGCAGTTGTGTCTCCAGCACAGCAGTGGCCTCTTGATGTCACCGTAGTACAACCGATCAGTTTGTTGGTTCAGATGACTTTGAATCAGCCTGGGAGCATTTTTAAGACAGTAAAGAGAAATCTCTCTGGTGTTTTTCACCCATTCCTGAAAGGAAACATCAATCTTAGGGGGTTGCAAATGGTCCTTTCTTGTGACTGTCCTCAGTACTATTGATCTTAAAATATTGCAGCAGTTTGTGTGCATAGATCACACAAACATTCATCTTTTCTTCCAGAATGAGAACAATCCACTGTAACTGTCTGTGGATACAGACCCCCTTGTGCAGATGCTTCATCTGTAGCTCTAGCACAGGAAAAGGATTCTCTGTCGTGGGTGCAGAAAGTTCAAGCCTGAGCCAAACTTTTGAACCCCCCAACTCGGATGAGGATGGGCTGGAACACTGCACAAATGTATCAAAACGTCTTAGAGTTTTAAAAAAAGTCCTCCACCCACGAATTATAACATAAAAATGGGAACATTTTGTTTTGCCGTTTTCAAAATGAAACATTTCACCTTCTCAGGTTGAGAAAACATTTGACCTTGAAATATGTTTCAGTGCTACATATGGTAAAAAAACTGCACCAATCAAATCAAAATGTTTCACTTGACCAGATTTTGACAGTCTTATTTTTCAAGACACCACATTTTGGAATACTTTCAGGCTGATTTTTTTTTTTTATTCCAAATTTCACAACTGCCTAAGGACCAAAAATGCAGTTATTCACAGATGTACTGTAATTAGCTAGAGTTTCTCTGTATCTCTGAAGAATCAAATCAATGATTACTCAAGTGAACTGCAGAGGCCTTGCAGGAATTTAAGTAGGGTAGAGTTCTTAAGCTGATTTTCTGCATAGAGATTAATTTCATCCTGGTTAGAAACAAATGGAATATATCCTGCTGTCTCTGTCCCCTTGTGGCTGTCCTTATTAAGGGTCTAAGCTTAACATTCTTGGTCAGACCAAGCTCCCACTGAGTTAATGAGGTCTTTGAATGGGATTTTGTACTGCTTTCGAATAGAGTGGTTGGAGCTCTGTGGTTTGCATAAAGCCCTGCTTTGTTCTCCTTGCAGAAGGCCCTCACCTTGAATTACACCCATCTGTCATCCTGTAACTCTGACATCAATATCCCACTGCAAAATCCTGCAAGGAAACTCAGTTTTAGTGAAGTGGCTGAAAGTGCCACCCTCCCTGCCCTGGAGAGTACTGACTAGGTTCCACATCAGTGAGAAAGATAAAGGCCATCCTGGTGCTCACTTCAAAAGGGAAGATGCTTTGCTGCCCACAGAACTGTTAATTTGGGTGAAGTTATCTGATGCAGCACTTGAGAAATTTTACTCCAATAGGAAGTTCTTCAGAGGAGTCAATTCTGTGGGACTGCTCTTCAGCATGCAGTCACCACGTCAGTAGCTTTATCCATGATGTTTTTGTGTGTTCACCTAAAATAGGAATGTGGATACGGAGGAAGATATAATTTGTTGGTGAATCCTGGGACAGATCCTATTCAGACAAACTCCAGCTGGAGCCAGGCAAAGTAGGCATGTCAGCTTAGACACATATCTCAGCTAGACAAGAGATGCAGAAACCAAAATACAAGCCACACTTTATTGAAGCAAACCTTGGGTTAAACACCCCAACCATAATTATCACAGGGAGTTTCGTCACCTTAAGTGGAAAATATAATAATTTTAAAATTTTGATCAAAATTTCTTCAAAATGTACAGAAGACATTTCTGTGATAGCTTCTTAATGTAGTTGTTGAACTATAGAGTTGATTGGATATCTTTTAAAATTTCAGTGAAGGAAATAGAGAAAAATAGCTGAAAACGTTTAGCAATTACTGAACCATTCTTCTCAAGAAACACAGACTAAGAACAGAGCATAACACAAAGCAACCACTTCCTCTCCTTTCTACACTCCAAGAAAAATGATCTAAGCAGATTTTTATATAACCCAGTAGGAAAAAAAAGCAGAGATTCCATTAAATTCATTGATGACTTCATCTATTCTATATGGATACAGTTTGGATAGCATAGTGATAGGTCTCAATGGGAAATTTCTACGACACACAAGAAGAAGTGTTCTTTACATATTCATTTGCCATTCCCACAGACTGTAAAAGTACCATGTGGGTAGCAGCTCTGTATGTTTGATAATCGCTATAGAGGAACCATATCAGCTGGGAGATTCTTTTGAACCTGGTAGCTGTCCAAAATGTTACATTTATTTCCAAGTTTTCTTTTATGTCTGAAACTTGGCCCAGGAGTCTCAGAAGAACTGCCTTCTGGTGATACGTCCTCTTTCAGGTCCCCTTTGGACCTGAAGAGGGGTCTGGACTTAACCAACACTTGGCATCACAATTCAGCCTTTATGTCTGTTCGTTTCCCTGCTGGATACACTGAATGATGTGAAAACAAAAGTTTGGAAAGTTTCTCTGTATATTTTGGATAAAAATTATTGTGAGGAAAAAGCTTTTTTCCTCTAAACCAGCTGTGTCATGTATAAATGGGATCTTCTTTTTTTTTTTTTTTTCCATGGTTTGGACTATTAGACTTCAGATCAGAGAAGACTCCCTAAAATTATTCCCCTGATGCCATCTATGCATCTGATTGACTCTGTTTTGGGATAGTGTCTCAGGATCTGTGGGCAAGGGCTTTTCTTGTCTGTGTGAATCAACCCTTTGAAATTTGAGCCCACCAGACCATTTCTCTGCTGGCACTGCTTATGTAGTGCAATACCCTGGGTACATATTCATCATACCAGCACAGAGAACATCTACTGAAAGTATATATCATCCTTACAAGTGCGTTACTGGGTATGAATTACAGAGAGGGGAAAGGAGTGGACTGTGTGGTCCAGCGTTTGGGGTCATGGAGCCAAATTTTCCCAGCATGAATCAGCAGCAACTCCACCAGCTCTGGCAAGATGGGTAGGTGTAACGTGTAGCTTTCTTTGGAAGAAATCCTTATTTACAGCTGCATGAGTCAGAGGAGCATCTGCTCTGTGAACTTCACCTCTGCCAAGTCAAAGAGTCAATGTGAGAGCACGGGGAATCCTTGTCCTCTCCGTACTCTAGGGGCCACCCATCTAGAAGCTGCTCTCCCAAAACCCAACAAGAAGACACTCCTGGAAAACCCCACTAACACCTCAGAGCAAGGATCAGAAAACCACATTACGTGTATTCAGAGAGAAGCCTCGGCCTCACCCAGAGCAGTGGTTTCCCACCATCACAGGTCCAGGAGCTCCTAGCAAAAGGAAGACACTACTGCCTTTGCTCTCCTCACTGGCTTCAGGTTTACCTTGCTTACTGCATACAGCCATTACTTAGGGCTCAACTTTGTTTAAAGGGTGCTTCTGAGGGACCCAATTCTGCTTATTTTTTATTGGTGTCCTCATGGTGCTTTTATTGGTGTTATTCTCTCTCCATTGAATCCAGGATTGTGAACACAAAGCAACCTCACTTAAGTCAATGGTGTAAATCCTATACTAAGAGGATTTGTTACTCTAGTTTTATGCCAGAATAACTGAAAATTCAAGATGAATAAAAGGAAAAGTAATTTATATTCCTGGCCAGATTTCTTTCCCAGCTCCTTCCCAGAACAACTTCATATCTATAATGTTCTTTCGCAGCTGTGGGGAATAACAGAGAAACCTACTCCAAGGTAACAATGATATTGGCTCCACAGTGCTAGATTTTCAAGTGAAGAAATTAAAGACTGGCATTCTTTTTCAGAATAATATAAAGAAACAGCCTGTACTTTCTCCAAAACTAAATTGGCCAGTTAAAAAGTTGGGAGATAAATATAGCTCATTTGCCCACGTAAAGAAAAATGAAACAGGATTTGTTTCCAGTCAGCACTCCTGGTTGCAGGTAGAATTCTGAAAAGGAAACCCTAAAACCCAGCAGTAACAAAGAATTTTATCATACAAAATTCTTGATATTTTACAGAATTGCTGTTGATTGCCTTACCTTTCTTAGCAGACATGTTGAGGGAAAAAGAAAAGCACAAGCATGTAGGATGACCATGTAGAGAAGTCTTGATGTTCTAGAAGATCAGAGACACTTTCATTAGAGGTGGAGTTAATTATACCTGCAGAGAATGGGATTCACCTGTCCTAACTAGCTCTTAAAGAGATCATGCAGGTAGTGCTAGCAGTCACCTGAGCTCTGGGGAAAGGTACAGAAGTGGGGGAGATGTTTCCAGGAGGTGATCTGCTACAGCAGTACAGAGCTTATTTTTTACCAAGAATGGGGCAAGTGCAGTAGGTTAGACCTCGCATCAGATAAAGAAGGCACAATTCTTATTAAAAAACCCCAACTTTCCTTAGTTTCTTTAGTTATTCATTTTCAGCTTTATCTTGCCTTTTTGTTAGCACTATGTTCTAACTGTAGCTAGACAGAGAAATGACCAAAGGCAAGATGAAATGCTTTAGGGAGCGGTCCTAAATAGGTTTGCTACCCTAGGAGCATTGGCTCAAGCTGCTCTATATGAGCAGGTATTTGGGATTCCTTCCTTACAAGAAAATACTGCCTTTACTAGTTTGCCCACCTCCACTTGTTAGCACTGTTGTGTAGCCTTGAAAAATGTGAGATTTGTAACCGACAGCCCACAAATGAGATTTGTGCCTTTTGATTGTGCAAAGCTGGAAATCTTGTCACCACAGCCAGTTTGTACTTCCATTCGCAGACAAGATATTGTGCAGGAGAGGTGGACAAAGGAGATGAAATAAGCCAGGTTCTTTGTTTAGGAAGAGGGGTGGGGTTTTTATTGTTATTCTTACAGCATTTTTTTGACTGAAGAAACGGGGCTTCACGAAAATCCCCAAATACTGGTGCATGGTTCAGTTCTGTGTGCAGCCTATTCCATTGTGGGCTGGTAGAAAGCACAGGCCAGTTCAACACCACTTTTTCTCAATAGTCACATGAAAATTATTAGATCTGTTGGAATAAAAGCAATAAAGGAAGGGCAGACAGGACACAAGTTCAGTACCTGCTGTGCTCTGGAGCACGTAACTATTCTAACAGAGCAAAATCTTTTGTGACCTCTGTTACAGGCTGATTTGACAGCAAGAGGACCATGGTGGTTGTCAGTGACCTTATCTCGGGAGAGCAGTTCTCGGAGTACACCCCTCAACTATGCCCTTTATCTCCTAAAACTACCCCAATTTACATACTAATTCATTACCTATGCAGTCTTGCATCCTATATGATACACTTAGGGAGACCTCATTCTACTGAGTAAGATTGTATTCATATCACTTCGACCTTGACAGCAGCTTTAAGACCACCTAATGCATCACCTTCAGAATTCACAAACGTGTAACAAAAGGCTTGGTTCATCACAGCCTCACTTCACTAATATCTCATAAGGGCACTTGATGATAAAATAATGTATTATCTCTTCTCTGCACACTTTAAATTTACTAGCTAGTATAATACAAGATTATTTGCTTTCATTACTCCACTATATTCATTTTCTTATGTTATACTAAACATAATATACTTATTTCTATCCTATATACACTGCTACATCAGGTAAGGAATGTAGCAAATTGTTTGGTTAGGTCAATTAAGATTTTCCTTGTTTAATGCGTATGCCTTTGTCACCATTATTTTTAAAAGACTTAATCTAAACAAATACCTTTCTACACACAATGTCGCGATAGCATGATCTGCACTGGGATTTAGGAAATTTCTGTACAGTGAGGCTGAGAGGTGGGAGATGGAGGAGGCAGTCTAAGGCAGGCAGAGAACAGGCTCTTTTCTGTGTTTTACAGCATAGCAGAATCCTGGCTGCTTTCAAAGCATCGGAGTTTTGCTGCGAGGCGACGGATGATAATTTAGCTCTCCAACTCCAGCTGCGCCAGACACACTTCATTTTCATAACCAGTTACATCAGGGCACTGGGAAGTTTAGAAAGACTGAATATAGAGTTTGGATGTTTATGATAGAAAGCATCTGTGACCAAACTGTGGCTGTGTTTCCATTAGTACCATGCAGATTCAGCCCAGCCTTACGCTGCTGCACATAAGAGGCCATCCTGCTGGGTCTGATGGAGTTACATCCCATTTGCACCACTGCGACTCCAGGCACAGTCTGCCTCCCCAAATCTGGGCCATGGAGGAAAGGTGCAGAGCTTTAACTCCAAAGTTTCTTTAGCTGTGAAGGTACTGAGCCAGCCAGCGGCACAGCGGATCCTTCCCCACATGCTGTTCCCTGTCATCTCTCAATCTGTCTTCATGTCTCCTGCTCTTCTATTCGTTTTCACATCTCCAACAAGCAAACAGTGAGAATCGCTGTCTTTTCTGTGTGGGCCTGCCAATTTTCAGATCAGAACTTGGATCTGTAGCAAATGGCCACGGTGCTGCTCATGACAAATGCTCTGGACACCATGAACCTGGCAGTATGAGCTGGAACAAACGATCATCCGATCTGTGTGTTGTCCCATTCAGTAAATATTTCTGAGCTAATTGCACTAGCCTGAGACCACAGGGGGGATTTAGGAATTAGGAGGTGCAGCAGCAGGAAAGGTGCACCCAGTCACGGGCCTGCAGCGTGCGATGGCAAGTGCTGCAAAGAAACTCCCTGCACCAAGCTGCTTACTGTACCGGTGCTCAAACCAAACCGTCCAGCCATCAATGGAGGGGCACTGAGCAGTGGGTGTTGCTTCTGACTGCACATTTATTCCCTTTGAGGAACTCTGGGGTGTTTTAAGGTGATGCAAACAAGCTTTGCAGTGTAAATAAAATTCAGAGTATTTGGTGTGCTGATTTCCACTAACTCTAAATACACCTCCTGCCCAGAGGCACTGCTAAGATGCTGTCCATGTTACACGTACCTCAGTCAGACCCTGGAGACCAGACACTGAGTGGGTGAGCAAGCTGCCATGTGTGAGTGAGAAGAGATGCTCTTCTTTCAAGACCAAGGAAATCAAAGATTTAGCTGGAAAAATCAGCTCATGGTCTTGCTTTCTCATTTTCTCCACTTTTATCTCTAATTACGCTCAAAAATCAATATAGTCCGGTAATGCTTTCAGCCATCCTGCTAGGGCTTGTCCTGATAACCCTCCAGACAGTTCTGCAGAGCTTCTCTCCACCCCGCACGTGTTTGGAAAGCATGGACCAGATCTCCAGAAGTCACTGGGGAGGAAAGCAGAGAACAGCTCAGAGCCGGTCAAGTCCCAGCACAGGGGGCCACTGGGAATTAAAAAACAAGCTGAAAGCAGAAGGAATTCATCCAAATGTCTCAGGTGTAAATAAATAACTGGGGTTTGTATGTAAATAAAGTGTACACATTTCTGTCTCAACCAAAATTAGAACTGTGTGGGCAAGAGCTTTCTCAGCTGTGCTGTAGAACTGTTGGTAGTTTGGTCTGGATGTTCCCAGACAACCGATCAAGATTTATTTATTTATTTGTCCCTGATTAAACACTTAGGGAAAAATAGGGGAAAATCCATGAAAACGTATTGTTTACAGAAACAAATAAGCCCTATTTTTTTTTTTCTTTGAGGAGTAGGGGCTGCACAAGATCTAAATATTGGGCTTTGAAAATTCCCACTACTCTATTGCATACCTCATACTTTCATTCTCTTTACTGGGCATTTTCTTGGACTAAAATTCCTTCAGTGCCTCACCATTCTTTTTCTTAAAAGACAGAAGGCCATACATCTTGGGATTTGCATGTAGGTGATTCAAGGAACATAGAAGTTCAGCTGCAGAATCCAGGTACTTTTTGTCTGGATGAAAAACAATCAAGCCTTTTCCAGGAAAGAAGAAGAGCTCTAGGAAAAAAAAATACATTTCATTGAAAACCTACTTTCCTTTCAAAAATCGTTGTGATGGAGCATTTGCAACAAGCTGTAGTCAAGAGCCAGGGTAATGCAAAGGGTAACGTTTCTTTAATTTTTCTTGGCATTTTACATCCTTTTTCTCCCAAAATACTCCTCCTTCTCCTCCTCCTACTCTTCAGTAGACTCATTCTCACTGTTGCTTTTAATCCCATTAAATCTGCACATTTATTGTTGCATAACTGATTGAATTTTAAATGGTATCATAGCACCTGAACGTACGACCAACAGGTTGAAGCAGGGTCCCTGGGAATGCTGTCTGCACTTGTGCACCCCTGTAATGACAAACCAGCTTTTGGTGCTCAGTTGCTAAGTTCAATGACTGGTTTATGTTTTTTTCTAGAAATGAAAGTATCTTACAACCATTTTCATGAATGCAGTGAGTCTGTCACTCTCAGCCTACAGCCCTCTTCTTTGACTGTAACTGTAAAAAACCAAGATCTGCTTCATACCAGACGAGATGCTGGAATGCCATAAATCCCACCGCACACTATTTTAAAAGCAGCTTTTTTTTTTTTTTGAGGTGCTCCCAAGTTTTGGGTAACATAGACCCCGGCGTTGTGCTGGGGACTGTTGTGAGACTTCATGGCAGCCACCCCAGTGAATTCTTCATCCTCAAAAAGTGATTCCAACTCCCTTACCCCATCCGCTCAGATAAAGACCCCCTTATAAGGCATGTTTGTGTGCTGGCTTTCAAGGCTTTTCATTCATTTTTTTCTTTTTTTTTTTCTCTTGTCTGCTAGAGGGATGACTGGATGTTTCTTCGCTAGCAGTGGAAGCGGAGGAAAATGTTTTGGGGATGGGAGCGATTCACAAAATCCTACTGATTATGATTTACTCTGATTCTGCCCCTGTAGCAGAGATCATTCTTATCCAGCAGCACAATAGGGACTTCTGCCTTGAGCGAGGCTGTGATGGTCTTCCTCAAAACCTGGTTGACTTCTCAGGTCTCTGGATGGGTGAGGAGTATCTGGTTCCCTCTACACCTCTGTTTCCCGATTTCAGGCCTCTTTGCAGAGGTCTTTGCCAGACGTGAAACTTCCATGAGGTGATGAAGAGATCTGGGCAACAGGTGCTGAAGAGATTGGTTCTTTTAATTCCACCCCAAATTTCTGTGCAAGAGCATCCCAGACTCTATAACTGCTAGTTCCAATGACCAGGGAAACAGCCCTTTTCCGTGGGTGTCTGTCTGAGGAGAAAACTCCAGCCATGCCCTGCCTGATGTGGGCTACGGATGCTATGAGGGGGAGTGGGTGGGACAAGAGAGGTCAAACTACAGAAAAAATTTTAAAACCCCCACAACTAGTCGAAACCAAAATTTTAAGAAATATGTAGGCAAATTCAGGCAAAGCTTTATATATAAATATATACATGTGTACACTAACAAACTTGTGATTCAGAATACTCCATTTAACTAATTTTCATTTTCAGAAACATCTTCCAAAGACAAAATGAAGCTGGACATCTTCGTTAATTTAGAATGTCCAAGCTAGCTGATTCAGGAGTTTTTTTTATGTTTATACCTGAAATCAAGGTGAAAACACTGACTAAAACAAACTTCTTCTGTCAAAAACCTGGAATCACACCTAACAGGCATTTTCCCAAGGAAGATTTCCCTGGGCAATCCCAGCTCTGCTTTCCTGATTTCCCATCTAGAAGAGGTAATCTCTACATGTTTGCACCAGACAGCCACATATCCTTGGATATATGTCCAGAGACCAGAGAACTCATGTGTGTTTCTTCCCTTTGCTGTGTGCCTTTTCTCAAGCCCCTATTATACTCCTATTCAAGATGTTTTTTTAAAGATGTTAACTTAAATATGTATAAATATATAAAAATATATGTGTGTGTGTTTGTGTGTGTATGTATATATATTCCCACCATGACCCACAGCAACCACGGCAGTTTCCCTGTTGGAAAAAATAATATCCATTAAACATTTTCCAAATAACTGTGGCAAGAAGGAGGATTGGTCCATGCTCCTATTTCCCCCCTTGGGGACCAGATTTCATACCCTGCTGAAGCTCACGCTAGAAAATGTGTTTGGTGGTTTCGGCAGTATCCCAAGCAGATGTTTGTACATCCCATAATGCCATCACATAGAGGTATCTATGCACGGGAAGACAGCAGGACAGGAGTTTTGCCACGTGGATCTGTGTCACACCCATCCTGTCCCTGCCTGTTAACAATCCTCTTGCAGGAAAATGTGGCTTTAGTGCCGTTTCCACCCATAGACTGCAAAAAAATGGGGCTCTTCTGCAAGAAATCATCACTTGCACCATCAGAGCCAGTAAGTAAGCAAGCAAACTCCCGAAGGAGGATGTCATTTATGAAATAACCAAAGACATCATTTTTTCCTCAAGTTAGATGACAAGAGATTTTTCAAAAAAAATAAAAATCAGTTAATTGAAAGGTGAAAACAAGTCATGCATTTCAGTTTATGATCACATCCAAAATGATTCATCTCGCTCAGATTTTATCAGAATGAAGCACACTGTTCATCTTGAAACAAATGATTTTACATCAGTTTCCAGCTATTTTATGTTTTCCTTTGCTTGGAAATTGGTACAGAATTTTTTGAGGGACTTAAACAAGTTTTCATTTTAAAATGTTGCCCAACTCCATCTAGAAACAGAGCTCACTGCTTTCATTGTTTATCTTGAGCAGTTTTAATAATCTGGTTCTTCAATTCTAGGGTCCTGACTTTTTTTCACAAAAAAACCCCTTTTTATTCTCATGCTTCCTTTTATGCTTTGTAGCAGAATCCAGGTGAGTCACAACCCAAGGGTCTGACTTTGACATTTTTTTGAATTAACTATCTTGATTTATGGCAGCATAAAAGAGAATAGATTTTCACCTTAAAACTCCGCTTCTATTTCTACGTGAAATGAACTGAAAGAAGCGGCATTAAAGGCTAGTGTTTTTAAATAAGTCAGTTCATCTATATTCATGCAATTTGCACTCTGAGAAGCTGCTGTGTCTGGATATAGCTTTCATGACTATTCAGTAGTTTCTAATCACTTAAACCTTCACATGCCTCCATGTGGATATGTGTTTGTTTAAATGAACCAGTATTAAAAATATCCAAGGAAGCCATCACTCTCCGGATTAGGGAACCTGTACCATCAGCGAGGGCAGCGCCGGGCACAAAAGGGCTTTCGTCTGCTCACAAGCCCAAACAGCATCTGCTCCATAAATAGCAGCTTCCAAACACTGCCTGTGTCCAGGCCTTCATGCTGCATTTATTGCTGCAATGGCTGACTAGAGAGTGCAAAAAACCTACTCTTGAGCAAAGGCTTTGTGGGTTGGATTCAAAAATATCCCTGCCTGCAAATCCCACGCTCCCAAATCTGCCCACTGCTAGAAGGAAAACAAGGCTAAATGTCCACGTAAACTGTGAAACGGATCCCGAAGAGCTGAAGGCCTGAGATCTTTCTTTTCAGGTAGAGCGTATTTCTGGCAGCCCAAGCTATCCCGTGCTGCAAGCAGCTGGAAACAGAGCACGTGCTCCATCTTCTCTGTGTCGTACCCATGTCTCACACTGCCGGCCACGGATCCCTCTGCAGCACTGCCCCGGGCACACTGCTGTGCCAGGCATGCTGCACTGTAGGATCCTGCCTTCATGAGAGAGGACACTCCAGCGGTGTGAAGGCCAGCTGGCCATGTGCAAACCCACCCCCCAGAAGCAGCATAGACACACCCATTGATGGTGCCAGTGGTCCCACTAACAGTGCCAATTTAGGATCCTTGGAGATCGTGACGGACACACTGTCTGCAGCATTTGGGCTCGTGAAACAAACCGCCAGCGTTTGGTCCTCCAGGCTCCAAGGACTGAATCTGTGCTGGGGCCGATAGATTTGCTCACGTACAGCTCTCCAGTGGCATAGCCTCCATGTTGTGCCCGAGGGAATCCCATTTGGTTTCCAG
>Ga0181612_175437_pt1 | contig 12339 bp, 7 predicted proteins | sample HoacroProtozoa21_FD_119630 | JGI IMG/M metagenome (GOLD analysis project Ga0181612, IMG submission 119630) | Hoatzin crop microbial communities from Cojedes, Venezuel. Combined Assembly of Gp0051906, Gp0051904, Gp0051908 | reverse complement strand
TATCCTGGCCGAACCCAGGACAGACCATCTAAACAGCTCATCATTCACTGAACTGTCCACTCATCAAACCCATATCTCTCGAATTTACAGAGAAGGATGTTGTGAGGGACCGTGCCAAAGGCTTTACAGAAGTCCAGATACATCACATCCGTTGCTTTTCACTTATCCGCCAAAGTAGCCACTCCATCATAGAAGGCCACTAGGATTTTCAGGAAGGACTTGGCCTTGGTGAAGCCTTGCTGGATGTCTCGAATCATCTCACTGTCCTCCATGTGCCCTAGCACTGCTGCTAGGAGGATCTGTTCCATGATCTTCCCAGGCACAGAGGTGAGGCTGACAGGTCAGTAGTTCCCAGGGTCTTCCTTTCTACCCTTTTTGAAAAGGGGCACAATGCTTCCCTTTTTCCAGTCACTGGGGACTTCCCCTGACTGCCATGACTTTTCAAAGATCATGGAGATATAAGATATTCCTGTCTGAAATGTCTGAAAAAAACAGTTAAATTTCAGAGTCATAGTCAGATATTCTATATGACAGATTTTACAGTGGAAAAACACATGTTCCCTTCTGCTTTTGCAAGTGGAAAAATGGTAAATCAATCTCAGGCAAATGCCATCCTGACTGCTTTCATTTACTTTACGCTCTCCCTAAGACCCAAATTTGTTCCTCCTATCTTAGGTCAGGTTCTTTCCTAATCCATCTCAGTTCTTGACAAGTTTGTTCTTGGCTAGTATCCTCTTGTTTTTGAGCAGTTTTAATGTTTTGTTTTGCTTTGTTTTTCCTAAGTCATGGCTTCTTTTCATTTCATCTTTAATTTTATTTTGGCCAGGTTTTATCTAGCCATGACAGGTTTTCATTTGTCCTGCTACATGCTTTGGTTGCTAGTTTGGCTGGGAGTTCTCATCGCTGTTTACTTCATTTTGATGAGGTTGTTACCATCCAACCAGAATACTTATTTATTTTCACGCTATTTCTAAACACCCGTTTAACAATTGAGATGGTCTTGAGAGATGTTCTGCTTCAAAATTCTCTAGGATCTGTCTTGAGAAACTAGTAAATATGGACATCACATGTAGAGCAAAATAAAATACTGCAAAAGAAAGTAGAATTAAATTGTCATAATGACAAATAGAGCTTTAAAAGTTCCTTTCATAATGTAGATATATTTTCTTGATTTGCAAATCTATAGATCACTAAAAAAAAGGTTTTTGGCATTTTAAAATAAATGTAACCTATTGAAACATTATCATCACAACTTATTATACATTCATATTACTCCATTCCACCTGAACAAAAATGTCATTGCATTTCAATGTCTTACCTGACTAGAAATCTCACCATCATTTAATTAGAATCCATTTTAAAAATACAGCAATTTAAAGCAAATACAAGAATTTGTCTACAAAGGCACCATTAAAACCCAAAAAAAACTCCAACCACCTGAACAGGTAAAATCTTCAATCTCTCCCAGTAAATGTTAAGCAGTTTAAATAAATGGATACTTTACTATTTAAGAATTATCTTCATTTTTGTATGCAATTTTACTTCTATCAGACAAGTGGCAGAAATGGATGTTATATAACAAACAAAATATGCTTCTCCCAAGCTCTGAACATGCTTCTAAACTTGATTTCACATCTCGCTTGGACTTAATATGAAAAACAAAAAAGATACAGAGAAGTAATCTACGCTAAAATTAGACCTCCCTATTCTTTGTGTAAGTTACCTTTATGATAACTTACACAAAGAAACTAATAGAACATAGGTGAAATAGGCCCATCTAATATTTCATTTTAAAGTAATCAACATGGATGAATGGACAAACTCCTGTATTCAAATGGATGTAAGGTTCAAAAGGTGATTCATGATTTATATGAAAAATGAGAATGTATTTGAAATGGAGATATGAATTGCAAATGGAATATCAAAACAGTCATGACCAAGATGGTAATGTTCTTTCCTTATATTTTAAGTTCTTTACATTAACTGATTGCAGACCATTATAGAGACCAAAGTATTAATTTCCTACCCAGATTAGCAATTACTTGCACTCCACTGAGCCTCAAAATCTGGAATATGAGTCATCTGTACTCAGAACATGCTAATAAGAATCTAGGGCAAACCAATCAAAAAGAAAGTAAGGGTGACAGGTGATTTCCCTCCAAATCATACACAACTGACCATTGGCTATATAGTTTGGACTTGATTTGTGATGTCTTTTTTAAACTGTGTCTCATGACCTGTTGGACAAAATCACCTAGGCATTTTCAACACCCTGTGCTCTGTAGCAGATTATTTTACATGATACTTGGCCTCCTCTTCCTAGAGGTGATATACTGTGTTCATTCTTCTGCAAGTCAAAGATGCTATTCAACTCTAGGACCAAAGAAATTTCTTGCTTCTTTACATTAAGCTGTCATTTCTATCTGCTACATCAGTTAGCCAGAATGGACAAGATAGATGGGACCATCTGTGATCAGTAAGTGAGCCTATTTTTTCCTCAGTTTTGACACTGAACTGCCATTCACACTCATGCATACTATTTCAGTGATTAGATTTCACTTATTTCTCAGGTCAGTTTCAAAATTCTCTTTTTTTTCTTACTTATTTCTATTATAAAAATAAAAATTAATACAAAATTCTATTTTGTCAGTTTGTCTATCACAGAAAATTCTTCTTATGTAGCTTTAAGTACTTGTCTGGCTGCTGCATAGTCACCAGCAAACTTGGCCTTTTTTTGATTTTCTTTTTTTCTCTTACTAATATTTTGCAAATCTATTTCTTTTCTTAAAAGTGTCATGTTTTCATCATTAGAGTTGCCATAAGAAACTCCTAGTGTCTATCTTTCACATACTCTTATTCTGTTACTGTTCACTAGAAGCATTTTGCTCCTTTCTTGTCTAAGAGTTTTGACTGTGAAATATTTTTTATAGTCAGTTATATAAAGCTTGAATATCTTCTAGTTTTTTTCCTCAATTTTCTATTGGCCATCAGAAAAAAAAAAGATAAAAGAAAAAAAGAAAAGAAAAGAAAAGAAAAGAACCTGACTCCATGTCTCCACGTGCTTTGCTCAGAAGAGCATATGAGCAGTGTTGTCCACTGGTGTTACCAGGAGCTTGATACAAAGCACAGCAAATTCCTTATAGTTCTATGTCAAATCCTCCTAAGATCCCGGGAAGCCTCCAAAAACAAACTGAAGGGAGCTGGAAGTATAAGCATCTACTTCAGATCTACTTTAACACAAGCAAAGGGGGAGAAAGAGGGACTAGCTTCAGAGATTAAAGGAACAAAAGAATTCAAGCTGCCAGCATCAGTATTGGAACAAAGTCCAAGGCAATGTGTGCTTGGAAATGAGACAGCTCATCTTTATCACAAAATAAAGTTTTGATGTGACAATGTAACTAGACCAAGAGGTCACTATGCAGCAGCTGATAAAAGAAATGACTGTGAAAAAGGAGTGCAAAAAAGCAAATTGTGTGGCAATTCACTGTCTCCCCTTCCTTTAATTCCTCTTAAAATTAGCAAGTACTTACCCACCAAAAATCACAACAGATTTAAGGCAAGCAGGATCTTGTGGACTTTAAAACCAAGGAATTTTCCTCCCATTCTACCGGAAGCCACTCTGCAGCTGCCTGCCTGCAGGCCTGGCTGGTAACAGAGGTCCACATGTGGTCCCAATAAGCGTATGCACATGTGCACACACATACACGTGCGCTGCACACAGATCAACAAAGACAGGGGGCAGTGCCTTTACCTACATAAACACCAGGGACACTCTTCTAGACATGCACACCATGGATGACCTGAACTAGTTCCTCCTCAGCTGACCAGGATCAGTGTAACATTCACACTCCCCCACTCCTGATCTCCAAACACACCTGTATTGACAGATCTTGTGAATATTAACACAGTGTTTCATTCCACCTACCACACATGCCCAGACCCTAGGTCCCTTGACTGGTGTCCTCCTACTCACTGGTTACTCCAGCCTGAACTTCATGAGCAACGATCAGGTGCAGGACTCTCAGATAAGCACTGTCCAGATACCTGCTCACATGCAATCAGCCACTTTTTTTCCCCCTGCTTCTCCATTTCCCCATGAGTTTTCTTCCCATATCTACCTTGACCTTTCTTTTTTCTGTTCCAGTCCCCTCCCAAATGAACAACTTACACCTAATTACTTTTTCCCCACTGGTTCCATGGTTGCTACATATATGCCTAAATATGGTATATCGGATACTGTTACTAATGTAATCTTAGCCTAATATGGTAGTACTGACAAGGTGACCTAGATATTGCTGGCTTTGAGAGACTACTTTGAAAAATGAAATGTCCCCAGAACTCCTCTGCAATTTTCTGTGAGGATTGGCCTTTTATTCATAACTCCTCCTTGACCACCTGTGAAATCCAGCCATTCTTCTCAACACTAGTTGTGATTTCTGTCAGCTTCTCATTCTTTTTTTTTTCTTTTTTTTGGATATATCCAGCAATTGCTGATGTCAGGTCCAGTAGTTTCTCATGTTCTGTTCAGATAGATGAATCTCCTACCAGCAACTGTTCATCTGCCTACATAACTTAGATATAAAAGAGCTTCTTTCTTCACAAGTATAACATTTTTTGTTCATATATTTAAATAATTGTATGGCTAGATATAAACACATAACACATCTACATAGGCAAATACATATATAATTGGAATTCATGACTTCGTTCATCAAAATACTCGCATTATGCTTACAAGATTCACCCTGCTTATTCAAAACAAAGTTTCTTTCTTTAGGAAAGGGAATTTTATCCTACCTCAGAGTTTAAAGACTCACAGAGCTTCCTGATATAGCTAGAGACAGAGTTACTGTGTAGGTCTTTGGCTACTTCAATCTGCAGATTTGAGATCAAGTCTAACGTAAAGTAGTAGCTTTAAGTGTTTAAGTAACTCTGGCATAGAACACTTTCTTAATAAAGGAACCTTTGCTAGTAAGGATAACAGTTCCTTTGTCTGAACTGTTTTCTGAAGTGCTGAAATCTTTAGTTTAGTAAGAGAAAAAAACCATCGCTTTTTAGGACAGAAATAAGTTAGTTGTTAAGTCCTTCTTTCCTATTATATAGAAGCTCAGAGACCATCTGACGTAGTTTCAGACATCTGCCGTGTAAATCCACTAAATGCAATTAGTCCTTCTTCATGATAACTGGAAAGAAACATACACTTCTTTCATGAAGGTAAGTAGCAAATTCAGCTCTACTTATCATCTGCTTCTCAATTTATACATTACTTTTAGAAATACACATTAAATAAGATGCATCCATTCTACACCAAGCGATTAGGGTATTAATGCAAGAGCAGGAGATCTGGTTTCAGTTTTCTCCTGAGATGATGCTTTGTGGGGAGTTTTTCAGGGATTTTACTGAATCTGGGTACTTCTGAAAAAAATAAGGGACCAGGGAAAGAGAATGTCTCTGTAACATAGTTTATTGAGCAATAAAGTGGCATGTCAGAGTGTTGGTTCTAAGCCCTATTCCCCAGCTTTTTTTGTGTGTTTTATAGAAACAATCACCAGAACAAATGTGTCATGTAGTCAAGAATATTTTTTTTCAGATTTCCCAAAGACAGGCTTTGTCAAAAATTAGCATACAAAAACAGGAACTTTTAAACTTTAAAACAACAACAAACTGAGTTTCCAAAATATCTTATTATACTTTATAAGTATTTAAAAATGTAATCTTTTTCAATATAAATCAAACTGGACTTGGAAACGCAAACTGCAATACTTTACTTAAAGAAGTGCTTCATTACCTTTTTGTTGGTACCTGTTGGACCTGATATCCCTGCCAGCTTGTCATTCATACATTGTATCTTACATACCAGGGGAAAAGATGGCTGCCTGTGAACATTAAACTTCACTCAGAAAACTTTACCAGCCTGAAGTCACGAAGTTTTCCATGCTCCATCTCCTGTGAGGCATGTGTTCCTCAAGAATTCAAATTCATTTGTATTTTTCTCTTTTAAACAACATTTTATTAGCCTTTTTTTTCTTATTTTAAAGTCAACATTTTGGATGGGAAATGCTGAAAAATAGACCTTGTGTTTCTTTTTTCACATTAAGAGAAGAAAACAGGCACATCAGACAAGTGGCCCCAACACACACCACATACACATTTCCTATCTGTTTCTCTTCACTTATTCAATTTTTTTTGTGGAGGCAGGGGATGGTGATAAAATATTGACTTCTGAGATTTCATTTTGAGTCTACCTGTAAGCAGAATCCAAATAAGTGTTCATCACTTTCTGTGCAGCTCAATAAGATGCTCAGTCAGTCTAGTGGCTCTCACGTCCTGCACTGCATTATCATCTCTATTAGACATACCATTTTGTTAAAGATATGTATTCAAAAGAATGATTCCAATTAGGTGGTGATCATTATGAATGAGTGCCTGCTATTTTTTCCAGCAGTATACATTTGTGTCAGCAAAGAGACAGTTCCATCTCCTATTAATTTTTATCCCCATCTTATCCCTGCAACTGCATTCAGGTTCTTTCATCCATTTTAGGTCCTTCTTATTCACACCAATACCCCTAACCAAAGTATACATGTCTGTTAATATCACATCTTAATTGGGGATATTAGCAAGACAGCTCAGTTTTAGTCTTTCAAATACCGAGTGAAATTTCTATGGGAATAGATTTGCCAACCATCACACACTTGCTAGTCTTCTTTCTGAAAAACACAAGTGAGCACACACACTTTCACACTCAACCTCACATAAACTCCCCCTCATACCCTTTCTTTTAAGGGACTAGTCATTTTTATTCATTTCAATATCAAGTGTGAAATACTGGCTTGTCATCTCTTTTTTGTAGTGTTGCAACCCAAAATTATAAACGGGCTAACATTAATGGGAGACTGAAATTTATTGTCACATTGGTAGTAGGTATTGAAAATGTTTTGATATGACTGACAAAATCTCTGCTGCAGTAGCCTTTGTTAGGGTTTATCTAACTACATCCGGCATTAGAAAGATGCTGCATATATATAACATTGGTCAGAACATGTTTGCATGAAAACTGTCTTAAATGAGCTTTACATTTAAAGTTCCTGTCTAATGTCTGCTAAATTGGCACTGGAATGCAGTTTAGTCAGTCAGTAGCCCTTAGCCCAAATTTTATGAGAATCAGAAACAGAACTCACATACTCTAAACACATGTCCAGGGACATTTTTTCAGTTACCTGTACAGAATTGGTGTAGCAGTTGTTTCCAGCTGATGATCATTTTTTCAGCTTCTTACCTGACGTCTCTGTATACTAGGGGTAAGACTAAAAATCTTATGGGACCAGTCAGAATAAAGCAAGGAAGTAAACCAAAGCAAATTTTAACAAACAGATAAGCCAGGTTTGCTTCGCATTTGAGACTAGTTCAAAATTAGTTTGAATATTGACTGATATCTCTAAACTTTTCTTTTTTTTTTTTTTTCTGAACTGCTTAACCTGTTCCATGATAAAGCTATTTCGAAACTCTTCACAGAAGGGGACAAGACAGAAGATGTACAAAAACAAAGACCGCAATTCATTAAGTTTACCAAGTTAATTTTCCCTGGAATCAAAGAACACTAGACTTTATTCAGTTCGGTGGAAGTTCAAATTTGTAATTATTAGGATGTCAGTAAAGATCCCCTCCATTTTTCTTTACAATCCTTACTTCTTTCATATCAAGCCATTTTAATTAAGAATTTTTAGTGGCAGAACTCTGCTGATTATGAAATCAACTGAAGTCCTGCTATTAGACAATCTGTTGATCACAGAGGAAAATCATGAGGAAAAACAAGGTAAAATAAGTCAATTTTATCTAAATAGATAGCATGTCCTAGAGAAGATAACTATAAACACAAACTTTCAACTGTCTTTTCCTGTTGATTTGAGCTGCTCAAAGGATTTGAGGTTTTCCGTTCTTTTTACGGTGTACGGGATTCCTCCATCATGAGTTGTTGTTTTGGAAAACGCTACGTGAATAACTGAGTCCATCGCTTGCCAGAACAGTTCTTAAGTGTATGCTTAATTTAAAGAACATGATGATTTCTGATTTCTCCATACTAGGAAAATGAATTCATACTTTGATGAAAAAGGAGTAACTATAGGTTAATAATAGTAGTAGCTATAGAGTGGGCAGCAATGTCGGTGATGGTAGCAATACTACTACTTACAAGACTAGCAACAGAGGAAAAGAGTTTGAATAGACTTGAAAGGTTAAGCTACCTGACCAACACTGGTCTTAACTATACACTGTCATCTATAAGAAGACTTTTTTTGTAATGCACAATAAATGCCACAATGGCTTGTTTCAAACTGTGTCAACTTGCTCTTTCATCAAAATATGTTAAAGTTGAATATTGATATAAATACTGGTCAGATAATTTTTACGTGCTTAGTCTTTATACTTTCCAATTTTTACATGCTTGATCTTTATACTTCCCTTATGTTACCAGACTGTAACTATCAAAGATACATTGTACTGTACTGTAGCTGTGATGATTTGGACTCTAGCTTCACATATCTGCTACAATAATGCTGTGATCCAAGTCAGTCTTCTAAAAATTAATTCTCGTGCACCTTGTCGGCAATTGTTTGAGATAGGATGGCAGAAGTCATGTACTAGAAAACCCATTTTTTCTAAACAAACAGCAGAAAATATTTGAACGTCCAGTTGAAGAGCTATTGTCAATTTGATGGCAGTTTAAATCCAAGTGAAAAATGTCCCATTAGTATAAAGAACATGGAACTCAAATCTGGTTTATTCCAATAGACCTGTACACTTCAGTTTGTATACAAACTTACACCTCACTGGTTAAAAACAAGATGCACATAATGTATGGAATGAACTGTTTCAACTTTTTTTTTCCTTTCCTTGCTGCTATAATTTTTATATCTCATTTTACCTCTGTAATTAAGACAGGTCTAGTAGGTATTTAAATTAGCCTGGCTTTCATCTCTATCACACATTCATTTCAAAACTTTTATGAATATTTAATAGAGGTTTTATAATTCATGGTGATGTGATGAACAGCCTTTTGGCCGTTAAGTCAATTGACAGAAAGGGGAAAAAAGAATAAAACTGAACAGCCCCCCCCCCCCTCTTCAGGCGGAAATAATAACGATTCTATTTCTGTTCCTAGATTGGTGATTACACAGTCACCTGTTTTCACATTAAACTTTGATGATAAATTACTCAGCAACCATGATAATATCAGAAGTTTTACTGGCCAGAACAAATTGCCAGTAATTGCTTGCATGATAAAGGGAAAGAGCTATTTCGTAGTTCTTCTGTCCTTCCCCTTAGGGAATATCTGCAACTCCACAATCAAACTGCCTCTCTCCATATACATATTTCTTTTTCTCCCTCTTTTTCTTTTTCCCCTCTGCTCTCTCTCCTTTCCTTTTTTTTTTTTTTTGTTTCATTTCAAACAATTTCAAAGGCAAGTCTCTTAGCCTTTTAACAATATATTAGCATTCCATTAGCACAGTCATGGATTTTGCATGCATATCAAGGACATGGGCCAAGAAGGCCAGTTAAGTTTCAGATAAGCTTGAGTTCAAACAGGTTCTTTTATTTATTTATTCATTTTTATTTGGTACTTTCAATAAATACTTTAAAACTAAATTTGGGTGGGGTACTGCCAACAGATTTTCAAGCCAAACAAAGGATACAATTGTGAAGCTTGTATTTTGTAAAGAATTTTTCACAGAGATCTGGCTGTTATTATTATTACCCTCATCATCAGTGATAAATCACCACACTAAATCGCCACTGCTGTTCCTATTGCTGTGATAGTTATCATTACGGTAATTTTGCAATTATTGTGATTATAATTTTTCTTATCAATGTCAAAACTAGAAACTTTGTCAAGCTCAGAGATCTTATTATGGTAAATCTCTTAAAAGCATAGAACAGTAACATTTCTGCACTGGGAATCACAACAAACAGCATTTGCTGCACTGGGACAATCTATCTATGTGTTCTGGGCCATAGCATGACAGGGTGCCGCCTCTTTTTGGGAGTCTGTGTGAGCTCCACATTGGCAGCAGGAGACCTTCACTGGTGCAAAGGTGATCTGCTCAGATGACCACAGATGTCAGCTTTTGGACCCAGTTAAGATTTCTACAATGCGTGGGTCTCCATCATAAGTGAGCAGTTAATTGGGTCTCTTGAACATGTTTGCCTTGAATGCAAAGCAAGCTACACAAAAAAAATGTAACCTATGTGTATAATATATATGTACTAAAGAGGATTTTCCAGAGGAAGGACAGGCTGTGGGGAGTGCAGGGTTTTTTCGGGGTTTTTATGTTTTTTGAAAGATTAACAACTTTTTATAAGGACCCAGAAACAAGGATTCTGACCACACTCACCAGAAAAATGAATTTAATTCAGAGGTGTCTGAACATTACTGATGACTGTACTATAACTATTCATATGTTTAAAATCACACACATGCCATTCTGAGCCAGTTTACACAGAGCCAGAGTACCTTCCCTGACCGTAAATAGTCTCTTTTTTTTGAATTACAAGAGGTGACTGGAGTGGTAGGCATCTGTATATTGTGTGTGTTTGAGTAATAGAGAAAGAGAGAGAAAGCAAGGTCAGAATAAATCAATAGCAAATTCACTTCTCAGTTATCCTAGAGTATGAATTTACTGAGTAAAAAAGCATGAAGGAAAAAAACGTTCATTATTATTATTATTATTACTATTCGAAATCTTTTGCAGTGGAAGCCTGGGTTTCATTAGTATATCATAAATAACAACAAAAGTCTTACTGAACAGCTGGATTTTGTGCCCCTTATCTTCATGGGTTCTGTTGAGGTAAATGTAACCTAAAAATCAATAGAAGTTGATCTGGACATGATTACGTTTAGCTTAGTGGAGTAAGCGGTTAAATTGATCATTTCTATTTCTACCTTCAGAATCCTTTCTCTTCAAAGGGATCTTCAGAGCTTCAGCTCTAAATAAAAGGGAGGAAAATGTGTTGTCATGCAAATGTGAGCCCATAAACATGAATGCATTCTTTCTATTGCTTTTGATGTGTGAACAAAATACTGTTCTCTAGCTGGCAAGTACCCAGATACTTTCTTCTTTATTGCTGGCTAGAGCATCTAATAGGCATAAACTAACCGCAAACAGGACCCGCATGGATTTTAGCACATTTAAATCTTGAATAATTTAAATAATTTTATTTCAGTGATGGGGAATTTATTCAAATAAGTGAATGTGTACCGGATTGCAGATTTGAAAGGCGACCCATCTAAGATTTCACACTGTTTCTCCCCCAATCTTTCTGATTTCTTTCATATCATAAATCTTGATCCTGCAAATCTTTATATGTATGCTTATCTTTAAGCACAAGTGTTTTCACATGAAATACAATCTTAGAATCATTTCAAAATATGACTGTACAGTATCAGAAGATACAATATAACTCATCCCTATCCTTTGGTAGGATCATATCTGCCTTCATCACTTTAATACAAGGCTGTTCAAGTAATTCTTAGATAATTCAGTGGTAGAGTCTCCACAGTCTTCCTAACAGCTGATTTCAGTGCTTCACTCTCCTTTGCATTGGAAACATTTGTCTGATGTCTATAGTTAATCTTCTTGCTGAGCTTTTAAACTCGATCCTTATCTTACACAGTTAACAAATTATCCTCTCCTTTTTTCCATTTAGTAACACTAAGCTGAAGAAGTTGGAGGATGAGTTCACATCTTTTGCTTGCAATACTCCTTCCCATATGTAAAGCCCATATCATAATATGAAGTTTGCCCTTTTTTTTGAAATTCAACTGATTATAGAGCCATATCTCTTTCTTAAGAACCAGAAAATCACGTATTCCATTGCTATATTTATGTGGCACTTCAATGTAGTGGTCGCTCTTGCCTACACATTTGCCTACTGAGTCCAAAATAAAAGGCTTTTTTAAATTAAAAAAAAGAGTTTGAAAGTTTAAGAATTTATATAAATTCTCTAGTTTGTCAGAGGTATTATAAATTTGAGTGATACCCTCCAATACATTTGCAGTTCCTCTTGGCATACAGTAAGGTTTGTGAAAGGCAACAAGAAAAGCTTCTACAAATATATCAGCAATAAATGAAAGCCGGAAAAAATGTGGCCCACTGCTGAACTGGCATGGGGCTCTAGTGTCAAAGAACATGCTAAAGGCAGAGATATTCAGTCATTTCTCTGCCTCAGTCTTCACTGGTAAGACTGACCTTCAGGAATCCCAGGTCCCTGTCATCAGAAGAAAAGTGTGGAGCAGGAGCCACTTACTCTGTTATGAATACAAGTGGCAAGGTTTTGGTAGTG
>Ga0181612_174703_pt1 | contig 12339 bp, 10 predicted proteins | sample HoacroProtozoa21_FD_119630 | JGI IMG/M metagenome (GOLD analysis project Ga0181612, IMG submission 119630) | Hoatzin crop microbial communities from Cojedes, Venezuel. Combined Assembly of Gp0051906, Gp0051904, Gp0051908 | reverse complement strand
CCCGGCCCCTGCCCTGCCCAGTCATCGGGCCGGCCCCTGTCTAGTCCCCAGCCCGGCCCTGCCCCGGCCCCTGCCCTGCCCCGGGCCCTGCGCCAGGCCCAGCCCGGCCCCTGCCCTGTCCCCGGCCCCGGGACAGCCGCTCCGCTGCCTGCCCTTGCCGGCAACCAGGGGTTTCCCCTGGGGAGACCACACCGCGGAGATCTTCCTGGAGGCAGACGCGACTGTTCGGCTGCTGGGTCAGAGGCGCGGTAATAGTGCAGGAGTTTACCTGGAAAGACAGCTCTGACCGGATTAAGGATTGAACGTTAGACCCGTCTCGGGGGTGCTGCCCTGTTATGAAAGAACCTGGCGTGAGAGAGAAGAGTTCCCTCTGAGGGGCATTTGAATGCAGGTCTGTCTTCAGAACGTAGCGGCATTCTCTTAGACTGAAAAGTGCTGACAGGGCACGCAGTGTTTCTGGCATTTTCAGCTGAAAAGGCTTCCTCACCCCTTCGGTGTTCTTCCGTGCTCGGTGTACACAACAAACGTTTTTCCTGTGTGCTCAGCTCAGGCTGAGACCACTGAAGTTGTCTTGGTTTTATATGGCTTAATTGGAAGCTATCTAATTTCTGTTGGAATAGTCAAAGTATTGATATACTCTCAGGGCGTATTTGTAACTGAGGAATGCTCAGAGAAGTTGAGACAAATTGAATAGAGGCGTGCGCTTAATGTATGCAAAGTAAAGCACAGACACCGCTGGCGAAAGCTTTGCAATGCCCTGTATTAATGTTGATTTATACACAGCTATGTGTGTTATGGTAGGAAGTTTATGAGTGACATGACCTAAACAAAAGAGCACTGAAGTTGCTGCCGAGATCAGATTCCAGATGACTCTGACTGTAACAAGATGCCTTCCATGTCGTATTACCACATGCTGTGTAAAGGTAACCTTAGGCTACTTCATGGAATTGCAAAGAACGAGCATTTTGGGAAATTCCTATTCCTGAAGTCTGTTTTCAGCATTGCTGCTAAGTATTTTACCATTTCAGGTCTGGCAGTGTTTGCCAGACTGTCTTGTTTAGATGTAGACCGGGAGGAAATCTGTACCTCTGACCCTAGTGAGTTCTGCTGGGAGCAAGAGTGCCTTTGTGTAATGAGCTAAACAGGAGCCTCCAAAATCCCTTCAGTTCAAGGAGTTCCGGAGTCCGTTGCATTTGGCCTAATACAGTAAGCGTGGGGTTCCTGGTCTGTGTGAGACCCTCTGAAGAAAGGAGAATGTGGTCTTTTCCAAGGCTGATTACTGTCTCTCAACCGCCAAGGCAAATGCAATGTCTGTAAACGTTCTCTACCCGCCTAGGATCATAGGGGTTTTGCATTTTAGCCTTGGCCAGCAAGAATCCCCTAATACTGGTGAGCCTGCATGCTCAGCAGCTTGCTCCACACGGTATAAAGCGTGCTAGCTTAGCCTAGGCACCGGGCCCGCTTAGTCCTGGGGATCAGTGCTGCCCAAGCTGTGGTAATGGTGGTATAATGTGTTCCAGAGGTTTTGGAAGCTCAGAGTTTTGGAAACAGTAAGGGGTATTTTTCAGCTGATGTCCTGATCTGAGAGGTTCTGCTATCAGAATATTAATCTCAAGATCTTCCCCCAACATCTCTTTTACTGAGGGTTGGAATTGAATTTCAGAGTGCAAAATGTGCTCTTCCCAGGTTCTTCCCTGATCTCCTGCCCTGCACCTTCCATCAGCAGTTCTGTGTGCACTGCTTTCCTGTGTCATCCCACCAACCCCAACTGTCCTTAAATAGTCTGTAGGCTCTGGGTGATGATTACCGTGTTGTTCCTCCACCCTATGCAAGCTGCTTATGGAGGAAAAGACAAGAATGCATGGAAATTACTTGCTCATACATAGTTCACAGTCCAATTTTTAGATCATATCCTGCTTGTATCATTTGCCAAGTCCATCAGACCAATAACCTGCCCAGTTACCTGCCCTGTCCACCTCTCAGTGAGCAGCCTACGTCACGAACATTACCCTTGCAATTTCAGAGGGATCTTATCTGTCCCCTCCTGCCAGTAGGCATCACAACCAGATACAGTAGTATCAATGCTGAAAATGGCCTGCACATAGGAATATCAGTGTCCCTTCTAAATTGTTATGTTGCTATTTTTTCTCATCAAGGGGAATTCCCTTCATCCCCTTTCAGAAGAGCCTGTTAAACTCAGCCAGTACCAAACTCCCAACAAACGTCCTTTGATAGTTTCAGATTTCAGCTCGGTGGCCTCTGTATTTTCCTTTAGTATGTTCACAGCTCCCCTGGGAGAACTAAGCCAGGAATAACCAACACTTTCTCAAGCCAGGCCTCCTGCTTTAAGATGCTCTGTGTTTCTTTTCCTGCCATATACAGACTTGCTCATCCCCACAGCTCGCCCTTCCTTGTGCTGTTGCGTTGCCTGTACTGAAATTAGGTGTTACCAGGCATCGGAGAGGAGAGCGCTGCATCCACTGCTTTCCATTTTGCTGGCTGAAGGAGGACAAAGGACCCTTAACATTTCTCTGCAGTCGCCTCTTGGCTTGGCAGCACTGTTCATTTCAATAATAAAGTGTTTCCTTTCATTCTCAAACAGCCAGGCCCCTGCCAGAGCCATAATTGTTCACAGATGACTCATTTTGGCTGCAGGATCAAAACGAGGGAAAAGTGCTGTTTGCACAGTCTTTGAAACGCACAAGATGGGAAGAAATGTTCACGCTTGATATTTGTACCATATGTTGCTTCTAAATTTTATTATAGAGCCTTTACATTTCAAAAGAGATTCGAGTCTTGTCCTGGGGATGATTTAGAAAGAAAAAGCGAAGTAGAGTTTGGAGTTAGACTGAGATTAGCAAAGACTGACTGCGTAGTTCAGCGGCGAAGCGGCAGCCGCAGGGGCTGGGTGGGAGGCTGCGCCTCGGATGCTCGGACGGGTCTCCTGCTGCTGCCACACGCGTCTCCACGCAGCGCTGAGGTGCTGCAGGCTCAGCTGCAATTTTTATCAAGGTCACATGGAACTTTTCATTCTTTGTAGAATTTGTTTTGAAGTCTTGCATTTTTGAGTTGCAGCAGGTGTTTGCATTTTCTTCTCTGTAATGAAAACCTAATGAATGTTTGTAAGGTGCTGCTAATGAACAGTCACAATTACTGATCAGTCCCTTGCTCTCTTTGGGTGTCAGCTCACTTTCTAAAGAGTTAACGTGTTTACTTCGGAAGTACCCGTTGTGAGGTTCAGCACAGAGGTCAAGAATGAAGTTCTCTTTTAGGGTGGAGAACAAGGAAATGGTGTGGTGATTCCTGCATTGCTGTTCGTGAGCACGTATGTGCTCTGTCGGTTAGGAGCTATTATCTGAGTCTCCTAAGAAGGGTGTTTTGAGGCCACCAAATTATTTTAAATAAAACACCAACGAGGCATCGGAAAACTTTGCCTTCTTTGCATTAGTATATCATTTTGACTAATGAATTGTACAAACCCTGCACACCAGATCATCCAAGACTGCTGCCACATGGATGTACGAGGACCATGAAGACAAGCTGTCATCAGAGAGCCCTTTGCAGGTGCTCAAAGGAAAGAGTTAGACTTGTTAACCCAGGAAAAGAGAGTATATTAGAACAATAAAGGGTATAGAGTCAGTAGGAAGAGTTTTTTCTGCAGCTTTTTCCCTCTGAAAAGATAATGGGCATGTTGGTGAATGGGTATGTATGGACTAGATGGTTACTCTTGGGAGCAGGAGATCTGTGTGAATAACTAGGAAGATAAGCAGAAAAAATTCTATTTGAACTGGTACTGCAATAGAAGAGCCTTACGTCATCATTTGGCAGGAACAACTGTGTGCCTTGCTAGAAGTTTTCTAACATTTGTATTCGGAGTGTCATTTATCAGATTGTCAACCAGGTCTCTGCACAGGGCTTGTGAGGTCATTGAGGTGCAGGCCTGGCGATGCGACAGTTCGCAGGGGTGGGTCGGGACCCGGTGGAGCTTGGGGACTGGAGAGGTGAGTTGTTTCCACTGAGGTTCCACACTTGCAAACATCCCGTCCCTGGTATTGCTCTTAGATTGTTTTTCATGTTTCTGTTACTTTAAGGAGGGTCTTCGCTTTTTGCAGTCAACTGAACTTGGATAATAGCTTCTTTCAGCCCACGACTGTGTTGTTGTGCCAGAAGGAAGAACGTAAATTAAAATAAACCACCCTCACAATGGTATTTAAAAATTGATTGCAGGATTTCCAGCTGGTTTTGTAAACCGGTCTTTAAAAACAATAGCTACATTTTCATTTTTTAACTTGTTAGCAGGGTATTCTTTTAAAATAGATGGTGTTTTCTGTGATACACTGTCATGTAAGCCTGATAAGGAAGATGGCTAAAGGACATACTTGCCAAAATATTCCTTGGAAGAGTAATCTAATGCCAAAAAGCAAGTAAAACAAGCAACTATTTTTGTAGTGCAGTTTGCAAATTGTGTGGCAAGGAAAGGAAGAAAATAATCCGTCACATGAAAAATGAAGTTTGGATTGTGTGTATATAAACCAGTGATTTGTTACATGAGCGTAAGATCATTATCAGGCATTTAAACATGAAGTGGAAGTGTCTAATCTATTAATTAATCAGGAAGTAAGTTTTACATAGCATGTGTAATCAAGTTCATCTTTCATTTCACTTGTCAACATAGATGCTGCTTTCAGTGTGATGTTCTCATGAGATTAAACACCCCAAGTGTTGATTCATACTGCTGTGTAAATCTCGTGGGTCCTTACATTGCACGTTGGCACCAGCTACGCATCAGGAGGTGAGCATAAAAGAGTCTGCTTCCCTCGGAGCAAAGGGGATTCCTCAGCTTCGGTAAATGTTGTTCATGCACACAGTGAGTTACTGGGCTGCGCTAACGCCTGTAAAACGCTTTTCTCCTCCCCGCCTTGAGTTAAAACAGACTAGCCTTCCACGCAAGCCTTGCCCTGCAGCAACCTTCAGGAAGGTTGTTCTTTCTTTTTTTGACCTTTTAGCACACCACATTGGAAAGCCATTATATTAGAACACACAATAAATAGCTGAGACTTCTGCTAATAATAACTAATAAATTTGCCATAGGAAGCCAGTGATGCCAGACTTTTATCAACTTGTTCCCTGCAGCAATACAACACAAAGTTTACTACTGAAATACAATGTAAAAATATTTTTAGGAGTTAATTCTTTTATTATATGAATATTATGATCAAGGTTAATGCAGAATACATAGTTTATTACAATAATTTATTATTACATCTAATAATTAGATTTCTAACCCGAAGGTGATGTTTGTTTTTTTTTTTTAATTTAAATTTGCAGATAGAAAAGTAAAGATGAGCATCTAATTCATGCCTGCGTAGGCAGGGAGCAGCATTTGAATGTGTTACTTGTATTAACATTGATAACTAGTAATAATAACCGAATACCAGAGTTCCACATGCAAGCTGTTAATTAGCTGTTAGACTTCCCTCTTTGTTTCTGAAATTCTGTTCTTCCTCAGTGGCACAGAGCAGCCTGCTAGCTCCTACTTTCTGCAAGACTGGACTGGCAGTACTTGTCTTTGACGGTTTGTCTTCTGCATGATCTATTTGATCGTAAAAATTCATCAGCTAGGCTCCCTTCCCCACAAACGGTTTGACCACCTGATCTTTCGAGACCCCTTCCAACCTGGGCTGTTCTGTGATTCTCTTCTACGATTCCTGTACCAAACCCGTTGCGTGTCTCTGCTATTTACCGTGAATTATAGAGACCGCGGCTGGCCAGGGCGGGTGGATGTCTTCAGAAAGACTGAACGACCACAGCCGCATTTGGAAGGTGCAGACTTCGGGATGCTGTGGTTGGTTTGGCCTCTGGAGGGTGGGGAGCCATGCACCCTTCAGCTGTCTGTCATTTTTGTAATATGTTTCATTTTTTCCCCTCAAATTGTCAATGTGAGATTTGCAGGATCTTGAATATCTTCCAATTTATTTTTTCACAGTAAATAAGACAATTTTTCCATTTTTACTGTACTAGAAAAGTGGTAGGCACTAATGTAAAAGTGCTTTTATTTCCAACTGGAAAAAAATAATGAAAAAATTTTGACAAAACAGTTTTTTCCCGAACAATTAATTTGAACAAAAAGACTAGTTTTAGAATAATCATGATAGTAAGAAATAGGCGCAAGGAGAAAAATTGCACAACCTTGTGGTAAATGTTGTGGTTAATATTAGCACAAATCTGGAAAAAACTTCCCATCATTGTGTATTACAGTAAATAAAAAACTTCCAAACCGTTGCATTATGAGACTGAAGTGAATCATCTCTGAGCAATCCAGACAACTTTCTTCATTCTCCTGTTGAAAAAAACCCCTTGATCCTTGGGCGCTGGTGGCACGGGGTGCGTTTGGGCTACGTTGCGCAGCTCCTCCTGCGCTGCGAGGGAGTTGTGGCTGGCGGGCTCCTTCTGCTGAGAGGAAATGTCTTGGGTTTAGTCTGGCTGGCGGGGTGACCCCTGCAAATAGCAGCGTTAGCTCAGCTGCACTCAGAGACCGAGTACGAGAGTTTCAATGAGTGCATTCAAGTTGGCTGTAAGTTGAGTTCACAGAAACCCCCATGGGTCACCTTACAGAGGTCACAGCAGAGAACTGCTTTTATTTTGTCTTGGAGGAGGAAATGGGAGATCTTTGGAAACCCAGAGCTGAAGTTGCTCTGTTAATCGCTCAATGGATCATTGTTAACATTTTGTTTTTGCAATAAGGTTTTTTTGTGAAGAATAACCAGGCTTAAACAAATATTTCCTCCCAGCAGCTACTCGTGGAAGATGCGTGATGCTAGGGAGTGTTGTGCCGTTCCCATTTATGTATGAGGAGCTTTGTTTGATGTCAGGTTTTGTACAAGATTTTTCTTTCTGGTATGGGAATTTTTGCTACACAATGGTGATTTTACACTTAGGGTTTTTTTTTCTCCTGGGTTGTTTAAAGCAGCAGGCTGTTTTGAGGCACGCGATGTTTGATTCTGGTAAAAGTTTCTTCTTTGATTTGTGTTGGACTCCAGGTGCTTAATTACTTCATGAGGTCTATGGAAACCATAGCACAAATCTTAAGGTAGATTCTGACTTTCTAAATTTTCTTAGCATCGTTACTAGACGGATCATAAACCAAGTTCTCCGAGCAGAGTGTTTTTGATCATTAGGAATACATGTCAATAAATTTAGAGTAAGTTACTGGTTTTATTTTGGTCTCCCCCAGCTAATTGAAAGCTGATTTGAAAAAGTTTATGTTCTTTAGCTCTATTGTTCTACCAGGAAGTAGTCAGGAAACGTGTTCTGATTTGAGGTCAGTCCGTGTGTTTCTTCCCCGTCCTCTTGCCGTGGAGCTCATTGCGTGGCACAGGAAACGTCTCCCGTCGGGTTCTCAGACACGCTGACTCTCCTTGGCGTTACTGCAACCTGCCCGGGGACCGCGCAGCCCTTCCGACGTGGATGACTCCGTGTCTTTCCACAAAGCACTACACGTCCTTCCAGCACACTGAACAACGTGTTTGTCGACCTCCTGTTTGCCTCTTCCACGCTGAATGTCGTACTGAATTCCCACTGTCAAGAAGCTGCCCGCTGTATGCAGAAATCAAATGTGGCCCAGAACTCAGCCTGTTGATAGATTTGTTGGGAGTTAGAGGTAGAATTCCTAGGCTCTATTTTTATTTCCCTTGTTTCCTTTTTTCTTGTGCAATACCTGACAAGCTATCTTTGTTCACATTTTTAAAATAGATGATGATACATTCTCAAAATGAGAACATTATTTATTAGAAGCTAAATAACTGACTTTTCCGCTTAACATTGGGCACTTTCCTTTGAATTTTTTTTTAATCTGAGTGAGAAAGAGGAATTTTGTATGTTTTAAGTACATTAAAAAGCTGAACAAGTATTTGCAAAAGCATCAATGCTCTATTGGATGAAAGACACTGTAGAAAAAAAAAAATTATGCTTAATACTTGTGGCAGGGGGATTCTCTTGAGAAAGCGAGGAAGCTCCATTAATTCTTTGGCAAGGACTAAGGGATCCGGAGTAAAAGCCTCGCTCTGCCCCAGCCTCCCCACGTGACCTTGTATAAATGACTCAGGGCTTCACTTCTCCCTTCACGAAACAGGCCTGGTGATCAGCGTGCTTGCGGGGTCAGCTATGGCGTGTGCATTTAGTTCGATCACAGGTACTGCGGGCAAGGAATCGTCTCTTCACTGGTGGTGTATGGAGATCCCAAAACAATGTGACACTGATCTTTTCTTGCATCTCTGGGCACCACCATAGTAAATATACAATAAAGGTAATGACAGTAAATAGTAGGTATAGTCTGTATGTAGGGAACGCTAATGCTAAAAGAATTCATGTCCTGGTTTAACTTCTGTAAGACCTTCTGAACACTTGTTTAATATTAAATTATTCAGATGCATATTCTTCTTCTTGCCTTTTTTATATGGCACTGCTTTTTCTCCTCACTAATATAATTAAAAATCTATATTACATGAATTGACTACTTACCATTTACATTTGGATTTCATCACCATACAGACAGCAAGAGTATTCCATAGTGTCTTGGTAGCTATGACACCCTTCAATAAAAGGCAAGCAATGAATTCTATGCTTCAATTTAACATAGATGTTTATTTCTCATTTTGATCCCAAATCTGTCTACCACTTTGTTGACAGGCTATCAAAAAGCTGCTACATTCCACCTAAGGTGGTAAGGAAATTAATTTGCCTAACCGTCATCTGAAAATAATCATTGGTTTCCATCAAAATATTAAAAAGAAGTCGTTTACTTGTAATTGTGTGTATGAAACTTTCCTTTTTAGGTCTTCAAATAAATATGTCACTGAAGATTTTGATATGAGTACAGCTGAATCGAAAGTTAAGTTACCCTTACACAAAGGAAATTACCTTCCTCTCTGGCTCTGCGTATGAGTTTACGTATCCCTGGTAGCCTCGAGGCGGTAAGCCTGGAAATCTTCCAGCTTCAGAGCGTCCTGCACTGAAGACGGCAATGGACTTGTAAGCAAATTCAAGCAGGCGCATCCTGAGAGCCTCTAGGATCACTGACAGGAGCACCGTTATTTTTCTCTTGTGTTTTAAAAGACATATTTTGTAGAGATTATTCCCTTACTCTTTTTGCCTCAGATTGTGAAAGGAGTATAATCATTCTTCAGAGGTAGTCTAGTTACATGTGACAGGGAAATCTGGGCTGCAAGCTGATTTTTTTCAACTTCTCGATGATCTGTCTGCAGTTCATTGACCCAATGCAAATTAGAAATTAAGCTGATACTCACCGCTCCTCTCTCTGCTGGGCAAGGCAAAGCCTTTTCATGTTTGTTTGCTTTAACTTTTTAAAGCTTCGGTTCAGTTCCTTGTGAAAAAAATATGGGAAACTGAAATGAAATTACTACAGCTGTTGTCTTCCAGAAGGCAGCCTAAATTCAGAGGCCGTTAGTTCTGTGTGTGGACAAATCAGTGTCCTCGTGCCTGTACAAATAGAGGTTTTTGGGGCCGCGCTGGGCCCTACTGACAGAGCAGGGAAACTTTCACTTTCACAAAAAGAAATTCAAGTTCCTTGCCATAAAATCAGAAGGAGTTAAGAGGAATGATTGTTTTCCTCTAAAGCCCTTTGGGAAAGCAAGAGGTTTAAGGGTAGGGGCTGCCTTGGGAACGTGCATTCTGAAGTACCGTCATTATTTTCCCAGCACAAAGCAATAAACAAATGATAAAAAAGGCAAGTGTTAGCTGCTGGGGAGGCATGGCTTCCGCCGGCCGCGCCGGGCTGAGCAGCCCCGCTGCCGCTGAGCGAAGCCTCAGGCAGCAGCCAGCTCCTTTTGATGTCAAAGCAAACAAGCCAATGTTTGTGTAGCTCTCCATCCCAGAACTTATTTCAGTGCTAATTTAAAATTTATTCACATGCTGTTAGTTTTGGTAAAGAAGTGAAAGAAATCCAGTTTTAAGAAGGCTTAATAGCCGGATAACCAGAGTAGGTGACAGGGGATGCCAGGCCAGCTGTGGATGCTCTCATTCTCCTCTAGAGCTCAAGAGAGTATCAAACTGGGTGTTTTACTGAGATGTTGCAGTTTGGTGGATATTTAATTTCATGGCTTAGGTTTGTGCATGGTGTTGGGGAGGAGGAGTTAACACCCCAAAAATCACTGCTACGTTTGGCTCCATTTGCTCCTCCTATTGAGAGATTCAGCAGAGCCCGTGACTGAACGCGTCCTTCTGCCTTTTGGAGGGAGCAGCCAGGCTGGGCTGTGTTAGTTTAGAGAGAGAGGTTTTCATGTTGTCAGCTTTCCTCCAGAGCAGTTAATATAGCTAACGTTTGCAAGTGACAGATTCTGCTATATACAAAAGGCCGTTTGTATCAGGATGTGGCTTTCAAAAAGAAAAAAAGAAACAAGAAAGCGGTGCTGGATTAATTGAAAAGATCCAGACCAGTCACATTCCCTCCCAGATGGGTCGTTCATTTTTTTGCCTGCTGCTATGTAGCATCTGAACTTAAAGCCTTCAAAAACGCCGTTGAAGTGAGAGAGACGGAGGCAAGCTGGCGAAACTTCAACAAAGCTCCCGGCCGTTTATGCTTTTCTAGTGAGGCTGCTTTCTCTTGTCATGATGGTTTATAGATCCTCATTAACTTCTCCTGTTTTATGGTCACCTGTATGAACGTTCCTGAAGGTACCAGGATGATTAAAGATAGAAATCCCTAGACATGGAACAGATGCTCGAGTCCGCGTGGGTGAGAGCAGGGTGCCTGCCGGCCCACCACCCCGTATCTCCCGATCATCCCCAGCGGCTCGCAGAGGTGAGGGCTCCCAGCCCTGCCTCTCCTGTGTCCCAGGGGGGCTGAGGAGTCCCCTGGCTCCAGCAAAGCCAAACCAACACATCCGAACCCTCCCCATTTAGCTTGTCTGAATTTGGGTGAGCTTTTTACATGGTTTTGTTTAAGCTTGCATTTCCATCAGTGCCTTTTTTTGCCGTTGGGAATGAGAAAAGGAAAAATAAATTCAGTAGGCTGTTCTAAAGACATTTTTAGTGATAAAAGCATGATCTTAAAAAGATTCTCTTAAGAGCTATGGGCTCAGTTATTGGGACATGAAAATGCAGCGAGACACCTGAATATTTGGCTTCTTGTCTGCAGCAGATCTTTAACTGAAGCTCAGTATTTTCAGACCGTCCTGTCCCTGGCATCTGGATGTTCCCAGCTCTGTTTGTGAGTTGAGTCAGCTGCACAGGCTGAGTCTCTGGTCAGCTGGAAAATGGTTACAGTTGTTCCTGTATTTTTTTTTGCTTGTTTTTTAATCTACCCAAATATGAAAAAAACCCAAGGATAACAAGACAGGGGCAGATGTGCAGTAACCGAAGGCTTCTCCTTTTTGCCGGGATGCGGCGTGGGGTCTGGTGGGGGTGGTGCCGAGGAGGGTCCCCGTGCGTCGTCCCCCTCGCAGAGGCAGCGGAGCCTCCTCGGCCCAGCTGGGCTCTGCCTCCTTGACCTGAACTTGTCATTGCCCGCTTGATCGGCTCATTCCTGCGCTGCCTGAAAGCTGCCGCTGAATTCCTCGCGTCTGGCCTCAAAACCAGGCATGGACTCCCCTGAAGAGCGAGACTTGGTTTTTCCTCCTGGAAGGGCCTTTCTCAGCTGATAAACCTCATCCTGGGTTTACTACTCATGTAAATAACAAAATACAGATTTTGTAGAATTCTGATGTTTTCCATGACCACACAAGTTCGTGAAATCTTCAAATTAAGGTGGATGGTTGGTGGTAGGGAGGGGACTCCTGTCATGGTGAGGGTGCTGAAGTCTGATACTTTCTGCCTGTTGTTATTGAAGGTGCAACGCAGCATAATCCAGGGAAGCTTTCAGACTCCAGGAGAAGCTCCTGCTAACTGGGGAACATAGCTCATCCTCAGCCAAGCCTGTCTAGTCCTGCAGCTTCACAAGACACCACAAAGATAAATTTGCACAAATGTCTGCGAAAAAATGACAAAACTGGGACACAATACGGAGAGGTATTGTGCAAAATGTCATTTTGCAGCTCATCCCCCTCCGGTGAGGTTTTTCTGTTATCTGCCAACTTGTGACAAGTGGCAGCGGGTGAAGTTCTTGGCCACCATTCTGGTTTTCTGAAATGTTGTCTGTCGCTCTTCCTTCAGAGCATTTTGTGTGCTGGCAAGAGATAGAGCTTAGATGAAGGAGTCTGGACAATTCACTTCTGATCTTTTTAAACTGTAAATGTGGAGTGAAATTTTTTATCATCTGGTTAGTCTATATTTTATTTTATTTTATTTTATTTTATTTTATTTTATTTTATTTTATTTTATTTT
>Ga0181612_152274_pt1 | contig 12339 bp, 13 predicted proteins | sample HoacroProtozoa21_FD_119630 | JGI IMG/M metagenome (GOLD analysis project Ga0181612, IMG submission 119630) | Hoatzin crop microbial communities from Cojedes, Venezuel. Combined Assembly of Gp0051906, Gp0051904, Gp0051908 | reverse complement strand
CGCGCGCCGCCGCCCCCGTGCTGGACGGGCTTGGCGGTCTGCCCGCCAGAGGCCTTTTCGGCCTCCTCGGCCGCCACGTATTCGTCGTAGCCGCCCGCGTATTCCGTGACGCGGGTGGAGCGCAGGTACAGGACCTTGTCCGCCAGGGCGTTGATGAAATAGCGGTCGTGGGAGATGATCAGCATCGTGCCTTCGTAGGACGCCAGCGCGTCCTCCAGGGCCGCCATGGAGTAGATGTCCAGGTCGTTGGTCGGCTCGTCCAGCACCAGGAAGTTGCACTGTTCGAGCATCAGGCGGCACAGCGCCACCTTGGCGCGTTCGCCGCCGGAGAGGTCGGAGATCGGGTCGAAGACCTTTTCGCCCTTGAAGCCGAAGACCGCCAGGGACGACCGCACTTCGGTATCCGTCATGTCCGGATACCGGTCGTGGATCTCGTCGAACACGGACTTCGACAGGGTCAGGTTCAGCTGGTGCTGGTCGAAGTAGCCGACCGTGACGCCCATGCCGAATTTGACGCCCTTGCCCTTACGGATGATCTGCTTGACGAGCGTCGTTTTGCCGGTGCCGTTTTCGCCCAGCAAAAACACGCATTCGCCGCGGCGGACTTCGAAGGACACGTCTTCGTACAGCACGCGGTCCGGGAAGTCCTTGCGCACGTCCCGCAGGGACAGCACCTCTTCCCCGCTCTGCAGCTTCGGCTGGAAGTGGAACGTGAAGTCGTGGCGCTCGTGCTCGGGCTTTTCCAGGTCAGCGGTCATGCGGTCGATCTGCTTCTGTTTGCTCTCGGCCGTCTTGATATTCTTCTGCCGGTTCCACCGCCGCTGCTGGGCAATGACGCCCTCCAGCCGGTGGACCTCGTTCATGACGTTCGTATAGTGGCGCTCCGCCGCCAGGTCCCGCTCGGCAGCCAGTTCCATGTGGCGGGTGTAGTTGCCGGACGTCACGTAGAATTTGCGGTTCTGGATCTCCACGATCTTGGTGCAGACCTTGTCCAGGAAATACCGGTCATGGGAGATGACGATCGTGGTGATCCCGCTGCTGACAATAAACTTCTCCAGCCACGACACGGACTCAATGTCCAGGTGGTTGGTAGGTTCGTCCAGGAGCATGAGGTCCGGCTTCTGCAGCAGCAGTTTGGCCAGCCCGATTTTGGACTTCTGGCCGCCGGACAGGCTCCGCACGGGCAGCCCCAGTTCGTCTTCCGTGAAGCCGAGGCCCAGCAGCACCGACCGCGTTTCGGCCTTATACGTCAGGCCGCCAAGGTCCCGGTACTGCTCCTGCAGTTCGTCCTGCCGCTCGATCAGGGCGGCAGACGAAGACTCTGCCAGAGCGGACTCACACGCGGCCAGTTCTTCTTCCAGAGCAAACAGCTTGGAGTGGACGCTTAAGGTCTCCTCGTAGGTGGTCAGGTCGGAGTCCGAACACACGTACTGTTCCAGATAACCCAGAACCGTATACGGAGACAGAATGACTTCGCCGCTGTCCGCCTCTTCCCGGCCGCAGATGATGTTGAACAGGGTCGTCTTCCCCGCGCCGTTGGCGCCGATCAGGCCGACCCGCTCCCCTTTTTCCACGGCAAACGACGCACCCTGAAACAGAGTACGTTCGCCATAGGCCTTTTCCAGTTGGGAGCAGTTCAAAATCATACGGATCTTCCTAAACGAAATTTCAATCTATTGTATCAAAAAATCTCCATGGGGCAACCCATGGAGACTTCAAATTCCGGATTTAATATTTGCCGTCGAACTCTTCGGTTTTGGTGGCGGAGGAGGCGGTCAGGGAGTGGGCCTCGTCGATATACCGGGCGGCCTGGATGTTGAGGGCCAGGATGTAGGCCACGAAGGCGACCAGTACAAAGATGAGCAGGATGGCGATCAGTTTCAACATACGCTTACCCCCTGTTCTGCAGGATCTGGATCAGATCCACGCGGCGCTGACAGCTTTTGGTAAAGCTGAAGGTGTTTTTCGCGGGCACCAGGCCCATGAAGGCCGGCTGGCCCGTGGAGACCAGGATAACTTCACAGCGGGAGCCAAGATCCTTGATGTAGACCTGCATGGCCCAGAACTTGCCGCCGCTTTTGAAGGCGTTGCCGCAGCGGCCGTCCAGGAGAACTGCCGTGGAGTACTTGTCCTTGTCCTCCGGGTGAAGAGTCAGAGGGCTGACCGTAGCGCGGTACTGGTTGATGAACCACCGAAGGCGGTTCTCCGCTTCGGCCGCGGTGCAGTCCAACTGAAATTTGATTTCGTCATACTTGGAGTCCATGGTCACCCCTCCTTTGTTAAGAGTTGAAGATATTATACACGTTTTTCCAGAATTTGCACGGAAAATCACACCACAAAACCGGCAATTTATCCGACTGTTGTACACCGACGGAAATCTGTCAACAAAAAAGAGAGCCCGAAGGCTCTCTTCGTATTCAGTCTCTTTTGAACAGGTCTCGGGTGTAGACCTTGTCGGCCACGTCGTCCAGGGCGGCGTCGTAGCGGTTGGCTATGATGGCCTGACTCTGTTCCTTGAAGGCGGCCAGGTCGTTGACGACCTTGGAGCCGAAGAACGTGGAGCCGTCCTCCAGGGTCGGCTCGTACACGATGACCGTGGCGCCCTTGGCCTTGATCCGCTTCATGACGCCCTGGATAGAGCTCTGGCGGAAGTTGTCCGAGTTGCTCTTCATGGTCAGGCGGTATACGCCGATGACCATGGGTTTCTCCATGCCGGAGGAGTACTCGTTGTCCGAGTCGTAGCTGTAGTAGCCGGCCAGGTTCAGGACCTGGTCCGCAATGAAGTCCTTGCGCGTGCGGTTGCTCTTCACGACCGCCTCAATGAGGTTCTCCGGGATGTCGGAGTAGTTGGCCAGGAGCTGCTTGGTGTCCTTCGGCAGGCAGTAGCCGCCGTACCCGAAGGACGGGTTGTTGTAGTAGTCCCCGATGCGCGGATCCAGGCAGACGCCGCGGATGATGTCCGCCGTGTTCAGCCCCTTCATCTCCGCGTAGGTGTCCAGTTCGTTGAAGTAGGACACGCGGAGGGCCAGGTAGGTGTTGGCGAAGAGCTTCACGGCCTCGGCTTCGGTGAAGCCCATGTAGAGGACGGAGATGTCCTCTTTCAGGGCACCGTCCACCAGCAGCGACGCGAAGGTGGACGCGGCGGCGCACAGGGCCTCATCCGAAGGGTCGGTCCCGACGATGATGCGCGTCGGGTACAGGTTGTCATACAAGGCTTTGGACTCGCGGAGGAACTCCGGGCTGAACAGGATGTGGGACGACCCGGTGGTCTCCCGCAGTTTTTCCGTGTAGCCGACCGGGATGGTCGACTTGATGATGATATACGCCGACGGGTTGACCGCCAGCACCTGATTCACCACGGACTCGACGGCCGAGGTGTCGAAGTAGTTTTTGGTGGAGTCGTAGTTCGTGGGCGCCGCCACGATGACAAAGTCGGCAGACCGGTACGCCGCATCTCCGTCCAGCGTAGCCGACAGGTCCAGCTCCGCCTCCTGAAGATACTTTTCAATGTACTCGTCCTGAATGGGCGAGACACGGTTGTTGATCTTCTCCACTTTGTCTTCCAGAATGTCCACAGCCACCACGTGGTTGTGCTGGGCCAGAAGCACGGCCAGGGACAGGCCGACGTAGCCCGTGCCGGCCACGGCAATGTTGTACTGCTTACTCATACGGTCACCTCAAACTTGCATAGTACTCCACTATCCCCTCTATTTTGCCAAGGCCGGTCCGCCCATTCAACGGCATCCCTTAAAGAGTCTGTTAACTTTTCTTGACCATGGTATAATGGGAAAAAGTGAGGTGAGGAGATGCGGAAAGCGGGAAGCGTCCTCCTGGCGTTAGCTCTGGTCGGCACCCTGGCGGCGTGCGGCAATGACACGCAGGAGTCCACGACCGAAAGTGAAACCCAGGAGCAGACCACTACGATCGAATATATGGAGACCCCCTCGTCGGCGGAGCTGACGGTGGGCACCATTGACGTGCTGCGCACGGGGTATTTCACGGACGCCAACGGCAAAGTGTACCTTGGCGTCGAAGTGCAGAACACCGCCAGCAGCCAGGCACGGGAATACTACAAGCTGACCGCCACGGCGTATGACGCGAACAACAACCAGCTGGCGGCGAACGCCGTCATCATGGGCGTCATCCAGCCGGGCGAAACCCAGTACATTGCCCTGACCCTGGACTGCCAGGGCGCCCAGCCGGACCACATTGAGCTGGGCGGCGAAGAGGGCCACAGCTCCCGCACGCCGACGGACTACACGCCCACCAGTCTCTTCACCATCAAAGACGTAAAAGAAACCAAAAAGAACGGCACTCTCACCATTAAAGGACAGCTCTACAACCAGACCGTCTACGAACACGACGAGGCGCTCCTGGTCCTCTTCCTGACGAAGGACGACCAGATCGTGTACGCGGAGAGCACCCGGGTGGAAGACGTCCCGGCGCACGGCGCCCTGGACTTCTCCTTCCCCCTGTCCGTTCCCGCGGACCAGCTGCCGGACTACGACGCAGTACAGGTCCAGTGCATTGACCGCTACGCCAGCAGCACAGCGGAGACCACTGTGATCACCGACACGCCGGAGGACGACTCCCCGTATGAGTACGACCAGCTCGTCCTGGGCAAGGACGAATCCGGCGTCTACCACGCCTACTACAACGGGCAAATAGCCACCGAATTCACCGGCCTGCTCGGCAACGACCACGGCGTGTTCTATATTGAGAACGGCACGTTGAACCTGGACTACACCGGCACACTGGAGTTCCAGGGGAAGACGTATACCGTCATCGGCGGGATCGTCCAGTAAACAGCATAAAAAAGCGGAATGACGGCAGCTTTGCAGCGCCGTCATTCCTTGATTGTATTGACCGATTGAAAGGAGTATCTCCTCGACTCGGTGGAATCCATACCTGACCAAAGATATGGATCGTACCTAAACTATAGCAGAAACTTCTGTGCGTTGCCCCACACAAAAGGGCGGATTTTCCACTACCGAAATGGGTGGTCATCAAATGAACACTTGTATGTTATGATAATCAAGAATGAATGTTAAAAGGAAGGAGGGCTTCCATGACCGACCGGCAAAAAACTGTGGTCCATATTCTGTTCAGTTTCCTGGTTCTGCTCGGCGTGTCGGCGTATTCGCTGTTCGCGCGCAGCAGCAACCCGGACGGCCAGCTGCGGCCGGTTATCGTCTGCGCCGTACTGCTTCTTCTGCTGGCGCACTGGGCCATGTCCATCAAGGACCGCATCACCCAGTTCAACATGCGGCACTTCCTTCTGGCGGAGGACTCCCTGATGATCTTCTGGGTCATCATCCGGTTCATCCAGGACTTCTTCCTTTCCCATGAAACGTATACCCTGCGCGTCAGCAACTACCTCATGGCCATTCCCATGGTCCTGCTGCCCCTTCTCTCCTTCTACGCCTCGTTGGGACTTGGTAAGACGGAGAACTTCATGATCAACTGGAAGTGGCGGCTTCTTCTGATCCCCGCCGTGGCGTTGATCCTCTTCATGCTGACCAACGAATCCCACCAGATCATCTTCTTCAAGTTCCCCGGCGAACCGGTGAACCTGAGTTACCACCCCAGCCTGTACATCATCTTCTTTATCGCCTGGGGTGTGGTCTTCGAATTCCTGCGGATCTACCTCATTTTCCACAAGACCCGCGCCCTGGAGCGGGCCAGCACCTCGTCGGCCGCCATGGTCATCCTGATCGGCCTGGTCGTCCTCCTGGTGCTCATGATCACCCTGCCGTACCTGGCCAACGCCTTTACGGACTACTACATGGAGAATATCATCGAGACGGCCTTCGCCCTCTTCTATCTGGAGGTCCTGGTCTGGGAGATCTGCATCTGGCTGGGCCTGGTGCCCGTGAACAGTGAATACGCCATGGTCTTCAACCGCTCCACCCTGAACCTGCAGGTGCTGGACGAGGACGGCGAAAGCATCGTCCGCTCCCCGCGCGCCACGGAGGTCTCCCCCAGTATGCTGGAGGAGATGAAGCGCAAGGGCGTCATCATGGGCGCGGAGCTGCCCGTGTCCGAGTACGAACTCCACCTGCACCAGCTGGAGGACGACACGTACCTGGTGTGGCAGAAGGACGTCACGAAGATCCAGTCCGTCATCCGCGGACTGCAGGACGCCGTGAATGAACTCAGTAAGGAAGGCACCCTCCTGAGCGAGGAAGTCAAAGCCAAATCCGAAGAGGCCAAGGTCAACGCGCAGAATGAGATCTACGACCGCCTGGGCCAGGAGGTCGGCTCCCAGATCACGCTCATTCAGAAGGTTTTGAAGACCCGCCACAAGGGCGGGGACCCGGAGGCCATCTTACGCAAAGTGGCCCTGGTCGGCACGTACATTAAACGCCGCTGCAACCTGCGGCTCATTGAACAGGAAACGCATACCATTGTCAACGCGGACCTGGAGTTCAGCTTCCGGGATCTGCTCTCCTGCATTGCGCAGATGGGCATTCCGTCCGCCATGGACTGGCGCCTGACGGACGACCTCTCCCCGGAGTTCTCTCTGGCTACGTATGACGTGTTCGAACAGCTCCTGGAACAGGAGCAGTTGTCCCCCGCGTCCGTCCGCATCTCCATGACGGAGGACGGCACGTTCCTGGCGGACGTCTCCCACGGCGTCTACACGTTGAAGAACGAGCGCCTGAACCAGTACATTCGGAACATGGACCCGGCGTACTCGATCCTCATCCAGGACACCCGCGGCGGATACCACCTGACGTTCCGTGAAGGGAGGCTCGACTAATGGCCAACCGCTATTCCCAGTCCGAACAGGACTACTACATCCACGAGGCCATCGACTCCTACCCGGACGGCCTGCTCTTCGCCTCCACGGACGGCCGGCCCATCCTGGTCAACGACCGGATCAACGACCTCAGTGACAAACTCCTACGGCACACCGTCCTGGACGCGAACACCTTCTGGCTGGACCTGCAGACGGCGCCCCTTCCGCAGGGGTATGAGCGCCTGCCGGACATTACCACCCAGGCGCCGGAGGACGCCGCCGCCCCCACGGCCGGCACGTCCAACCAGCTCTACTTCCAGTTCCCGAACCACCGCGTGTGGTGCTTCCAGAAGACCCTCCTGGACGACGAAGAACCCTACGCCATCCAGATCGACGCCACAGACATCACGGAGCTCTACTCCCTCAGCAAGAAGCTGTACGAAGACAACGTTCGCCTCTTCGGCCTGCAGGCGCGGCAGCGGGACCTGCTCTTAAACCTGGTGGATATCAACCAGGGCAAGGAAGTCCTCTCCACGAAGATGCGCATCCACGACGAAGTCGGCCGCTGCCTGGTGGCCACCAAGAAGGCCCTCGTGGACCCCATTTCCACGGAGGAAATGAACGCCGTCATCACCAACTGGGAGGACACCATCCGGAACCTCACGAACATCCCGGCCACCAACGAGCCGGAGGAGGAAAAGTCCTCGCCGGAAGAGGAACTCATGCAGATTGCCGGCATCATCGGCTGTGACCTCGAGATCAACGGAGACCAGCCCACCAACCGCCAGACGCTCCTGCTCCTCTACACCGCCATCCGCGAATCCCTGACGAACGCGGTGCGCCACGCCAACGCCACCAGGCTGATCGTGGACATCACGCACCCCACCCCCTTCTGCCACGCGGAGATCTCCCACAACGGCAAGCCCGTCCAGGGTCCCGTGAAGGAAGGCGGCGGCCTCGGAGACCTGCGCAAACGCCTGGAACAGGAAGGCGGCGCCATGGACCTCAAACAAGATGGACGCCTCACCGTAATTGTTGACATTCCCGAGTAAAAAATAAAAAAAGAAAAAACTAAAATAAAGACACACTAAATTTACAGAGAAACGAAAAGTTTTTAACATGTGAAATTGAATTTCTCCCTACAATAGTACCGTTAGCTTAAACTGGTACCAGTAGGGAGAATTTTCTTATGACCAACGTACTCATTGTAGAGGATTCCCGGATCGCCCGGGCCTCTCTGGAGGAACACATGAACGCGTCCGGCAAATACCGGATCATTGCGTCCATTGAAAACGCCGCCAACGCCGAACTGGCCTGCATCCGCGGAGACATTGACCTCATCCTCATGGATGTGGTCACCGCCGACGACGAGTCCGGTCTCATGGCCGCCGCCAAAATCAAGAAGCATTACCCGAACATCAAGATCATCATCATGACCTCGATGCCCGAGTACTCCTTCCTGCAGCGCGCCAAGGACTACGGCTGTGACGGCTTCTGGTACAAAGAATACGGGGACACGGACCTTCTGGAGCTCTGTGACCGCGTCATGGAAAACAAGACCGTCTTCCCCGCGGAGACCCCCACCCTCCAGGTCGGCTACGTGAACAGCAAAGAGTTCACCGAACGCGAACTGGACGTCATCAAGGAACTCGTCCTCGGCTCCAAGTACGAAGAGATCGCCGACAACCTCGGCATCACCACCAACACCGTAAAATACCACATCAAAAACATCCTCCAGAAAACCGGCTACCACAACACCACCCAGCTGGTAGCTGAAGTCGTCGGCAAACGCCTCATCCTGCCGAACTTTTAATCAAAAGAAACAAATAAATAAAACGACAAAATCCCCTCTGCCAACAGCAGAGGGGATTTTTTCATCATTTAGATTTTGTAAGTAGCACACTTGTAAGTGGAGACCATTCCGGTTTCGGAATCATCCATGTACTGGATGACTTCCACATAGTGCTTGCCGGAAGAAAGGTTGTCGTTGGTCAGGTCGAGGGTGACCGTTTCATCCGAGATGTTTTCAGACTCAACGAGTTCAGTGTCCAGGTAGATAAAAGTCACATGGGACTCATCGAAGCCGGCCAGATCCACCTTGACGGTGCTGGAGTCGGTGTCGACTTCACCCAGGGTAACGGTGCCGTCTCCGGTGTCGTCCATGCTCATCATGCGCTCAGCGCCAGGAGTGCCAAGTTCGGAGAACGAAGTAGTGGTCTCCTCAGCAGCCTCTTCCGTGTCCGACCCGCTTCCGCAGGCGGCCATGACGGCCATCAGAGCAATAACAAGCAGACAGCAAACGGTCTTTCTAAGTGTATTCCAATTCATAAAGAATTCCTCCATTCACTAGAATCTACCCAGAATTATCCGCATTCCCACTCCCCGCTTCAACCACTTCCCTTAAAAAGTCTGTAAACATTTCTTGACGTTCAACTTAAAGCCGCCAGTTTTTCCTCAACAGCTTCTTCCACAAATTTATTAAGAGTAATGCCATGTGACAGAGAGTAAACCGCAGCTCTGCGGTGGATTTCAGGTTTTACTCGTACATTAAAAGAGCCCTTATAAGGAACCTCAGGAACAGACCCTTCTTCTTCGCATGCGTCCAAATAGGCATCAACAGCAGAATGAAAATCTGCAATCAGTTCTTTAGCATCATGTCCTTCGTAAAGTAGTAATGATCGAATTCCCAGAACTTTTCCATAAAAAAGTTCGTCTTCTTCTGAAAATTCAACGCTACCAATATAGTTCTTATATTTCATTGTCACATTCATATTAGGCCCTCCTCTTGTAGACGATTCAATAACTCTTTGATTTGGTAAGACTTCAATTCTTTTTGTGGATGAGGGACATGCAACCAAATTTTGATATTTGTCTCACTGTGAATAAACATTACTCGTGATCCACTTGTCTTTCCTTTGTTTGACTTAACAAAATTTAGATATCCCAGTAAACGCTCCGCATCTTCAAACGTGAAAGATTTTGGGCTGGATTTCAGTTTTAAAATCAACTTTTCTTTTTGGCTCAAAACATATTTCTCCTTTCTGATTATATATTTCAAATTCGCTTATTGCAACTAAATTCAGTTGCATTGAAACGTCAAAAAATAAGGACCCTGCAAAAGCAGGATCCGTGTTTTTTGACTTCGTTGTCGTCGGGCCTGTCCAAGAGCCCTAAGTGCTATAGCAATAAAATTATAACCTGTATGTTCATTCCCGTCAAAACGGTTTTCTTTGCTTGGGTTCGGGGAGGATAGCAGAGCGGGACCATCATGGAAGTGCGCCGCCGGGGGTGGGAGCTGATATTAGGAGTTATTGCTCTCTCCCGGAATGAACTCCAGTTTTAATTGCATTCCCATGCCTGCGGCAAGGCGTTTGATCATAGCCAGGCTTGGATTTCTGGTGCCGTTTTCAATACGGCTAATGTCTGCCTGGGTGATTCCTGTTATCTCCGAAAGCTGTTGCTGCGTCAGGTGTTTGCTTTTGCGGGCATCAATCATGGCTTGAATAATGTCATACTCCGGTTCCAGTGCCTCATACTCTTTTCGAATATCAGGGTCCTGTAACTTTCTTTTTTTATATTCGTTATAACTACTCATGGTGGTTTCTCCTTATAAAATCTGCTCGATATTTTTGAGCTGTATCCAGAACTCCCGGTGGTGTCTTTTGACTCTTTTTCACAAAGCCATTAGTAAGAATGATTCTTTGTCCCACAAAGAAGAAGTACAATATTCGAGTAATATTATTTCCTTGCTTAATCCTCAATTCAAATATCCCATTTCCTAAAGATAAAGAATATGGTTGTCTTAGCTCCGGGCCATTCGCCTCCAGTAAATCTAAAGTTCTTAAGATCTTGGCCTGCATTTTAAAATCAAGACTGTCGATAAATTCTTTTGCCGGCTCATGGCCTGATAAAGTTTCGTAGAACTCGATGTGATACCGTTGAGACACCAGTATACCTCCAAATTCATTATATGTCTTATCCAACATATTTTCAATTGCTTATTGTCAACAAATCATAGTCAAAAAAATAAGGACCCTGCGAAAGCAGGATCCGTGTTTTTTGACTTCGTTGTCGTTGGGCCTGTCCAAGAGCCCTAAGTGCTATAGCAATAAAATTATAACCTGTATGTTCATTCCCGTCAAAACGGTTTTCTTTGCTTGGGCTCGGGGAGGATAGCAGAGCAGAAAACAAGCCCAGCAAAGGATGTCTGCGCTACGCAGGGTGGGACCATCATGGAAGTGCCAGTCGTTACGACACCGCCCGTTCCCAGATTTCTTTGTTGGCTTCGAAGTCGGGGTTCAGGAGGTTCATGCCGTGCTTGTTGGTCCACTCGTAGGTGTCGTCTGCCGGCAGGCAGATGCTTTCTACCGTGTAGGAGTCCAGGTCTGTAAGGACATCTGCGAAGGACAGAAGGCCTTCTACGGAAATGTCTGTGTGGATGCGGGACAGGAAGGTAGTTGCCAGGGATGTCAGGTCTGAGGTGGACATCTGCTTCAAGACCTCCAGGGTCTTGGCAATGACGGTGCGCTGCCGGCCTGTGCGGGCAATGTCCGAATCCATCTTCCGGATCCGGGAATATGCCAGCACCTGGTTGCCGTTCATGTGCATGACGCCGGACGTGCCGGTGGCCACCTTATCCACAGAAGATCCATTCCCCAGCCACTTATTGTGGCCAACAATACAGGAATTGAAGTACTCCACGTACTCCGGCTTCATCTCCAGGTCCAGGCCGCCAATGGCGTCATAGAAGTCCACCGTGTCCTGGAAGTTGACCACAATAGCGTTGTCCACCTGGATGCCGTAGTTGGCCAAAATGGTCTGCTTCAGAAGCTCTGCCCCGCCATACTTGTAGGCGTGGTTCATCTTATTCTTTACATACCCCGGGATCGTCACCCAGACGTCTCGCAGAGTAGAACACAATACGATCTTCTTGGTCTTCCGGTTAATGGAGACCACCATCATGGAGTCGGACAGTCCATCATAGGCATCCGAGTCTCCCCCAACGCCCATGTCGATCCCCGCCAGGACAAAGTTGTAGGTATCCTCATTCATTGGCGAGGCATCCACCACAGTCTCCAACGCCTCCCACGCCAAAGCAGGAGTCTCCTCATTATCCGAAGAAGTCTCCACCACCGCAGCCGTCTCTTCTTTCTCCGGACTCTGATACAAAACAGCAAACGCCACCAGCGCCACCCCGACAAGAAGCAGCACTACACCTAAGGCGATCTTCCATTTTCGACCAGAAGCTAGAGTGGACAAGGCGGGACCTCCAAAAACTAAAAGGCAAAATGATTCTAACAGAATCATTATACCTTGAATTACCCAACAACAAAAGCGGCCAGCTGATGCTGACCGCTTAAATCTAGTTATTTGGTTTGCTTTAATTCTGGATAGCATATCTTACAAGGATCATAAGTCTTAGTCAAATTTTTATAAGTGTCCTGCGTTTTCCGCAAGTTATTGGGATTCGCTCTACTTTTACCGGAGCAATTTTTATCTTTATGAAACACACCACTATTTTCATTAATAACATAGGTCAATGTCGCTGTATGATCATCATACGGATCTGCACTAGACGATTTTGTAGTAGTTGTCGT
>Ga0181612_129150_pt1 | contig 12339 bp, 13 predicted proteins | sample HoacroProtozoa21_FD_119630 | JGI IMG/M metagenome (GOLD analysis project Ga0181612, IMG submission 119630) | Hoatzin crop microbial communities from Cojedes, Venezuel. Combined Assembly of Gp0051906, Gp0051904, Gp0051908 | reverse complement strand
TTATATTTTTTTTTTAATTGTATCTTTAGTATAGTATATTTATTATATCATAATATTAAATTATTTTAATATTACTTCTTTCTGTATTGTTATTATACTATTATTATAATGTTATATTTCATTATATTAATTATATATTATTTTATATTATGTTCTTGTTATATTTTTATTTAATTTTTATTTACTATCTTTATTTTTTTTATTTATTATTCTGTTTTATTATCCAGTTTTTTATCCAGTTTTTTATCCAGTTTTTTATCCAGTTTTTTATCCAGTTTTTTATAATTTTTCTTATTGAAATTTTTAAAATTCGGTCCATTTTTTTCTTTAGTTTAATCCTTATTTTCATCAGTAATACTTTAACTATATTTTTTATTATTATTTTAATTTAAACGAATCTTATTTTTTCTTTTTTCATTTTTCTTTAAATAATGTTTTTGTTTATTAATATCTTGTTTTTTTTAATTTCATTTTTAATTTTTTATTATTTTTCTGTTTATGTTGTGTAATTTGAGTATTTTGAAAAGTATTACTTTTATGATTTTTTAATATTGATTAAAAATCTTTAATTTTTTAATTTCAAGTATAAATTGAAGGTAGTTTCATTTAAATTCCATAATTCTTTAGCTATGTTTGATTTTAAGATTATATGTTGTTTTGTTTTTTTCAAAGTTATGTATTTTATCTTATCCAAAAGTATTACTTTTTACCTTTCTTATATGATTATTTTGAAAATTTTTTATTATTTATAAAGTTTGCTATTTAAATTTGAACCTAATGTTTATATTATATTTTAGATAAAATAATATTTGTATACCAAATAGCTGGCTATTGCAAAGAAACTTGCTTTGTAGCTTACCCAATTTTAACTTAAAAATAAAAGTTTTCATTGGGAGGTATATTTAACTCTATTTAATTAGGAGGGAAAAAATTGGCAAAGTTTGATGATAAAGTCGATTTATACGACGACAGAGGTTCATTAATTGAATCTGATGTACCAATCGAAGCTCTAAGTCCGTTACGTAATCCTGCTATTAAGAATATTATTAGCGGTGTAAAAAGAACCGTAGCTGTAAACTTAGAAGGTATCGAAAAATCTTTAAAAACTGCTTCCGTAGGTGGAGGTAAATCTAAAATTTTAGGAAGAGAAATGGATCTTGACATTGTAGGTCAAGCAGACTCTATTGCAGCTTCCTTAAAAGACGCACTTCAAGTAACTGAAGGTGACGACACCAGATCTGAAGTACTTTCTGGTGGTAAAAGAATTTTAGTTCAAATTCCTACTGTTAGATTAGATTCAGCTGCAGAATACTCAGTTGCTACATTAGCTACTGCTACTGCATTAACTGAAGCTATTATTAAAGAATTTGATGTAAGCATGTATGATGCAAACATGGTTAAAGCTGCTATTTTAGGTAGATATCCACAATCTGTAGAATACATGGGTTCTAACCTTAAAACTATGTTAGATGTTCCACAAAAATTAGAAGGTCCTGGTTACTCCTTAAGAAACATTAAAGCAAACGACTTCGTTGCTGCTACCTTAAAAAACACTTTACAAGCTACTGCACTTGCAAGTATCTTTGAACAAACTGCAATGTTTGAAATGGGTGATGCAATTGGAGCATTTGAAAGAATGCACTTATTAGGTTTAGCTTACCAAGGTTTAAATGCAGACAACATGGTTTTAGATATGGTTAAAGATAATGCAAAAGATGGAACTGTTGGTTCAATTGTACAAGACACTATTGCAAAAGCTGAAGCTGATGGTGTTATTTCTGTAGAAAAAGAATTAACTGATTTCAATGTTTATGGAACTAATGATGCAGCTAAATGGAACGCATACGCTGCTGCAGGTTGTACTGCTGCTGTAATGGTAAACGTTGGTGCAGCAAGAGCTGCTCAAGGTATTCCATCTTCTATTTTATACTTCAACGACAATATCGAGTTTGCTACCGGTTTACCTGGTATTGACTTCGGTAGAGCTGAAGGTGTAGCTGTTGGATTCTCTTTCTTCTCTCACTCTATTTATGGTGGAGGAGGTCCTGGTTTATTCAACGGTAACCACGTTGTAACTAGACACAGTAAAGGATTTACTATCCCTTGTGTAGCTGCAGGTATGGCATTAGATGCTGGTACCCAACTCTTCTCTCCAGAAGCAACTTCTGGATTAATTAAAGAAGTATACAGTGAAATTGACGAATTTAGAGAACCACTCAAATATGTTGCTTTAGCAGCTGCTGATATAAAAGGTGACATCTAATTATCGAATTAATTTTTAATTAATTAAAATCTAATTTTAAATTCACATTTTTAATGAATACTCAATTGGAATTACTAATTGTTTTTAGATTTTTAATTCAAGTATGAGGTCTAAATAATGGATATCGAAATATTTCCACATAGAATCTTAGGTGCAGATACTACTGAAAAATTATTGAATGATATTGAATCTTTAGATAATGTTAAAAGAACTGTTATTAATGGTCCACGACTCCCTCCTCAAGATGAGATTGATCGTAAATATGGGGATCGTAGAATAATTACTGTTAATGGCGAACCAGTTGAATTAAAAGTTAAAACTGGTAGAGTTTTTGTTGAATTATTTGAAGAAGAAGGAATTGATGAAATTAGAGATATTTGTTGTAATCATATTAAACACGGGTTTGATATTAATACAAATAAAGCTCAATATATCAGAAGACAGAAAACTGTTTCCGATGGTTTAAAATATGGTATGAATGCTGAAATTCCTGAAGAATTAATTGGAATAACTGATCAACGTTCCAAATTCAGTGAAAATGTTTCTATTTTGAAAAAAGATACTATGGAATAATTTTGAATTTCTTTAATAAATTTTAGGGATAATATGATTGGAAGATGTACTCATGTTGTAGATTGTAGGGAAACAAGAGGTCTTGGTGAAGGAGGAGGAATTGCTCAAAGAGGAACTTTTGCAGAATGTGGAAGTGATGTATTGGCAGTTGCTATGTCTCCAGGTCGTAGACATATCACTAAACCTGTTTGTGAAATTACATTTGCATTACGTGAAGCAAACTTATTGACCAGTACTATGATTTTAAATGCAGGTAGTGGTGTTCCACATGACACTCCAAATGCAAGCGGAGGTAATGTTTTCGGTTTAACTGATAAAGAAGTTGAACAAATGAAACAATTCAAATTACTTGTTATTCATTTGGGAGGAGTCAGGAATCATATTATATACAAAGCAAGGCTGATATTACGAAATGTAAATAAACCTTGTGTAATTATTTGTGAATATCCTGTTGATTTTGAAGATTTTGCAAAAATTGGTGTTAAAACTTCTAAAGTTATGCCGGATGAAGTTAAAACACAAGGCAAGATTGTAAATATCGTTTCAGGTGTTATTAGGGGAGAAACAGCTTCTCAAGAAAAATTAGATGAGATTATTAGAAAAGTTAAATTAACATTAGGAGATGCATGATTATGGCACAATTTTATCCAGGAACTTCTCAGGTAGCTGAAAACAGAAGAAAGTTTACTAATCCTGAAGTGGAATTAAAAACTTTAAGAGAAATATCTGATGAAGATGTAGTAAAAGTATTAGGTCACAGAGCTCCAGGTGAAGAATATAAATCTGTTCACCCACCATTAGATGAAATGGACGAACCTGATGACATTATTAGAGAATTAGTAGAACCTATTGACGGTGCAAAAGCAGGAGACAGAGTAAGATATATTCAATTCGCTGACTCCATGTACTTCGCTCCAGCTCAACCTTACTTAAGAGCAAGATCTTATCTTTACAGATACAGAGGTATTGATACAGGTACTTTATCCGGAAGACAAATTATCGAAGCTCGTGAAAGAGATGTAGAACGTATTTCTAAAGAGTTAATTGAAAGTGAATACTACGACCCAGCAACTTCTGGTATCAGAGGTGCAGGTGTACACGGTCACTCTTTAAGACTCGACGAAAACGGTATGATGTTTGATATGCTCAGAAGACAAGTATTCAACACTGAAACCGGTAAAGTAGAAATGGTAAAAGACCAAATTGGTCACGAATTAGATGAACCTGTTGTATTAGGTGAACCATTAGATGAAGAAACTTTAAGAGCAACCACTACTATTTACAGAGTAGATGGTGAAGCTTATAGAGATGATAAAGACGCTGTAGAAGTATTAAACAAAATACACGTCACCAGATCTAACTATGGTTACAACCCAGAGTTATAGGAGATAAGGAGGTTTATTAATATGGCTGATAAAAAATTCTTAGATGCAATGACTAAAAAATTCAAAGAAGCTCCAGAAGAAAAAACTACTACCTTCTATAATATGGGTGGTTGGAAACAATCTGAGAGAAAAACTGAATTTGTAAATGAAGGTAAAGCAATAGCTGAAAAAAGAGGAATTCCTATGTACAACCCAGACATTGGTACTCCTCTTGGACAAAGAGCTTTAATGTCTTACCAATTATCCGGTACTGACACTTTTGTTGAAGGTGACGATTTACACTTTATCAACAACGCAGCTATCCAACAAGCTTGGGATGACATTAGAAGAACCGTAATTGTAGGTTTAAACACTGCTCACAATGTACTTGAAAAAAGATTAGGTATGGAAGTAACTCCTGAAACTATTACCGAATACTTAGAAGTAGTAAACCACGCTATGCCTGGTGGAGCAGTTGTACAAGAACACATGGTAGAAACTAACCCATTACTCGTAGAAGATTCCTATGTAAAAATCTTCACTGGTGATGATGAATTAGCTGATGAAATTGACTCTGCATTTGTATTAGACATTAACAAAGAGTTCCCTGAAGACCAAGCTGAAGCTTTAAAAGCTGAAGTTGGCGGAGCTATTTGGCAAGCTGTAAGAATTCCATCTGTTGTAGGAAGAGTCTGTGATGGTGGTACTACTTCCAGATGGTCTGCAATGCAAATTGGTATGTCTATGATTTCTGCATATGGTCAATGTGCTGGTGAAGGAGCTACTGGTGACTTCGCTTACGCATCTAAACACGCAGAAGTTATTGGTATGGGTACTTACTTACCTATCAGAAGAGCAAGAGCAGCAAATGAACTCGGTGGTGTACCATTCGGTTACATGGCAGATATCTGTCAATCTTCCAGAGTTACTGATGACCCAGTTACTTCTTCCTTAGAAGTAGTAGCTTTAGGTGCTGCTTTATACGACCAAATTTGGTTAGGTTCTTACATGTCTGGTGGTGTAGGATTTACTCAATATGCTACTGCTGCATATACTGATAACGTTTTAGACGACTTCTGTTACTTCGGTAAAGATTACGTAGAAGACAAATATGGTGAATTATGTTCTGCTCCAAATAATATGGACACTGTTCTTGATGTTGGTTCTGAAGTAACCTTCTACTCTTTAGAACAATATGAAGAATACCCTGCATTACTTGAAACTCACTTCGGTGGTTCTCAAAGAGCAGCTGTTGTATCTGCTGCTGCTGGTATTTCCACTGCATTTGCTACTGCAAACGCACAAACCGGTTTAAGCGCATGGTATTTAGCTCAATACTTACACAAAGAACAACACTCCAGATTAGGATTCTATGGTTACGACTTACAAGATCAATGTGGTGCTGCTAACGTATTTGCTATTAGAAATGACGAAGGTTTACCACTTGAATTAAGAGGACCTAACTATCCTAACTATGCAATGAACGTAGGTCACCAAGGTGAATATGCTGGTATTGCACAAGCTCCTCACTCTGCTCGTAATGACGCATTTGCAGTTAACCCACTTATTAAAATTGCATTTGCTGATAAAAACTTAACTTTCGACTTCTCCAAAGTACGTGCTGAATTTGCTAAAGGTGCTTTAAGAGAATTTGAACCTTCAGGTGAAAGATCTGTAATTATTCCAGCAAAATAAGTTCAAAACTTTGTTAAATTTGAAAAAATAATAGAATATTAAGTAATTATTTTTTAATTACTTATTATCTATTTTTTGAGGAAAAATTAAATAAATAAGGTTTTTTAGCCTTATTTATTTTTTTTTAAAAATTTTATTTGTTTTATTAAATAAGAATTGATTAGTTTTCAATCAATTTTGAAGTATTCCTTTTTATTAAGGCCTAATATTAGTAAAACTTATATATTGCGATTTAAAAAATTTATAATAGAGATAATATTATAATCTCTTAATTTAAATAATTTTTAGGCATTCTTAAAAATTTTATTAATTAGCTATTGAAAATTTTTGAAAAAATTTTATTTTATTCATAATTATTTGTTTTTAAGGATTTTTAGCTTGTTTTAATAATATTTTTTAATTTATAAATCTTTTATTGTTATACTATTGGTTAAAAATTATTTGAAATTCATCTTTTTAATTATTCATGTTTAATTATTAAGATTTTTAGATTTATTCATCAAATATTTCATTCTTAACACTTTAAGGATTTAATCTAGCTAGATTAAAAGCTAAGTGGTTAATCTTCATTGGCTTATTTGATTTATAAAATCTTTGTTTAAGTTTTGAAGTATAATCATAGAGTATAAAATTTTTTATCTTAGATTTAAATTATAACTTGGTTATTAAGTTTTTAAGTATTCTCTTGTTTAATTTTACTTAAATGTTGTTTAATTGATTATTAATTATCAATTTTGATTAAGTTATTAATCTAGTGATTTATATCTGGATATAATTTTTTATATTTGCAGAATATATCTAAATGTGATTAACGTTAATCACAATTTATTTATTAAATGTTTGAATTTAATAAAATTAAGGAGGAAAAGAAATATGGACCCTATTACATTAGGTGTTGTTGCATTGATGGGTGCAGCTGCTACTATTGCAGGGGCTGCAGAGGACTTAGAATCAGACATCGGTTCTCAAAGTAACCCTAACTCACAAGTTCAGCTTGCTCCACAGATGGGACATTTACACCGTATGATAAATAAGGCAACTTCTGGTGAACCTGTTGCTTATGGTGTTTGGTGTGGTGTATCTGGTGCTATTGCTTATATTGCTATGGCTCATAGTATTACCCCTGTTGTAGCTATTGCTCTTGGTTCTGTTGTTGCTGCTTTTGTTCACGCAATTTATACAGTCACATCTCACATGGGTAGGATTGTTGGTCAATCTCAATTTGAACAACCTTTATTTATGGATGTTTTAACTCAATCTTTAGGACCTATTGCTGCTCATGGATTTTTAGCTAGTTTTGGTATTGTAGGTTTATCTTACTTAATGACTCTTCCTTTAGAAGGTTTAGGTCACCCATTCCCATTACCATTACTCGCAGTACTTTGGGGTATTACCATTGGAGCTATCGGATCTTCTACTGGGGATGTTCACTATGGTTCTGAAAGTGAATATCAAAAATTCGAATATGGTGGAGGTACTCCTGTAGCTATTCAAGGGGATATCGTAACTAAAAACGCACTTGGTGCAAAAAATTCTATTGATGTAGGTAACTTTTGTGCTAAGTTTGGTGGACCTTTAACTGGTTTCTGTTTCGGACTTATTGTTTTCTTAAGCTTCTGGATTACTGTTGTATTCGGAATTGTTGGAGGACTCATAGCAGGTATTATCATTGTTATTTTATTAATAATTGGTAACCTTCTACTTGAAAAGTCTGCAAGAGACAAATTTGGACCATATGAGGAATAAGGAGGTTTCATTATGGATCCTATTAGTTTAATTATCTTTGTTGCAATTGGTGGAATTTTAATTGGTGGAGGTGTACATTTCATTCCTGTAGGAGGAGCTCCTGCAGCTATGGCTACCGCTACTGGTGTAGGTACTGGTACTGCAATGTTAGCAGCTGGTGCAGGTTTAACTGGTCTTATTACTGCTGCTTCTATGTCAGGTCAACCATTTTATATCATAGCAATTGCTGGTGCAGTTGGTGCTATGATGATGATGGGAATTACCATGCTTGTTGCTAATTTCATCTATGTTTATGGTGTTGGTATTGTACCAGCATCTGGTAAAATCGTAAATGACCCAATTACTGGATACAATCAAGAAAAATATAAAACTCCAGGTACTGAAGGACACGGTGTTCCTACAGTATGTTTTGTAAGTGGTATTATCGGTGCATTACTTGGTGGTGCTGGTGGAGGATTAGTTTACTATGCAGTAGACGCAATGGCTGCTTCTTCTAAAGCTTTATCTGGTCTTGACCCTTCTATTGCTATTGGATTAGCTGCTATTATTTCTGTTGCTGTATTCTTCATTAACTCTGTAACTGCTTCTTATAATATTGGAGGTACTATTGAAGGATTCCACGACCCTAAATTTAAAAGATTAGGTACTGGTATTATCGCTTCTGCTATTGTATCAATTGTGTCTGCTATTTTTATAATTTTAATGTTAGGAGGTTTCTAATATGTCTGCTGGAGGTAGTGGAGCACCTTCTGAAGGTGCAGTTAACTCAACTTATTTATTAGTTTTAGGTATTGTCGGTGGATTAATTGGAATTTATTTGTCTCGTTACATGCCTAATATTGGACCTTTAAGTCTTGGCCCTGTTTTATCTTGTCTTGGTGCTGTTTGTGCTATTGTCTGGGGTGCTGACGCAATACGTAGAGTTGCAAGTTATGGTTTAGGTACTGGTGTACCTTCTATCGGTTATATGTCTTTAGGTATTGCAGTTATTGGTTCTTTAGCAGGTTTAAGTATTGTCCTTGCAGTTCCAGCATTAAAAGCTCTTACTATTGCAACTCCTGTTTTAGCATTAGTCTTTTCTATGATTATCGGATTAGTTGTTGCAATTGTGGCTATTAGAATTGTTGGAATGAAAATACCTATTATGGAAAGATGTACTGCAGAAATTGCTGGTGCTGCTGCTTTATCTATTTTAGGATTCTCTGCTGCTCTTGCAGGAGGATTTGATGCTGCATCTATATTCAGTGCAGTTATAGCTCCAGGATTTATTGCTTTATTTTATATTATGAATTGTATGGCTATTCAACATCCTTTCAACGCTTGTTTAGGTCCTAACGAAGATCAAGTTAGAACTTTAAAATGTGCTGTTTCCACTGCATTCTTATCAATGATTATTACTGGAATCCTTGCTATTACTGCTGGTGGATATGCATGGTTAATTATTATTATTGTTGGATTTATCGGATGGTACATCTCATTTAAAGCATTTGTAAACGCTTCTTACAAAGCAGCTGCATCTGTAAAATGGGCTGGTTTATGGCCAAAAGTAGAGGAATAAGGAGGATATTAAATGTTACCATTAGTTCAAATTGTTCCTGAAATGAATTTAAATCTCGATCCTGAATCTGGTGTTATTGGAGCAGGTGGAGGAGATTTAGTTATTGTTTCAATGGATGAAATAAATGAAGAAATCGCAAAAGTAGAAGCTGCTGCTGATGAATTAATGAATTCCTTAGATCCTAATTCTGCACCATTAGGTTCCTTCCCAGGAAGAGAAGGCAACTTTTTAATTGCAGGTAAATTAACTAACATGGTATATGGATTTTTAATAGGTTTATTTATTATAATTGCAGCTTTACCTTTATTACGAATGATGGGGGTTTTATAGATGGCAGATAAAAAACCTACTTCTGATACTTGGCCTGTTGTTAGTGGAGATTATATTGTAGGTGACCCTGAAAGTCCTGTTGCTGTAACTACATTAGCATCACACAATGAGGACATTCCTGCTGCAGCTGGTGCAGCTATTGCAGGACCTTGTAAAACTGAAAACTTAGGTGTGGAAAAAGTTGTAGCAAACATTATTTCAAACCCTAACATAAGATTCTTAATTTTATGTGGTGCTGAAGTACAAGGACACATTACTGGTCAAAGTATTAAAGCATTACACGAAAATGGTTGTGACCCAGAGAAAAAGAAAATCACTGGTGCTACTGGAGCAATTCCATTTGTAGAAAACATTCCAATGGAAGGAGTCGAAAGATTCCAACAACAATTAGAAATTGTTGACCTTATCGATGTTGAAGACGGTGGCCAAATCACAGCTAAAGTAAAAGAATGTATTGAGAAAGATCCTGGTGCTTTTGAAGAAGATGCTATGGTTATTGAAGTAAAAGAAGGCGATGATGATGAGGATGAAGGAGAAGAAGTTCGTCCTATAACTGCTGAAACTGCTTTAATAGAAGCAAGATTAAGAAATATCGATACTCAAGTAAAATTAGTCGGTGCTGTACAAAGAAATATGGCAGGAAATTATGCTGGTAAAGTTCAAGGTATAATGATGGGATTAGTTTTCACTTTAGTTATTGGATTCTTATTCATTGTAGCACCTACTTTAGGTATATAACTGGAGGTTAATATTATGGTTAAATATTCAAATAAACCAAATATGCGCGGAATTAAAAATGCTTCTAGTGATATAGAATACCGTTCAAAACTCATTGGAAGAGAAGGAAGATTATATGCAGGATTAATTTCCACTAGATTTAGTGGAATTGGTATTGGAATTATTATTGCTTTAATTTTAGTTGTCATTATTCCTGCTATAGCAAAAATATGTGGATTATAGAGGTGTTTAAGAATGTCTGAAGAATCAATACCTCAAGTTATGGTTACCAGTGAAGATATGGCTAGTGCAACTCAAAGATTAGATGAAGCTGAAGAAAAAGTAGAGTTTGCAGTTGGTGAATATTTCCAACGTTTAGGTCAACAAACTGGTAGGGATATTGGTATTTTATATGGTATAATTTTAGGTCTTGTTATTTTAATATTATCTATTGAGTTTCACGTAGTAGCTTTAATATCAACTATGATTTCAGGACTTATTTAATTTGGAGGATTACAAATGTTTAGGTTTGATAAAGAACAACTCGTCATTGATGTTGCTGGTGTAAAAGTTGGAGGTCAACCTGGGGAATATCCAACTGTTTTATGTGGTACTATCTTTTATGGCGGACACAATATTATTAGTGATGAAAAAGCTGGTGTTTTTGATAAAGACGCTGCTGAAGAAAGAATTAAAACAATGGAAGAAATGTCTGATGTAACCGGAAACCCTTGTGTTGTACAAACTTTCGGTGCTACTGCAGACGCTATGGTTAAATACTTAGAATTTGTAGGGGATATCTGTGATAAACCTTTCATGATCGACTCTACTTCTGCTGATGCAAAAATTGAAGGAGCAAAATATGTTCAAGAAGCAGGACTTGCTGACAGAGCTATTTACAACTCTTTAAACATGTCTTGTGAAGCAGATGAAATTCAAGCTGTAGCAGACTCTGATATTGAATCTTCCATTCTCTTAGGTTTCAACCCAATGAACCCTGGTGTAGAAGGTAAAATTGAAATTTGGGAAAACGGTGGAGGAGTTATTGACGAAGGTGTTTTAGAAATGGCTGAAAGATGTGGTATTACTAAACCATTCATGGATGTAGCTATCACTCCTTTAGGTCAAGGTGCAGGTCCTGCATGTAGAACTTCTTTTGCTGTTAAAAGTAAATGGGGTTACCCTGTAGGTTCCGGTATTCACAACGTACCTTCAGCATGGGACTGGTTAAGAGACTACAAAAAAGAACACAAAGAAGCATGGCCTGTTTGTGATATAGGTTCTAACCTTGTTCAACAAATGGCAGGTGGAGACTTCGTTCTCTTTGGTCCTATTGAAAATGCAAAACTCGCATTCCCAGCTTGTGGTATGGTAGATATTTTCATAGCAGAAGCTGCAAAAGATATAGGTACTGAACCTATAGAAAACCACCCTATTAATAAATTAATATAATCAAAGGGTCCTTAGATTAGATGATTTTTTCATCTAATCTTATTGTTTTTTTTTATTTTATTTTTATCAAATCAATTATTCTATTTTTAATTATTTTACTTTGTTTTAATTATCTTTTTTTAATTTTACTTTTTTCTAGTTTATCTGTTTTGATATTCTTATTTTTTTATTATTTTGTTTTAATTGACTATTCTGTTTGTCAATTTTTTATTTAATTTTAATGTCGGTTATCTGTACTTTTTAAGATTTTAATATTACTTTGCTTGTTCGTATATGTTTTAATTATTTTTTAAGTATTTTTTATTACTTTTTTTATTAATTTTTATTATTTTGTTTCATTTTTATTTTTTTTTATTCTTTTAATTCTTTTTTATTTAATACATTAACTTTAAATATTTGTTTATTTATACTATATATGATAATCTTAAATTTAAAATTAAAATAATTGGTAATTTATCATTATTTGTCTAAAATAATAGTTTATCTAAGTTATTGATTGTTCATATTTTTGTAAAATTTATGTGTTTTATGTTTTAATAAACTTTTTTTTATTGAAAATTTAAATAATTTTTTGCAGTTTTATGGATATTTATTCAAATAAATTTTATTATTTATTTTGTTTATTTTAATAAATTTAATTT
>Ga0181612_176186_pt1 | contig 12340 bp, 7 predicted proteins | sample HoacroProtozoa21_FD_119630 | JGI IMG/M metagenome (GOLD analysis project Ga0181612, IMG submission 119630) | Hoatzin crop microbial communities from Cojedes, Venezuel. Combined Assembly of Gp0051906, Gp0051904, Gp0051908 | reverse complement strand
TACACCTGCCTCACTACAACCTCCTTTCAGGTAGCTGTAGAGAGCAAGAACGTCCCCCCTCAGCCTCCTCTTCTCCAGACTAAACAATCCCAGTTCCCTCAGCTGCTCCTCATAAGACTTGTTCTCTAGATCCTTCACCAGCCTCTTTGCTCCTCTCTGGACACGCTCCAGCACCTCAATGTCTTTCTCATAGTGAGGGGGCCAAAACTCAACACAGTGCGGCCTCACCAGTGCCAAGTACAGGTGATGGCCTGTAATGTCGTCGGCAAAACCCCTTTTACTTTACTGTATAAGCACACTGACTTCTGACTACTGGGTGCCTAGAGTACACAGCAGTGCCTCTTCTAGTGTACACTTTGCTGTCTTTCCCTGTGCCATTAATCCATGAACTGGGATGATTTTGCATTTCAAACTCACCAGAGTACAGTTTTAATTTACATGAATAGCAAAGTCGTTCTGACTGATAAAATTCCTTGGGAAAAAGCACGTTTTCTCTATTGCTGTCTGTCGTGGTGGAAGTATATCAGTGCTTCTGTCACTTGAGACAAAGATTTCCGCTCTAAACTATATATATTAAAAATCCCTTAGTTTACAAGCAGTTAAAAAAACATGAGGGCTTATTTTCCATTCACTTATACTGGATTTCTACATATATAGCTTCAATTGGTACTTTGAAGCCACCCTAATTTACACCAATATAAATGGAAGGAGAAGTGGGCCTTATCAATTGCTTGGAAAATTAACATGAAATTGTCTACAGAGGTGTTCAAGCAGAAGTGATGCTAATCGACATCAAAAAAGAAGAAAAAAATAGTGTGCTGAAGAGCTGCATTTGTGCAAAATTCAAGTTTAGTTTTAGACTAAATTCAAGAAAATTGACATAGCTCTCCCTGCCCCACTACAGCAAATGCGTTAGGCATCCTAGTGCGGTGGAAAGTAGGCCATGATGCAACCAAGTACATACCAAATGACAACGCTTCTATTTGTGTTATGTATTGTGGATATTTGCATTTATGAGATAATTTTTACTGACATGGATGAAACAGCAATGAAAACATTATTGTACAATCCTGGGATGGAGTTGTTTGCCAGTTCATAAATGCACGCAATGGAAACAATGTTTCTAAATAAAATCAAAGCGCTAAATAAACTGTTCAGTTATCTGAATGTTTCCATTTGGAATGCTGAATAAAGACTCCTATTTCTAATCCAAGATGGTTTTTATTAGCACTCAGTGCATTTAGCACAAGCACAGACCAGTTCTGAAATCAGCCAGGGTACAGCTTGAATAATAGGGGAGTTATTTTCTGCATAAACACTAGATTTATTAAGGCCTATTTTTTCTGTTTCAGGAAAGACTAGTTGCAACTTGTTTGAGGAAGTCATCAGGACAATTTGTACATTCTCAGGATCTTCGAGAAAAGAAGGTAGATTTGACATTTACTGTACAGGCAATACTGCATTTATACCTATTACATCTTCTACAGAATGCCAAAAACTATTGGTGCACTGGTTGCCTGCTCTGTAACTTCCTTGTTCAGAATTTATCTAAAATTAGGATCATACCATTCAAAGTCCAGCTGAGTAATTCAAATGAAAGATGGGCAAGTTATCAGCTTTCTAAAATGAAAGTTGCTTTTAATTTATTCTCTATATCTCATCACATGTTTGGCTCACATTACCATCTGTTCCAGTTACGCTGCTTATCTTCCAACTATTCTCTTGCTGCCTGACAATTTATGTAAAATGTCCTAGAAGGTGCAGTTAATCTGTGGATACATAGCCACTGGTAAAAAACACCTTTTTATAGAAAATAAATATTGGCAGGAATACATCACATGAAAAACAACAGCTACAATTCATATCAATTTTCATTTTAATTAGTTCTGTTGTGCAGATGTGTGTGCCTTTCTTCCAAAATTTCTTTGTTCACATATGTAATATGTAGTCAGTTGCCTTACTTCCTGGTCTTAGATAGCTTATGTTCTTCATGTTGTATAATTATTCTTTATGCTGAAAAATTAAAAGGATGCACAGGAGGAGGAGTCTGCTTCTGAAGCGAATCTCCCAACTGTTGCTACTTGCAGTCCGACTGGTGTTATGGGCTGGTCTTACGGTGCGTATACTGGATTTCTTTCAGATGAAATGGAACTTCAGGAGCATGATGGGCAACTCCAACTGTAAACAGGAATTCTGTTCCTGAGAAGACACTAGAGTTAGTCCCAATTAAACTCCTGACATACATGCCATGCCAATCGTTTCTGTTAAATGGTCCCATTCAACTGACTTGCTTCTGTTGCGCCACATCACTTGCCAATATAGATATAGCGAGAGATGGATAAGTGAATGATGTATCCAACTCCCATTAATCTTCATGCTCTTCAATAAAAAATCATTTTTCAGTTGATCTCTCTCTGAGTGCCTGTTTAATGTTTCACATAGTACAAGAAAACTGCAACATAAGGTCTTAATGCAGTGCCAACATGTGATATGACCTTGTGGTTAAGATACAGTTTTGAGAGGGTAAACTCTGCTTTCTCCAAGAGGTGAGGCAGCTTTGTGCAGTTGGCTGTCTTCGTTATGTTTACTTTTCTTAAAAGCACCTGAAATGAAACACAATTTTCTGCTGCTCTATGAGAGATACAATTGAAAAAACTTATTTAGACCCCAACTAGTTTTTCCTGACTTTTGGTTAATTGAACCAAAACAATGACATATTGCATATATTTTTTTCCCAGCACTTGTGAATTAATTTGGTTGGTCATTAAATGTCTTTTCAGTTGGTCATTTTGTGCCTATTCAGTAAGAGTTCCTGAGAAGGTGTTCTACAGAATGTTACTGGTCCAGATCTGTTTGGAAATTCAATTTGAAGTTTATTCTCTCAAGACTGAAGTTGCAGGCCACAGTATATGTGTTTAACTTTGTAGGGGTAATCCCACTGACTCACTTTTTATGGTATGTCAGATGTGCTTAAGCCTGGCCAACTGCTGGATTTTTGAACAAGAATTCATTTTTTACTGAGTTTTAAACAGCTATTCAGTTTATAAATCTTTGTATCTGTAGGCACATCTGTATGCCATGTATGTGGTCAGCAGCAGGGCGTACATAAAGGGAAAAGGGAGGAAAAATTACTTTGCTGTAAATATACCATTAGCTAAATTTCAGTTTTTTAAACTGTTAACCTGAAATGGTGCCAGAGTGAACTGTTGTGTTGCTGAAACTAAGTAAATGCACATTGCAAAGTAAATGAAAATGTGTAAGGAATGTTGCCTGTTCGTAACTGCATTTATTTAATGCAACTGTAGGCAGTATTCAATGTCATGACTGAATGCATAGAAAAACAAAATCATGCCTGATGAAAACATCTGGATTCAAGTTTTGGTGCCAGTAAATTCTTCCCCCACTGGTAAAAAAGATTGTAAAACCACATTCTTTTTGCGTTATGTGATTCATAGGAATGTTCTACAGAGTGCTCCAGCTCTTCTTCTAAATACATAGCTCAGGGTCATTGGCTGGCAATGGCAGTGTTCTGGGACTAAATCAGAGAGAGGTCAAGGGGCTATATCCTCAGTTATGCTGAGTTTGCAACTGCCAGGTAGGGGAGAATTAACCTCCATTTCAGTTCCCTGAAACTTGGAACCCAGAACAGTCCTGGATGCAACTCGGAGTAGTTACCTGCAGACCTTTGCATAAGGATTGTGTATTAAACAGTGTTTTGTTCCGGGAAGCTGGTTTATGCTTCGTTCTATCTCTGGCAGTACTTTTATTGCTCTGCCACCTGTGAGGAGGATCAAGAAGTCTGTGATGGAAAATCAGCTGTACTGTCTGTTGTACTGAGCTCTTTCTGTAATAACGGTGATCCTCAGCTGCTCCTGAAAATTTGTCCTCAGTTGCTTTTTGCTCTCTTATTACTCTGGAGGTACAACGATTGTAAGCAATGTTTTGGCAGCACTGTTACCTTTCAGAAAGCACTATCTTTGGTTCTTCTTTCCTGCCCTGGTCACTTGTTCCCACCCTTCTGATGTCCCCAACTGCTGCAAGAGTCACTTCAGGGAATGGTGCCCCTGACCGGTCCCAGCTTCTTTGTCCCCCGTCAGTAGCTGCTTGCCGGCAGCGGTGGCAGCCCGAGGCAGAGGCCAGCACAGAGGTAGAAATAAGCAGCTAGGAGCAAGGCGGGAGGGGAGGGATCCTTAAGAAGTGTTGCAGCCAAAGGTCTAACCATGGTCTGAGATAGGCGCAAAACATGGGCTTATCCTAGGTCTTCTGACCATCAATACAGTAGGGATGTGGTTTCATGAGTCTGAGTCTTTGCCAGCAGGCTAGGATATTCATCTTCAGCCCCGGTCTTCCCCTTGTCCCTGCACAGTGTAGATCACTTCATCACTCTTGCCATCACAGATGCATGCAATGCTGAATTTTGAATCAGATCAGAGAAAGTGATTGTGATCCAGCTTAAATAAAGTACTGCAAAAATGATTTTTTAAAACTGGATCAGTTTGCCACTCCTATTCACTGCACGGTCAAGCAGATACTTGCACTCTCAGACATGTAGTGTGTGTGTGAGAAGGAGTGGCCAAGGACTGGAGAAATGAGGGCTGCTTGTGCACAGAAGTGCAACTTCATTGTTACTGTACTCAGGATTACACAGAGTGAATGATGATTTGTCTAAAATTAAAGTGCGAGATTCTACTGAAAAGACTCATGTCTGAGATCAATTCACATTTTTATGGAAATGATGAATCAATGCCTTTTCCTTAGACTCTGGTTTGTCCTAACATAGAGATAACTAAGATAACCAAGTCAGCCAAAACTATGGTAGCTCTAAGATGAGTACCTTTATCTGAGCTATTGGTACCTAGGCATGGCCAAACACCACATTCAGTGAATTTCTGTAGGGGTTCAATCCCTGATTATTTCAGAGTGACAGTCATATATAAGTTCATATGATGAGGAAAAGAGCTTCATTTGGTAATATAACTGTGAAGGGATATTCAGGATATCCCACCGTGTAGATACAGACTTACTGTCCTGAATGAGCAGACAATTGTGGGACCAGGACTATGAGGACTTGAATACTAGAGGTGGGTTCAGCTTGCATGCTACACTTAGAGATGTGAAGGCCCTGTCCAGAACTCAGAAGCTAACTTCAGCAATATGTAGTGAAATGAAATTTATGGACATGGGGAAAAGCTTAGCTGCATGTTAGCTGAGGTGCATTAACTATATTCTAAAGGAAGTGGTGGCCCTCAGATACACTGTGTGCTTCACAGCCTAAGAATTCCTGCTTTCTTTGTGGGAAGGGGTTGTCTTCAGATGTAGCGAGTATGGAATTGGAGAGGTAGGAATATGGGATTTAGGGAGGTAGCAATAAAGGATAATATAGGAGTGGGGTCTTAGTGTAGAAAAATGAGGAACTATGAAGATAGAGAAGGGTGCATTTCTCAGCCTCAGGAAAATTTTGGTGTGTGACTCAGAAAGTTAGGATGTTTGTACCTCTGTGCTTAGCTGGTGATTTTCTTACTGTATTTTCTTTCTTCTTTTAAGCTGGTTTGGCTTTTTCTTCGTTATTTGCCAAAAATTCCCACCTCCATTCAAGCATGGTATGTGTTCTAAATTTGCTGTCTACAAATCAAGTACTGAATAGTGTCCATTCTTCATTGATTTGTGTGCAGTCTTCATGTTGAGCATTGCCAAACCCTCATACTCTGCATTTTCTTCTCTATTGGAGGCTGCCACTCTAGAGAGATAATTGCTGTATGTGTTGCAAGAAATCTGAACATGTGCCGTGACTCATGAAGGCACCATAAATGACAAAGTTAATGAGCTGTAGATGGCAGGACTAGTGAGTGTTCTTTCACTGCATTCTGAGCGAAGAGGGAAGGATGTGATGGTGATGTACTTCTGAAATTTTCTTCTGAAAATAAGAAAATGCAGAGTAGTAATCTGGTGCCAAATCTATTGACTGCAGTTATTTCTAGAAAAAAAATCCCAAGTAGTCAGTTTGTCAGTATTGAGACAGCATAGAATCAGTTTGTCAGTATTGGTTCTTATTCAAAATAAACTCCCACTGTAACCACTCTTATGTAGCTGTCTTAACCTTAATCTCTGTTCAGGCCACATTGGAATTGGCTATAGTGGTCACTAAGCTCAATATGCTCGATTACTGGATCCAGATTTTACAAGCAGGTAGAGTTGTATCAGGATAAGTGCAGCAATTCAAGCCAGCACAGCATGATTTTAGGTCACGTCTACACTAGGTGCTTGGACTTTACTCAGCTATAATCATGACTGAGATCCTAATTCAAACAAGCCCTGAGGGTATGTCTACACTAAATCAGAGGCATGAATGCAACATGTACAGGCATGGTTAAGCTACTTTAAACAATAGCAATGATGGAATGGCAGCATGAACTTTACCAAAGATTGTCTAAGCACATTGGGAACTTGGGGGATGTATGCAAATGATGAGTTGTATTGAATTTCATGCCTCTACTTTCCCATTGCTATTGCTAACTTGTGTTGTAATTGTGTGTCTGACTGCAGTGCGGAAATTCTATAAAGCTATCTAGTTGCTCTGTTATAGAAAATAGGACATTGACTGGAAAAAAAACCAAATAATGTAAAGGCAACATGTCTTTGCTATATTGCTGATAGTGTGATCTGAAACTCAAAACCACAAGAAGCACTCACGCAGTTTCCTGTTCACTAGGGAGTACATATGTGACATCCTTTTAAGTCAGAAACTAGGTACAGGCTCTCACAGTGACCTCAGTGGAGGAGCTACATATCAGGTGGGGTTTTTTAGTGTTGCTCTGGTTTGAAATTAGAACAAAGGAAGGAAACACTAGATTGCTCTTTCTAGTGAAATGCTTATCTGTCATAAGAGGCACGTGGCTTTAAAATTGTTTCTCTTGTCTGTCTCAGATGCAAAGAGTATGCCCTGGATTTGGAGTTCAATCATTTTCTTAATTAAAGACAGTTTTATGGTCAACTTGCAAGCTTGCCTATTCCCATTTCAGTTGTTTCAGTTCATAAAGAATATCCTTCCAAAGTGAGTTTGAGAAAGGAAAAGATTTTTACAGAATAAATGCAAAATGTCTGCTGGAGAACAACCGGCTCAGTAGTCTTGATAATGGACTAGAGAGCTTTTTTGTGTGTAATTTATCAACTCTAATCCAACTGGCAGTTACTACCTAAATGGTGGTCTTCATTGAACAGCCCTTTTGTAGCCTACAGGAATGAGACAGGTGGTCTCGTGTCTCTTCCTAGAGGCTAAAGATGTCCATGTTATAAAATCGGCATTCTTATTCTAGCTCTAAATTGAAAAAATTCAGAGAATTCAGAAAGAGCTCAGAAAAGGACTAAAGTGTCCTGAAGGAGAAATTCAAAGAGCTTTATTTACTTCACATATCCAAAACCGGATCAGACCTGATGTAGGGCTCCTCACTATAAGATATGATGTACAATACGCATCAATATCGGGATCTGAAGTCAGATATTCAATGAGCAATAAGAAACATTTTTAACATTAAAAAAAATTACAAAGGATTTTATTCGATTTTTTACCTACACAGTTCTAGAAATATTTTTCTAAAATAGATATCTTGAACCTCAATTGCAGTTACTGATGGAGGAATTAGCTCAAAGAAATCCAATAACTTATTTTATGTAGTAGATCAGGTTAAGTAACTGCAGTATGCCCTTTTGACCTGCTGAGAAACATCGAGAAGAGATTCCTCTAACTGCAGTCCAGTTGTGCAGATTGATGTAATGTTAGGTCTTGTCCTGTGCCAAGAATGAGTGGAAGGCTCTGATCTGCCTAGCATCTTTTTCAAGTGCTACAGCAAGATTGAAATATAAAGGCAGTTACAGCTGACAAGGAAGTCAAACTCTCATTTTCTGTTTGTGAGTGTTAATCCATATCAAATGCACAATGAATCAAGCTTTAGTCACCTGATTCAGTTGGCAACTACACTGAATTGATCGTTTATTTCTGCATCCTGAAGGAACCTTTCATCCTGCAATGTGCATGACCTTCCAGATTTGAGTGATACTCAGCTGTTCCAGTCTTACAGGACAAGAATACTATAAATACAGTGTATACCACATTTACAGGCTCTGGGATAAGTTATTGCAGGAAATGAGTCTTCCCAATGATTAGTCTTGTTTCATGATTACTCTTCATCCTATTAGTGATAAAAATGATAGCCATCAAAAATGTCTTGGTGAATGTGGACTTTCTCTTCTTTAGAAACCGAACAGATAAAGGGAACGCTGCGTGCATTACACCCATTAATCAAAGGGTAACACACACAAAAAGCTAGCAAAGCAAGCCAGGATACCTAGTTTGGGAAAATATAAATTCTTCAGAAGTTATAAATTAATAAGATTCAGAGAGGAGTATTCTTGGTTTTGGAGACTCAATAGCAAAAGCTTATCTGCAAGTACTTCACAACCAGCTAGAAACTCATAGTGTCCTTTAACATTAATATATTTGACTTATTAAACAAGTTTTCAAGAAAAATAGTCTAGAAATAATCTAGAGATGGAACCAAAAATGTCAAAGCAAGGTAAAACAAGGTAAAACTGGCCCCACATGGAAAGAGAAGCAACTTAAATTGATTGCTATTCCTGTCAAATTAAAACCTTTTAGCTGTCTTTTGCCCTCTGTGTATGGGTTTTTGTTTGTTTGGTTTGTTCTGTTGGTAGGCTATAACTGGCTTTTTGTAAAGTGTTTATTTCATTATCCAAGGTAGACTGATATATGAGATATACAGATGATCTGAGCTGGCTTTTCAAGACAGCTTATGTGTGTTTACAAATATTTCTGTTTACTTAATTTGTGACAGCTAATACTGACTTCCAGCTGTTTACCTGGCTATGTTTTCATATACTAGGGTCAAGGATTCATTATGAAAACCTGAAGAGAATAAAACAAAATGGTGAAGCCATGTAAAACCAGTAGAGAAACCTTTCAAATTTGCATTGTTTTGATGTAAAATTGTAAATCTTGATGCTGCATCTGTTCTGAAGCCCAGTGTTTACATGGGATATAATCTGAAATCATCAGTATCAACACAGAAAACTTGTACTAGTGAGGGGCAGTGTAGGCCTGTGATACTACGAGTCAGCTTCCACCAAAGGTAACCAGAAAGACATAGTTTCACCACAGTCTAGCGATGTGAGTGTGCACAATGTGTTGATGTCACTCTCTGGAGGCCACCTCTCAGGTAAATAAATGACGTTTGTTGGCTTGTCAGTTTTGCATGCTGACAAGCAGCCGGTAGCACCAAAGGAAGCCACAGATTCTTTATACCTCTTTTGCCTGATCCGTGCAGCAGATCCAGATTAAAAAACAACCCCAATTGACTACAAACTTTATGAAGCTATTGGACAAACGTCTTACCTTTGAAGAGTGGAATGAAAGTAGAAACTATGGAAAGTTACAGTTTTCTATAGATATATCTATTCCATATTATTTGTATCATCATCATATCACAGAAACCCCAAATAAAATGGAGAAGAAAATTTCTAGTCATTGTACACATGCAGAATCACACCTGAATCAGTTCTGTTAAATTTACTTTCAATCTACATGTTGTTAATAGAGAGCATTAATGAAGAAGGAAGATTTAAACCTCACATATATCTGAGTTCTAGTGAAACATCACTGTTTTTTGTGAGTATCTTGATCTGAGGCTTAGATTCAGATTCCCCTTATACTTAGCTTCAGGCCAGTTGCAAAGGTCCTCAACATTAGTTTAATCAGGATGATCAAAGTAGAAGCTAAATGAAACTTGTTTAAAAACTTGATTATTGTGATAATAATTTGAAAATGAAACATTCATTTTATTTGGTTTGGGAAATGAGATTTAGTAATTGGTTGGCCGTAACAGAATGAAGTGCACTCCCTAGGCCACTCCTTAGACTGGGCAAGGGCTACTAAAGTTAGCGGTATGCCACAGAAAATGTCAAGACGTGTAGCTTGTCCAGAAGACTGTGTATCGTACAACGTTGACGTAATCTGACAACGAGATGTGACATCTAAGGTCACAGTTCATGACAAAAGCCCAAAACATTCAAGTGATTCTCTCATTCTCCAAATCACGCAGCAATCTGACATGTGCATGGCATTTTTTAGGTCTTTTGATAAGGTTTTCAGTGACATGCTCTTGTTTAGTTAATGTAAATCATTAACTCTTTGAAACCTGTGATACTGTGTTCTCTGTGGAAAAGAGGAAATTTGTTGGGGGGAGGAGGGGGGTGGCAAAGCGCAGAATACTGTGGTGTAGTAATGGTAGATAATCAGGCTCAACATCACGCACCACAGCAGCTGGAATAAGCGTTTCTGCAGCCTCTCTCAATATGATAGTAACTGGAAAGCAGTCCCATCTTAACACTGAACTAGATGATTTTTGAACTTTCTTCTAAGCCTAGCTTCCAGTGATTCTAGAACTAGAATTTGCCACGAATGGCTGAGGTTATCCATGTAGTCAGCATGACAGCAGTGACTGGCTCTGTCTTTCCAAAACAACAAACACTACAAAGTCTTCTGAGTGCCTCCTCACTCAAAAGCAACCAGAATTCTCCTGTGCAACCGAGGGTTTACAGTGGGTTGTATGAACCCCTTTCCTCCATGCTAATCTCATTCCTGGTCTATTTTTTTGGCCTTGAAACTGATAATCAAGAAAAATAAACAAATGTGTTCTCCTAAAGTGTTTGCTACTTTACTTTTGTCCCTCTGGGATAAACATTTTTGCATATTCAGTGGAAGAGATTATTTGGAACAGAAGAAGGTACTAAGTTGGAGAGTACTGGATACCTGAAGGTGTTTGTGTCAGAGATGCTTGCTTATGAAATACTCAGCTTTAGGCAGGACTGAAGTTCCTGAGCTGCTCTTTCACTAAACAGAAGGAAATAATATCCTTTGCTTTTTCACCGCAAACTACTGAAACAGTTCAATAGCCTGATGTGATACTGTATGTGCCATGTAAATGTGCCATATTACGATAATGACTGACATAAACCATGTCACTGGCTTTGGACAGTCATGTTGCTGCTGTTTACCGTGCTTTGGGGGCATAGCTGGTGTACAGATAACCATGAGGCTGCTTTTGCTCACAGGGAACCCTGACACAGAGCATTCTGCAGATCTGTGGCAGGCCCTTGACTAGTCTCTCAAGCCTGCTTTTCAGTGCGGAAAATAGATTAATTAAGCTTTTCCTGCTCTTTTGAAAGCCTCAGAGAGACATTTTCATAGTAGAGGAAAGCATAAAACGCAATGTAGCATCTTGGAGCCACCCTCCTTTGCTGAATCATCCCTCGTGGACCTAGAGGGCAGGAAAGTGTTGTACCATTTGCTGACCACCGCTAGAGGATCACCATACATTACAGTTTGGGGAGTGGAATAACACTGTAGCCAGCATTCATAAGATTTCTGTTGATTAAAAGCAGGACTACCATACAGTGGATAATTGTCCACCACCCTCCTGACTAGTAGCTGCAGTGCTTGCTTTCTTGTTTGTTAAAAGGCTTGTGCTTTTTCTTTGGGGGTGGGGGGGTGGTGTTACGTCAGGTCATGAGTAGAAATACCTAATTCTATACACTTTTACTCATGTCATGATGGCCTTGGCTTGGCCTCACTGTTTATTTACAATGTGGCCTTGTGGCTTAGAACAGAACTTTCTGGAACAAACGCTTCCTCTGCATCTGTCTCTCAGATTTCACACACTCTTCTAGATTTTCAGCTCTCTGGGGCAAGCATTACACCTGTGTGGTAATGCCCCACTACAGGCCTCATAGTGACCCACAGTGCAGCCGGTATGTCCAGTTATCCCCAGATACAGTATACCTGTAACACTATGATGAGAAAATGATGCCGTATTTACTGAAAGGAAAAAGTCTCTCACTCATCTGCCCTATATGGTTAGGTCTTCATTCAACATCGTCTGTGATTACACTCTAAACAGGAATTCATTGTAGGGGTCTGAGCAGGGAACAAAGGAGCAATATATATGTATATACAGTGCTTACGACCTCTCTAGTGTCACCTTGCTTATCACCCCAAAATAGCATGAAATCTAAAACGAAGTAACACTGCACAAAAGCCACACGAGAGGAACAGAGAGGACATGTGGTAAGGCTCTAAGGATTCAAATCACAATTTGGGATAGCCAGATCTAGTGCAGGGAATGCAAATCACAGAATCACAGAATCACAGAATGGTAGGGGTTGGAAGGGACCTCTGTGGGTCATCTAGTCCAACCCTCCTGCCAAAGCAGGGTCACCTAAAGCAAGCTGCACAGGACCTTGTCCAGGCGGGTCTTGAATATCTCCAGAG
>Ga0181612_148366_pt1 | contig 12340 bp, 11 predicted proteins | sample HoacroProtozoa21_FD_119630 | JGI IMG/M metagenome (GOLD analysis project Ga0181612, IMG submission 119630) | Hoatzin crop microbial communities from Cojedes, Venezuel. Combined Assembly of Gp0051906, Gp0051904, Gp0051908 | reverse complement strand
GGTCCGGCTATGTCGAACTGGCCACCACCCGCCCGGAGACCATGTTCGGCGACACCGCCGTCGCGGTCCACCCGGACGACGAGCGCTACAAGGACCTCGTCGGCAAGATGCTGATCCTCCCGGTCATGAACAAGGAGATCCCGCTCATCGCGGACGAGTACGTCGAGCAGGACTTCGGGACCGGCGTCGTCAAGATCACCCCGGCCCACGACCCGAACGACTTCGAGGTCGGCCTGCGCCATGACCTGCCGGTCGTCAACGTCATGACCGACGACGGCCACATGAACGAGAACGTGCCGGAAGAGTACGTCGGCATGGACATCTACGAGTGCCGCAGGAAACTCGTCGAACAGTTGGACAAAGAGGGCTACCTCGTCAAGGTCGAGCCCATGACCCATAATGTCGGCACCTGCTATCGCTGCGGGACCGTCGTCGAGCCGCGCGTCTCCAAGCAGTGGTTCGTCAAGATGAAGCCCCTCGCCGACCCGGCGATCGACATCGTCAAGTCCGGCAAGATCCAGTTCATCCCGAGCCGCTACGACAAGACCTATTTCCACTGGATGGAAAACATCCGTGACTGGTGCATCTCCCGCCAGCTCTGGTGGGGCCACCGCATCCCGGCCTGGTACTGTGACGACTGCGGCGAAATCACGGTCTCCCGTGACGAGCCCACCAAATGTGCCCACTGCGGCAGCACCCACATCCACCAGGATGAGGACACCTTAGACACCTGGTTCTCCTCCGCCCTCTGGCCGTTCTCGACCCTCGGCTGGCCGGATGAGACCCCGGAACTCAAGCACTACTTCCCGACGAGCTGCCTCGTCACGGGATATGACATCATCTTCTTCTGGGTCGCCCGCATGATCTTCTCCTCCGTGGAGCAGATGGGCACCTATCCCTTCAAGGACGTCTTCATTCACGGAATCGTCCGGGATGAACAGGGCCGGAAGATGTCCAAATCGCTCGGCAACGGCATCGACCCGCTCGTCGTCATCGACCAGTACGGCGCGGACGCGCTCCGCTTCACCCTGGCCACCGGCAACAGCCCCGGAAACGACATGCGTTACTCTGAGAAGAAGGTCGAGGCCTCCCGCAACTTCGCCAACAAACTGTGGAACGCCGCGCGGTTCGTCCTCATGAATCTGGACGGCTCCGAAGGTCCGGCACACGTTCCGGAGGACCTGGCCATGGAGGACAAATGGATCCTCTCCAAGTTCAATACCCTGGCCAAAGAGGTCGGCGCCAATATTGACAACTACGAACTCGGCATTGCCGTCTCCAAACTGTATGACTTCATCTGGGACCTCTACTGTGACTGGTACATCGAGGTGGCCAAGCTCCGTCTTCAGGAGGGCGGCGAACCGGCAGAGACCGCCAAAGCGGTTCTGATTTATGTCATGGACGGCATGCTGAAACTGCTGCACCCGTTCATGCCCTTCATCACCGAGCAGATCTGGCAGACCCTGCCGCACGACGGCGAAACCATCATGCTCGCAGCTTATCCGGAATACGACCCCGCTCTGGACTTCACCGCGGAGGAGGCCGAATTCGAGCGCATCATGACGGCCATCCGCGCCATCCGCAACCGCCGCGCCGAAATGAATGTCCCGCCGAAGAAGAAGGCGGCCATCTTTGTGGACACGCCGTTCGAGGACACGTTCCGCGCCGGTGAGCCCTACATCCGCAAGCTGGCCTTCGCCTCCGACTTCACCGTCGGCGGCCCGATGCCGGAGACGGACGCGGTCAACGTGGTCACGGCCGATGCCAAAATCTACATTCCGATGAGCGAACTCGTCGACTTCGAACAGGAGCGCAAACGTCTTTCGGGTGAACTTGAAAAGACGAAGAAAGACCTCGCGTTCTTCGAAAAGAAGCTGAACAATCCGGGCTTCCTGAACAATGCGCCGGCGGCGGTCGTGGAAAAAGATCAGGCCTCCGCGCAGAAGCTGCGGGACAAGATCGCCCTGCTGGAAGAGAGCCTCAGCAAACTCGGCTAACGCACGGGTCACTCTGTAAGAGGAAGGAGACTGTCCTATGGTCTTCAACAAAAAAGAACGCGTCATCATCGTCGGGTGCGGCCGTTTTGGCGGCCGCCTTGCGGCCTACCTTTCGGACAAGGGATTCCAGGTCGTGGTCATCGACAACCGCGAAGAGGCGTTTCAGAAACTTCCGGAAAGCTTCGGCGGCTTTTCCATCAAGGCGGACGGCATCGACCTCAACACACTGAAATACGCGGAGATCGAAGATGCCGGCCTCTTTGTGGCCGCCACCGGGAACGACAACATCAACAGCCTTCTGGCGCAGATCGCCAGCCGGATCTTCGGCGTGCCCAACGTCTACGTCCGGTTCGAGGACACCAGCAAAGAGAAGCTGATCCACGGGTTCAACATCCACGGGATCTATCCCTTCAAGCTCTCCATGTCCGCGTTCGAGGAGAGCCTGTTCGGTGTGGCCGAGGAAGAGGAGGATGAGGAATGAGAATCGTCATTGCCGGCGGCCGGACCCAGGCCGACTTCCTTGCGGGCAACCTGAAAAAGCAGCGCCACAAGCTGGTCGTCATCAACGAGGACCAGCAGTACTGCGACTACCTTGCCACCACGCACAACATCCCGGTCTTTTACGGAGACCCCAGTAAATACTACATCCTCAAAGAGGCAGAGATCACGGGCTTCGACGTCCTCGTGGCCCTCACCCACCGGGACGCGGACAACCTGGCCATCTGCCAGTACGCCAAACGGTGTTTCGGGGTCAAGAAGGTCATCTGCACCGTCAGCAACCCGAAGAACGTGTCCCTGTTCAAGGAACTGGGCGTCAACAACGTCATCAGTTCCACTCACATGGTTGCCCAGTACATCACCCAGGCAACCACCCTGGAAAACATCATTAAGACCCTGTCCCTGGAGGACGAAAAGGTCATCATTTCCGAAATCATGATCGAGCCGGACTATGAGTGCGTCAACAAGCGCCTCATGGATATCTCGCTGCCGCCCAACACCATTATCGGCTGCATTATCCGCAAGTCCTCCGACATGATCGTTCCCACCGGTACCAACACCATCCGATCCGGTGACAAGATCCTTCTCCTGACTTCTCCGGAGAACCAGAAGAAGGCCGTCGCCGCCATCACGAGGTAACTTCCCATGGCCAAACAGAGATCCGTCTATCAGGATTATCTGGCGTCCGCCCGGGCAGTCGGGTACCTGATGATCCTGCTCGGCACCATCATGCTGGTGCCGCTTACCATGCTGCTCTTCTATCCGGAAGAACGGCCGCAGGCGCCTGCGTTCATTTTGCCGGGTGTGCTCTGCATTTTTGCCGGATATCTGATCAAACTGTTCACCATGGACTATCCGATCTCTTCGCTGAAGAAACATGCCGGATCTCTGATCGTCCTGTTTATCTGGCTGTTCTCCAGCCTTCTGGGTTCCATTCCGTTCTACCTGACCAGAGACTACACGATCACCCAGGCCATCTTCGAATCCACCAGCGGCCTCTCCACCACGGGCTTCACCGTTACGGACGTCACGGCCACCACGCACATGGTGCTCCTGTACCGGTCCATGCTGCAGTTTGTCGGCGGCGTCGGCCTGGTCCTGATCCTGACGTCCCTTCTCTCCAGCCGCTACGGAATCCAGCTGATGACGGCGGAAGGCCACACGGACCGGCTGGCCCCCAGCCCGCTGCACTCCGCGCGGACCATTATGTTTATTTATCTGGGCTTTATTGCGGCCGGAACAGGCCTGTTCATCCTGTTTGGCATGACCCCGTTCGACGCCGTGAACTACGCCATGTGTGCCGTCTCCACCGGCGGCTTCGCCACCCATCCGGAGAGTCTCGGATTTTACCACAGCCCCTTTATTGACCTCACCGCCATTGTCTTGATGTTTGTCGGCGGCACCAACTTCATGGTCACCATGTATCTGTTCAAGGGCCGGCTGCGCAGCTTCTTCGGGCATATCGAGGTTCGCTGCTCGTTCCTGCTCATGCTGTTCTGTACGCCCATCGTCGTCTATCAGCTGTTGGATTCCCATATCTGTGTCAACATCTGGAGCGCCCTGGACAACGGATTCTTCCAGGTCGTGTCCATCATGACCACCACTGGATACACCACCATTGACAACTATCTGTTGCGCTGCGGTTATGCCCTGATCCCGATCCTGGGCCTGATGCTGATTGGCGGCCACGCCGACTCCACGGCGGGCGGTATTAAAAACCTCCGCTTCTGCATTGCCGTCAAGAGCCTGATCTGGGACGTCCGGGAAAACATCTTCCCCAACCGCCTGATCCAGTCCCGGGAGATCTCCCGTTACGGCAAGGAAGAACCGGTCACCCGCAACGAGCAGACCCAGAACTATACCTACATTTTTATTTACATCCTGATTTTGTTCGCCGGCAGTTTTGGACTGATGCTCTGTGGCTACGACTTCAAGACCTCGTTCTTCGAATTCGCCTCAGACCTGGGGAACCTCGGGGTCTCCATGGGCCTGGTCTCCACGGAGACCGCCGCGCCGGCCCTCTGGATCATCATCACGGGAATGATCATCTCCCGTCTCGGCGTCTATATCTTCCTGCTGGGCGTGGCCCGCATCCTCATGGATCTGGAAGAGCAGGCCGTCCGCCTGCGCCTGGCCATCGAGCGTTTCTGTTCCCGAAAGTTCGGCCGCATGCCGAACCCGCAGCAGGAGGCCCAGAAAGTCCGCCGGAAGATCCGCAAAAAGCGCCGTGCCCTTTTGAAACCCAAAGAACCCAAGGGAGGTGAATGACCATGACCCGACTACAGCGGTATATCTCCAACGTGCTCCAGAGCATCATCATCTTCATTCTGACCACTCTGATGGCCTATGTGCTCAACTACTACAACATGCAGTCGGACAGTCTGAAGCTGATCTTCATGCTGGGTGTTCTGATCGTCATCCTGCAGACGCAGAGCTTTGTGCTGACCACCCTGGTCTCTCTGGCGTTCGCGGCAACCGACGCCTACCTGTTCATTGACCACGACCTCTTTGACACCCGGCGGTTCATCCTGTCCACCATCATCTTCCTGGTCATTGCGCTCCTGGTCAACGTGCTGTCGCTCCGCCTGCAAAAGCAGATGGAGCAGTCCAAAAAGAATGAAAAGGTCCACCGGGAACTGAACAAGGCCAGTGAGGGTCTGATCAGCATCCAGGGCCATGACAATATCATCGAATACGCCGACAAGGCCATGACCAAACTGGCCGGCACGGACGTGGAATTCTACTTTGACATCCCCCGGGATGACCCGGACGAAGCCAAAAAGTGGTGCCTCCGCAATTCCGCGGCCTGCGGATATGGCGAAGTGGACTACCCCGACTCGCCCAACAAATACCTTCCCATCCGGACCAACCGGAAGACGACCGGCGTCGTGGCGCTGAAGGACCTGCAGGAAGAGGTGGATGAGACCACCATGGACTGCGTCTACACCTTTGTCTCCCAGGTCTCGATCGCCATTGCGCGCAACGACCTGGAAGAGCGCAACAAAAAAGAGAGTGCCGCGTTTGCCCGCGAAAAGATCAAGGGCACGGTCATGAAGAGCCTGTCCCACGACATGTATCCGCGCATCAATGAAATCAAGAAGCAGGCGGCGGACCTGCGGGAAAACCAGGACCTCATGCCGGCGGAGACCCGGGACGAAAAGCTGTCCATCATTGAAAAGGAATCCGGCTACCTGGCCGATACCGTAGACAATATCCTAGAAATCACAAGCAGGTGATCCTTTGGCCGAACTGAATGTGGTCCTGGTGGAGCCCGAAATCCCCCAAAACACCGGGAATATCTCCCGCACGTGTGCCTGCACCGGGGCGCGGCTTCATCTGGTCCGTCCCTTCGGGTTTGAGATCACCGACCGCAACTTAAAGCGCAGCGGCCTGGACTACTGGCAGTATTTGGATATCACGTATTATGACTCCCTGGCCGACTTTCTGGCACAGCATCCGGATGGACCCTTCTATTTCTTCACGACAAAGGGGCAGCACCGCCACTCCGACATCCAGTACCCGGACGGCGCCTTCCTGGTCTTCGGCAAGGAGACCGCCGGACTCCCGGAAACACTCTTGAAAGATCACCCGGACACCTGTGTCCGGCTCCCCATGCTGGATGACCGCCGCAGCCTGAACCTGGCCAACTCGGTGGCCGTCGGCGTCTATGAAGTCCTGCGGCAGTGGGACTATCCGGACCTCAAATGCAGCGGCGAACTCCGGGATTACACCTGGCCGTCCACGCTGGTCTGAGGCCACCGCTCAAAAAGTTTTCCATAAGGGTCGTTAAACTTTTGACTATCCTTAAAAATGCTCTATAATAGTAGTGCATTTACTATCCACCCAAATTTCACACACAGGAAAGGTTGGAACCACCCATGAAACTGAACAAGAAAACCGTCGATGACATCAACGTCAAGGGCAAACGCGTTCTGGTGCGCTGTGACTTCAATGTCCCGCTGAAAGAGGGCGTCATCACCGATGACAACCGGATCGTCGCGGCACTCCCCACCATCAAAAAGCTGATTGCGGACGGCGGCAAAGTCATCCTCTGTTCGCACCTCGGCAAACCGAAGGGCGAACCGAAGCCGGAACTCTCGCTGGCCCCTGTTGCCGTGCGTCTTTCCGAACTGCTCGGCCAGCCGGTCACCTTTGCCAAGGATGACACTGTAGTCGGCCCGAACGCCAAGGCCGCTGTGGAAGCCATGCAGGACGGGGACGTTGTCCTTCTGGAGAATACCCGCTACCGCGCTGAAGAGACCAAGAATGAAGCCAACTTCTCCGAAGAACTCGGCTCCCTGGCCGACATCTTTGTCAACGACGCCTTTGGTTCCGCACACCGTGCCCACTGCTCCACCGTCGGTGTGGTCGACTATGTGGACGAAGCCGTCTGCGGCTACCTGATTGAAAAAGAACTCAAATATCTGGGCTCCGCGGTCGAAGACCCGGCCCGTCCGTTTGTCACCATCCTGGGCGGCGCCAAAGTGGCGGACAAACTCAACGTCATTGAAAACCTGCTCACCAAGGCCGACACCCTGATCATCGGCGGCGGCATGGCCTTCACTTTCCTGAAAGCCAAGGGCTATGAAGTCGGCAAATCCCTTCTGGATGAGACCAAGGTCGACTACTGCCGTGACATGATGGCCAAGGCCGAGGAAAAGGGCGTCAAGCTCCTTCTCCCGGTGGACACCGCCACCATTGCGGAATTCCCGAACCCCATTGACGCTCCGGTGGAAATCGAAGTCGTGGACGCGGACCAGATCCCGGCCGACCGCGAAGGCGCCGACATCGGCCCGAAATCCGCGGCCCTCTTCGCCGAAGAAGTCAAATCCGCCAAGACCGTCGTCTGGAACGGCCCCATGGGCGTCTTTGAAAACCCGGATCTGGCCAAGGGCACCCTGGCTGTGGCCCAGGCCATGGCCGACTCGGATGCCGTCACCGTCATCGGCGGCGGAGACTCCGCAGCAGCCGCCAAACAGCTCGGCCTGGCCGACAAGATGACCCATATCTCCACCGGCGGCGGCGCCTCCCTGGAGTTCCTGGAAGGCAAAGAGCTTCCCGGTATTGCGGCCATGAACGACAAAGACTGATCGTGTCCTGTTAAGCCTGTTAAGAAATTTTTTATAAAAGAGGTAATTCACTATGAACAAAGCACTTCGCAAAGCCGTTATCGCCGGCAACTGGAAAATGAACAAGACTCCGGCCGAGGCCGTCGAACTCGTCGAAGCCATCAAGCCGCTCGTGGCGGATGCCGACTGTGATGTCGTCGTCTGTGTCCCGTACGTGGACCTGCAGGTCGTCATGGATGCCGCCAAAGGCTCCAACATCCATGTGGGCGCCGAGAACGTTCACTGGGAAGAGAAGGGTGCCTTCACCGGCGAAATCTCCGCTCCCATGCTCACCTCCATGGGCGTTGAGTATGTCGTCATCGGTCACTCCGAGCGCCGCACCTATTTCGGTGAAACGGATGACACCGTCCAGAAGCGCGTCCGCGCCGCTCTGAACGCCGGCCTCAAAGTCATCCTCTGCGTCGGCGAAACGCTCGAGCAGCGCGAAAAGGATATCACCTTCGAGACCATCTCCACCCAGACCAAGATTGCCCTTGCCGGCGTCTCGGAAGCAGAGCTGGAGAACATCATCATCGCCTATGAGCCGGTCTGGGCCATCGGCACCGGCAAGACCGCCACGGACGAGCAGGCCAACGAAGTCAACCACTTCATCCGTGACCTCGTCAAGAAGCTCTACAGTGACGCTGCCGGAGACAAATTCGTCGTCCAGTACGGCGGCTCCATGAACGCTGGCAACGCTGCCGGCCCTCTGGCCAAAGAGGACATCGACGGCGGCCTGATCGGCGGCGCGTCCCTCAAGCCGGCCGACTTTGCGGAAATCGTCAAAGCCGCCAGCAAATAAGATTTACACACACAAAAGCCCGCACCCATCCGGTGGCGGTCTTTTTCTGTTTAATACGATTTTCCGTTGAGCCGTTTTCGGACCTCTTTCCAGTCGGGCATGTAGCGGGTCTCGATGGCCTTGAAGTCCGGACCGTGATTGGGGACCACCGTGTGCGCCAGTTCGTGGAGAATGATGTACTCCAGGCATTCGACCGGGTGTTCGGCCAGGCGGGTGTTGAACGTCAGCATTTTGGTCCTTACGTTGCAGGATCCCCACTCCGTCTTCATGCGGCGGCTCTTCCATCCGCTGCAGTGCAGGCCGGTATAGGCTTCCCATTGGGGCAACAGGATGTTGACCCGCTCCGCCAGTTGGTCTTTGTACCAGCGGTGCACGAAGTTCCGGCGCTGTTCCGGAGTGGACCCGGTTCGAACCGTCAGGAGCGCCACCGGCGTGTCCGGCATCAGATCCAGCCGGTACCGCGTGCCCTCCCGCACCTCCAGAGTGTAGAGTTCGCCCCAGACGGCGATTACATCCCCGGTCTCATAGTCGGGGTCCGCGGTAACGGGATCGTTCTGAAAACGCTCCACATTGCGCCGGACCCAGTCCTCCTTTTCCAGGAGAAACTGTTCTATAAACCGGTCCGGCATTCGTAGAGGCGCCGTGACCAAAACCTCCCCATGGGGAGGTTTGACGTAAATATGGATGTTTTTGATTTTCTTTTTCTCAATACGGACCGGGATTCCCGAAAGATCGTAGGTCATGAGTCCTCCTCCAGCGGCAGCTTAACGCCAAACCGGGTGCCGGATTCGTTGGAGTACTCCAGAGAGATTTCCCCGTTATTGGTCTTGACGATATTCTGGGCAATGGAGAGGCCCAGGCCGTATCCGCTCTGCGAACGGGATTCGTCGGCCCGGAAAAACCGCTCAAAGACGTGCGGCTTTTTGGTCTCCGGGATGGGTTCACCGGTATTGGTAACCGCCAGATACGCATACCGGTTCCGGCGTTTGAGCTCCACGTGGATGCTGCCGCCTTCGTTTACATACTTAAACGCGTTTTCCAGCAAAATCATGACCAGCCGTTTGATGCGGAACTCGTCGCCCAGACAGATCAGGTGTTCCTCGAGGTCGGCCGAAAGCTCCACATGAGTTTCGTAGGCCAGTGCCTCGCCGGTCAGGACACAGTCGTCCACCAGAGTACTGAAATCAAACGGATACCGAACCGGGGCTTCCTCTTCGTTGGTGTCACTGCGGGCCAGGAAGAGCAGGTCGTTGACCATGCGGGAAAGGTTGTCGGCCTCGGCCTTGGCGCTGTCGATCCATTTCTTCTGTTCCTGCACCGTGGAGGTCGGATTGGCGGCCAGGATATCCAGGTCGGCCAGAATGACCGTAAGTGGTGTCTTGAGTTCATGGGAGGCATCCGCCGTGAACTGCCGCTGCTTGACGATCGAATCCGCCACCGGCTGTGTGATCCGCCGGGCCATAATGCGTCCCAGAACCAGCATGACCAGGAAGGCCAGAAGACTGAGAAGCAGGTACAGAGAGACGACGAATTTGAGGCCGGAGGTCTCCTCCGTGCGGTCTGCCAGGGCAATTTTATATCCGCCGCTGGCCTGGGGCTGGATCAAAAAGCGCATGCCGTAGTTCAGAACAATGCCCGTTTTCTGTTCCGACTGGATGGCAAACTGAACCCCGTAATTCAGGATATCCTCCTGAATGTAGACCGGCTGGGAAGATCCATAGCGGAGAACATTTCCGTCGTTATCGGTCAGAACCACCAGGATCATATTGTCTGTATAGTAACCGTCATAGCCGGCTTCTTCCGAATCCGGAACCACGGTGACGTTACTGTCCTTGGCCGAAGACAGCGATGTGATCTTCAGCTCATACTGCATCGTCTCCACGATATTTTGCCGCTGATACAGGACCGCGGCGCCCAGCGTAAACATGAGGCCAACCATGAGGATCATGAACATGAGAACAATGATGGTGAAGACGAAGCGGGTCCTCATCTGTTTCAGCAATCCGGGTTCACCTCCAGTCGGTACCCGATCCGCCGGACCGTGGAGATCTGCACCCGGGAACCCAGATGCTTCAGTTTCTTACGGAGAAAGGAGATGTAGACCTCCACGTTGTTGTCTTCCGCGTCCGACTCCGTGCCCCAGACCTTGATCAAGATCTCCTCCTTGGGCACGACTACGTTCGGACTGGACATAAGCATCCGCAGGATGTCGAATTCCTTGGGGCCCAGGTTGATGGAACGCTGGTCGTTGTCCAGCGTGTAATTGGAGAGGTCCAGGCGGATATCCTCGAACCGCAGCTCGTGGAGCACGACTTCCCCCTGCCGGCGGGAGACCGCGCGGATGCGGGCCAGGAGCTCACCGGGTACAAACGGTTTCGTCAGGTAGTCGTCCGCTCCGGCGTCCAGACCGTTGATCTTATCCGCGGTGCTGTCCTTGGCCGTCAGCAAAATGACCGGTGTGGTGTTCTTCTCCTCCCGCATGCGGCGTACGACTTCCAGGCCGTCCATTTTGGGCAGCAGGACATCCAGGACGATGACGTCATAGATGCCGCTCATGGCATAGTCATACCCCGATTCGCCGTCATAGACGACGTCGGTGGTATAGCGCTGTGATTTCATGATTTCGCCAAGGGCGTCGGCCAGACGCACCTCATCTTCCACAATCAACACTCGCATGGGGGGAGCCTCCTGGGTTGGGGTAGAATTCCTCTCCATTATACCTTATCCGAAGACCCCCTTTCAACCGCGCAGGGTTCCGGGCGAGTCACGTCTTTCCGCTATACAGGCACGGGGTTTTCGGGTATAATTGGGAAAACCACTTTCGAAGGGAGGAACCGCCATGAGCCGCGAACTGAAATCATATCAGCTGGTCGAGCGCAGCCTGATGAAAACCTACCGCAAGACCCTCTGGCACCCGTTTGTGCTGGCCTGCCGGGAGTATGACCTCCTGCAGGAAGGGGACCACGTTGCGGTCTGCATCTCCGGCGGCAAGGACTCCTTCCTCCTGGCCAAGCTGATGCAGGAACTGCAAAAGCACAGTGATTTCCCTTTTGACCTCACCTACCTCTGCATGGACCCGGGCTACGCGCCGGCCAACCGGCAGAAGATCGAAGCCAACGCGGAACTTCTGCACATTCCGCTCACCATCTTTGAAACCACGGTCTTCGATATCGCCAACAGCACCGACCGCAACCCCTGTTACCTCTGCGCCAAAATGCGGCGCGGCTGCCTGTATAAGAAAGCCCGGGAACTGGGCTGCAACAAGATTGCCCTGGGTCACCATTTTGACGACGTCATCGAGACCACCCTCATGAGCATGTTCTACAGTTCCGAACTGCGGACCATGATTCCCAAGCTCCACAGCCTCCACTATGAGGGCATGGAACTCATCCGCCCCCTCTACCGGGTGCGGGAATCGGAGATTATCAAGTGGGCCAACTACAACCACCTGGAATTCCTCCAGTGTGCCTGCAAGTACACGGAACGGGAAGAGGCCAGCCAGATCACCGGCAAGCGCCGGGAGGTCAAGGAGCTGATCCGGACGCTGAAACAAGACACCCCGGGCATCGACCAGAGCATCTTCAACGCCATCCACAACGTCAGCCTCGACACCATGCCCGGCTTCAACGCCAAAGGCCGCGACTACACCTTCCTCGACTTCTATGATAAGTAGCCGCACTCCACTGGCTCGCCCCAGTTGATCAACTCCCTCTGTTTGGATTCCTGCCCTATGGGCTTGCCCTGTTAGACGAAAGCCGTAAGCCCGCACTCTCCGGCTGCCTTGTTGGACAGAGACACCACTCGATTGTGAATGATTTTGAATATTCGCCCGTTTTTTCACACACTTTGTGAAGAAGCGGGCGTTTTTCCATTTCAATTTCCAAAATCCCACTCCATTCGCCAACTATTGTAAATCAGCAAAAGAAAAAGAGCCC
>Ga0181612_107623_pt1 | contig 12340 bp, 5 predicted proteins | sample HoacroProtozoa21_FD_119630 | JGI IMG/M metagenome (GOLD analysis project Ga0181612, IMG submission 119630) | Hoatzin crop microbial communities from Cojedes, Venezuel. Combined Assembly of Gp0051906, Gp0051904, Gp0051908 | reverse complement strand
TGACTCCTTTCTGCATGGGTTGGAGGCCGGGCTGGATGGGGCTTTGAGCAACCTGGTCTAGTGGAAGGTGTCCCTGCCCATAGCAGGGGGATTGGAACTAGATCATCTATAAGGTCCCTTCCAACCCAAACGATTCTATGATTCTGTGATTCTATGATTCTATGATTTCAAGGGATGAAATCTTGTTCCTGCTGTAGTTGAAGACAAAATGCTCACTGTCTTCCATGGAGGCAGCTTTTCCTCTTCATGGACTCGCATGCACATAGCAGGCCGTGTCCAGCTTCTGCTTTTTCAGAAATTACTTTTTCAGTAGTCTTTGTAAATCATTAAGTGCCTTCCAAACTCCCACCCTATTACCTGAAAATCCAGCTGTCATGGGACTTCTGAAAACATTGGAGCCAAAACCATCAGTGGTTTTAAAAAATCTGGGCATAATTCTTTTTGGCAAGCTCTCATTTTGGTGTATTCCATATAGAGAACAAAATGCACACAGCTTTCCCTCATTACCACAAGTTATTTAAAATCATCCTCATCTGTTGCTTTACGTGGTCCCCTGCGGGGGGGGGATAGTCAGAATAAAATGTATAGAAATTATTTTTTTTTCCTCTGCAATAAACATCTGCAATTTCAATGCTTTTTTTTTCACTTGTTATGAAACTTCAGTTTAGTTTTGGAGATATTTATCCTACAAGTCATATAGCAATTAGTCATCCCATTCCACAGTCTTTTCAGAAGTGTTGTTTGCAGAAAGTAAGCTAAGCTTGTCCGGCGAGCATCCACATAAGGATGTGAGGCACACTGCTGGCCCAGATGTAAAATGTCTCAGATCGAATGGCCTCTTCTACTGTTTACACACTGGCATGAGCTGTACAGCACCAGCCTTCTCTAACGGGCTTTTATCTCTGCAGATAAGTGAGAGAGGAAGCATGTCAGGTGGCTCAGCTCACAGGTTTTAAAAATGAAATAAACCTTTTTTTAAAGACTGAGGATAAGAAGTGGAAAGAAGGTGAAAGAGGGGAAGAACTCATTTGTTTCTGGCACTGGAAAACACAGATTGATAATTTCTTAGCTATATTTGTTCAGCCAATTTATTTAGGTACCCTCTTATGTGTAGCACAAACCCATTTGCCAGATATAGCAAGAAATGGACTTCATTAAAGAGAAATAAAACATGAAGTTATTTTGGCATTGCAATTATACAGGCCAGAAATGAAAAATAAGCTAAAGATTGCTGAATGGAAACTTTCTATATGTTTTTGATTACATTGTGTTGACAGCTCTTCAGATTATCCTGCTTCCCATGCCAATTTGCATTGTATTTGCAGAAAGGATTTATGAGGTACTGTCTCATCTCTGGGCTGGGGGTTTCATACATTTTCATTAAGCACACTGCATTTTGACAGGAGCATTTTCTCATGGAGAAACTCACTTCCCTTTCCAAACCTAATGCCTCTAATGACAAGTACAGCTCACACAACATTTGGATACAGTTATAAATCAACATTATATTGCTCATTGTTTCACTATAAGGTAAAAAAGCTGTTAATTTTATTCTCTTCCCTTCACCCATTCTTTTATGTCCTATTTGCTCCTGAAACACGCTTCTGTATGAGCCGATTCTCCCTGTGACCACCTTCCCCTGTGCCCATGCAGGTTTTTCCTTGGGTCTCCTCACTTGGCTGTGTGGTGATTGCTTCCTCTGCCGCGCTGTCCAGAGACTTACATGTGTTTTACTTCTAGGCATCGCTGTTGTGCTGGTGGCTTTCTTCCTTTTCTAAGTAGCAATGCCTAACTAGCAGCCCTGTTCTTGGGGGGAGGTCATGTGTATCCCCAGAGAGATAAATGAAAAAATCAGCAAGAAATCCTGAGTTTGGAAATGCTGCCAGAGGAGTTGTTTTCCTTTGTGGAACTGTGTGATGAGGGGATGCAACTTGCTGCTGTACAGACTGGGGTAAAGTTTTCTGTTTTGTTCACACAGAGTGGTCCTTAGCTCCTTAGCTACCACAGCAGAATACTTACATTGTTGCTACGAATGCCTTAGGTTGATTAGGGTTTTAGTAAATCTGAGGTAGTAACTTAGGAAATCGGAGCCAGTCCCAGCTTGCAGGTGACATATGAAGTATCGCACTTAAAGCAAATGCTTTAGTTTGTATATTGTCAGTGACGCAAAGTTATGATCTTTGAAACTGCCAGAGGCAGGACCTCCTGCACTCAATAACTATGCTTAAGCTGACACAAGATTTCTCTGGAACCCTTCAACATCACCTGCCTCTCCATTGATTACAGTATTTAGGCTCATACTTGGAAGACTGCTCCATCATGCCTGTACAATTAGATCTGCAAGTCAGGGAGCTAAGTCAGAGAGGTTTGATCTGAGCTGAGTTTTCCAATATGTTTCATACTATGTTGGGCACACGCACACTCTGAAAGACTCTCTGCATAGGGTTAAGGTCCTCAGTTTATCAGCAGCTTCTGTTCAACTGTCCTAAATTCCAGGAGATCTAATGTCTTTTGCTTTAATGTGTCCACTAAATTTATTTCCCTGCTTGTTAACTTATTAATAAATACTAATTAATGTATATTCATCTTGGACACTTTGTCTATCACTGGATTCTTCCAGGTATTAACTTCATTCTACTCACATTCTTCTCCCCCCAGCCTCTCTGGATCTTAGCTCAAGAGTTTCACAGTTGGAACATCTTGCACATTTGTGCATGGATAAAGCAATACTTATGTGCTTTATAGCTAAGCCATGAGTTCTAGTAACCAAGGTTTTTCTGAAAGCTTGCAATTCAAACAGGGAAATGTCAGCTTGATTTGCATTTTCTATTGAATCAGCATAATCCAAGGTAAAGTAAAATAAATTTAGCAATATTTTTAATGCCTGCGGGGCTTAAAATATTTTAACGCCTTATTTCTGTTTGACTGACTCCTGTCAATGGACATTTCAAGTCTATTTGAATATATAAAACTTGTATGCCTTCCAAATAATGCCTGAAATTATATAGCTTAAGCTCAGCTGCTTTTGTGTAAAATATAATAATATAAAAAAAGCCTGAAAGCTCAAAGGGTGCTATAAAAGCACAGACTTTTTCTGCCTTACAAAGGAAAAGTTATAGAGACCAAACCTAAAGAGATATACATTATTTCTTTAAGGTTTATATGTCCAGAGAAGTTACCTGTTAAGTCACCAAAGAAGATTTAAGGTATCTGGGTTTAATTTGCTGTATGACAAAGACTGTTTCTTGCACTTTCATAGAAGTTTCCTGTGGAAACTACATTGTCTTAGATGATACACTACTACTATTAATGGCAGGTTTCACTGTTTTAGGTGATGGGAAGATTTTTTCTCTGTTCTCACTGTTTTTCCAGTGAAACAGCTATTAATATCCCAACTGAAAAAAAGCAGCTCCCTTCCAGTATCTACCTGTGTCACATACAAACAATGGGAAAGGAAAGGAAAACAAAAGAAAAAAGAAAAGGAGAGACAGTGAAATCAGCTGTAATGTATTATTAGAAAAATGTAGATAATAAGGTACAGCTGAATTATTTACATGAAATCAGAGTTTTGCTTGCATTTACATACATATGCATGAAAATCTGTATTGGGTGAGAAAGAATTACTTCACATCTACTATTTTCTGAAAACAGAGAGTGACTCTGAGAGCTGATGCAAAGGTGAAGCTTTTCTTGGGACAACATCCATAAAAGACACGAGCAAGTTGGGAAGCCCAGCTGTGTGAGATGCTCACTGACACAAAAATCAAAACGATGGGGAAAGCACCAACATGACTGGCAGAGACCAGAAGGCATCCTATGAAATTTAGAAGTCCAAGGAGGCTTTGGTCAATTTGGATTTTGTCTGAATCTAATATATAAACTATGAGAAATCGAGTAGCTGAGGTGACAGCAGAAGATCAAATGAATTGATTCTACACCATATTTCATCAAAATGAGTTATCCAAAGGTTTGGGATGAAATACTGAATCCAGAGAACTGCAGACTTGTGAAAGCTTTGGGGGTCCTGACATTTGACTGGACTCTGTGTCTCCAGAGTCTTGTGGAAACCTTTATTTCAATGCTTTCTAGGGCTTGAGCTATCTGATTTGTACCAGCTATATATCAGAGGCCAACCTATTGCAAAAGCCTTTGTCTGGCTTTTACTACCAAATTTAGGAAGAAGCAAGCAATGGAAATGTAAAGTGCATCGGGGCAGTGCTTGTGGCTGGGTCTCAGGTAGCAATCTATAAACATTTCTTGTATAGATTTCCAGGGCTAGAGTATTTGGGTTCAGACCCCTAGACTTTGAACCCTTGAGATTTGAGATACATGGTTATAAAGGAACATTATAACAGGAGAACATTTAACCTAATTTCATGCCTCAGGAGAAGGAAGGAGATTTGCTGAAGGTAAACTCAGATATATATTTTTCTGTGGTGATCTAAATGTATGAAATAGGTGATGAGATTTGAGTACTTTTGTGTACTTGGATGAAAACCTAATTAGTCATAAAAGCCAGTGAGGAAAAACTGCAGGCCAAGGTTTTGGTGACTTTTTTTTCACTGACAGAGCTGAGAAGGTATCTGTGGAAACGCGCTGGAGGAGTGAAATTTTCCAACAGGACAAAAGAGACAGAATCTGACCTGATGAGCAGATTTGCTCAGGAACACAAGGTATTACTCAGATCCACAGTAAATATAAAATTGGTATAGAAAGACAACTCTTGAGATTGTTTGAATGATACTACAGTGTGACAGAAAGTTGTCCCTTATCCAAAGTTACTCGAAAGCAAAAACACGATGAGAGCAGCTAAGAATGCATCATATGAGGTTTACATAAGACTACAGTGCTGGCAAAGACCTTCTGAGTCATGAAGTCCATACTCCAGTTACTGAAATACTCCACCACATCATGTAATGCCTTTCATTACATTATCAAGCTCCAGCGTAAAACCAGTGAGCTTTTTTTCCAAGGCTACTCATTATGAATGGCTCTTTCAAAACCTCACATCCATCATGAGCAGAAGTCTTCTAGTTTGCAAGCTGAATTTATCAATGGCCTTTTCACCTCCATTTGTTTCTAGGTCAATATTATCTTCCAGCCTTAATTTCCCCCCCCCCCACATGTTTACCCTCACAGTATATCTTCAAAGATAATAACAGATATTTCTTCCTGCCCTTGCTCTGGTTGGCTAAAAGTGCTTCTTCTGGTGTAAGGCAGGCTGTCCCTTACCTCATCATCCCTGTGGCCTTTCTCTGTATGAGTTGTTACTTGAAATGAACTTCTACATGTCCTCAGTGACTAACAATCTTTGAAGATTTTTCTAAAGCAGTGCCCTTATCCCGTGCATTCTTTTATTTTATCTCATTTCATACCTTTCTCTTACAGTTTATTTCATTTTTTGTCTGCTGGGTGGAGTTTTTTCCTGAACAGAGTCAGAACTGTAGGTTAAATGGGGATGATAAACAGACATCAGGAGGAATTGCTGCTATGAGATGGCTGTTCCTTTAGTCAGCTGTAAAAACACTGTGAAACTGCTTTATGCACCAGCAAAGTACATGTGCAATGTACTTGTGAATGCAGGGGTGTTTGCTGACTTTGTTTTTAAAAGGTACACCTGTCTGGGAGGGAGAGACTGAGGGACAGACAAAGTGAGAAATGAGGAGCAAAGAATAACCAAACACAGTGCAGAAACACTGAGATGAGCTTGGTGAGGGGAGTTGAGGGTCCAGATGTTGGTGAAAGATGTTTGGAACTAATGTAATTTTGCTGTGTGTGTAAACAGCTTCAAATATTGCCTTTGCCTGCTGCTAGAAAAGGTGATAACTGAAGGGATATGCAAGCTAATGAAAATTGATAAATATTGGAAGCCGGATTCACTGGAGTTCTTTACAGCATGTTTGCATTACGCAGCTCAGGGCTGTGACGATAGCCATCTCCGAAGGTGGTGGCTCATGCCATCGTAGCTGGCTCAGTAGATGGGACCAGCAGTGCTGTCACAAGCCAGATACTGAAGGCAAACCTTTAGCACAGTGTTAAATACAAGAGCGGGTACCTACTTGGGCAGTGAGAACTGAGTAAGCTTCCTGTTGCCAGAGTGGGGACACACAGGTTCTGTTTATCTGTGCTCATCTGCAGATCCGCTGCTTCCCACTGCCAGGATGGCACAACAGCTCTTCCCTTGGAAAAAGATGATACATTGTTGGATTCTTTCTACTCCAGGTGTTTGAGTGTTTTAGTATTACATACAATACAACCACTGGACCTGCAATTCTTTATGGCTCTCTGTTGCACTGATAGACCAAAATTTATTTACTCATTTGAAACCCAGAAAATGGCACTTAACAGTAAACTGTACTGGCAAATAGAGTGAGACTGAGAGGGAAACAAATGGAAGCAGACTCTGCTGTCAAACTTATCTTTGTGAAAGGGAAATTATCAAACCATAGTTAACACACGATAAATTAGATTAAGTGATATTGAAGGTAATATTTTGGGCTTAGAATAGTGTCATTGTTTTAAGAAGAATGCTGGTGCTGTGACAGTGAAATGCAAATGCTGAGCTTTGGCAGTTGTGCATCTCTGTTCAACTTACCTAAATCTTTTTTTCCATGAACCAATCATTGTAAATTTATTGTGCGTTTTCTTTCTTGTGAAAAAGGTTCTGGATTCAAGTAGAAGATATAGGATAACTTATCCCCAGACATATCAGAGCATCAAAGTGCTGAAGAGATCCAGACAAGAAGCGTCAGAAAAAGCTATTAGAGGCAAATTAAATCCTTGCCTTCCTGAAGCTGGTGGGAAAGCCCTGTTGACTTCTGTAAGAATAGGATTTCTCTTTAACAATTAAAATATCATTCCCCCTCAAAAATATGTTCTTAAAATATTCCTTGATATTTTCCCCTTCTGTGCATTTGCATATCTTCTTCATAACTTCTATATTTGCTCTGCAGTAATAGCACAAGGTTGTACGGAGGCTTTGGGGAGGCCCGAATGACAAAGAAGAGTTAGTCAGAAAAGTTTTGATCACATTGCAACTGGATAAGGAGTCTTTCCATCAACTGCCCTCAGTGAGACAATACTGTCTTCACACTGACAGAAAAAGTTCCTTAAACAGCAAGCCTTAATTACATATGTGATTTATCATCAGTCCGACTTCACCAGGACCTTTACTGAGGTTTCGCAAAGCCAGAGTGAAGAAATCTTATTTCAATGTTTACTTCAGTGAAGAGGTTCATGTTACTGTATCAAGAAGGCAGTTTTTGGTATTCTGGGTCTCTTAGAGTTTCTTAGAAATTATGCAGTTCTTGGAAGTAATTTATTTTTCACCTCAGGTATATTTTTAATGAAATTACAATGGAAACGGAAATTAATTTGAAGTTTTCATCACTTTTACCCAATGAGGCTTAAAGTGTGATGTTTCAGAGGGAATACGGACAGAAATTGGCTATGAAACTTAAAATGTAGCTTATAACATTCCTCAGGTATTATTTCATCTAGCATTTGGCAGCTAATAAATCTTTTTAACTGAGAAGGTTTTTTTTTTCTGAAATTACCAAGAAATCTGAAAAAAACAGCACTTCCAAACACATTGATTTAACTGCTGGAGAGTCTCTTCATTGGCTCATTGCTGCCAGGAACAAGACGCTATTGTATTGACTTGAAGTCATGGCAGGAGAACACAACAAAAATGAAATTTAAGTTCTGTGTCACACATCTTGGCTGCAAAGGTTTTGGACATTTGGGAAGCGGATACTTCTCTCTTCTGTTTTTCACATTGCCTCTTGTCCACCTACTTCTAAATTTATTTGGTAGATGGTTTTAAAAGTTATTTTGCCTCTTTCTATGAAAGAAGCACAGAATATGCAATAGTTTATTTTACTCAGATCAATATTATGGTGAATTAGGTCATCGTTCTGCTTAATTTCAGTGGAAAGCTAGCTAAAACCATAAGAACTTAACCTAAAGCCCAGTGTGCTTCCCCAAAGAGAGAGCTGGATGCTGAAATTTAAAAAAATTATGCTTATTAATTTGTAGGCTTAAAAATGGAACATAAATTTAGGTCTGGGCTAGCTGTGTAAAGTTTAGCTTTTAAATTTGAAAGAAGTATCTAAAAGTACCTGACATTTTCATGGCAATAAGAGGTGCATAACAGCTGCACTATTGTAAATCAGGCTGCTTGTTCAGTACATCAGGCTGGATATGTGATTCTTGGCCTTACTTGAAAAGCGTTGTGACACCAAATCTCTCAGATTTGCACATAATAATAGATGGAATGAAATGGATTCTTCCCCGTTGTAACTGAAAAAAATAACTGAGATACTCTTACTGCATAACATCCATGTGGTCTGCTCTTAAAAGTCCCCTTGCGTTAGAGCCCCAAACGCCGTGAGTGTGACAAAGGCACTTTTCTGCCACAGCTTGTTACGGTCTGGGAAGACCCGAGCTGTAGAGATTTATTATTCCCAGAGTGAGGTTAAGACACAAACAAGGTCAAATGCTGCCAATCAAACAAGTTTATTGATCCCTTGTTCAAATGAAGGCACGAGGAAAAAGCGACAGGAAAGAGAGGAAAAGACAGGAAAGAAAGAAACCTAGCAAGCAGTCAGGATATAGTTGCAAGAGATAGTCACCACCATGGATCCAGCGGTGTCCCATTGGTCCGTAGTTCCTGTGTGAGTCAGTGGTGGGGGTCCCCTTGTCGTTTGGTTGCACGGCCTTTTATAAGGTATTTGGGGAGATTGTTCCCTAGGCAATGGTATGTACCCCACGTTCCCCCGGTCCCGTGTCTTTTTCTCAGTCCTGGCTCCAGTAGGTCGGGGAGGGGGTTGGTGTCTAGACACATTTTCCACAACAAGGTACCTGTCCTCCAGCTTCATTCAAAGCTGGTTTCAGGTGGCTGTTTAGTTCTTGTCTGGTTTGTATTTGGCTGGCCCACCAGGAGGTTGAGCTGGGCTCCAAACAAGATTTGCTGGCCTACTAGGAGGTCCTGAGCGAGCTTTGCAAACAACCTTTGAGGCAACTGTCTTAAAATATGGTCTCAGACAAGCTCACCAGACACAGAAGAGGATCGTGGGGTCTGCACCCCTGAGCTGGATGTGGATCTGAAGCCGTAAATTGCACTGCATGGCAATTTACTCCTCTGTAAAGCCGTACTTGTTCAGAGTCATTGTTTTGTTTCAAATCCATTTCTAATTATCCTGGATAGGAGAAAGGGATAAAAGCAATTTTAATAATGGGACAAAATTTTAAAACAAATGTCTTCTGAACATTGAGTTCACTTTAATAACTTTTTTTTCTTAAACATAATCATATACATGAAAATATCTTTTCTATTACTTTCTCAAAATTCTCCCTAAATTCCTGATCAGTAAGAAGAAGCAACAAGAGAATTTCCCCACACACATTAACTTCTTGGAAATCAGTTCTAAGAGTTAAAAACAAAACTGAAAGACTTTTAAAAAGGAAGAGTAATCTTGAACAGAAAAATGGAAATGCTTGATTTTGAAATTGTTAAATAAAAGGTACTTAAGAAAAGTTAGTTTATTGAAAACAAAAACATACACAAAAATTTTTCGAGTTGCTGAATCTGCATCTTTTTCTGAAAAATATGTATTTGAAAAAATTAGCCTTATTTCTGAAACTTCAGCTGATACATTTCTAAAGCAATAGTACCAAATGCCCTGGCTCTTGCTTTTCCTCTTTTAGGAGAACAATGCACAGCAGCACTTTTCACACTCAGTCTTTAACAAAGTATCATAAACTGTGAGTGGTAGCGTGTTTCCATTTTTACTAGCTGACAAAAATAAGTATAATCCACTGAAGAAACAGGGCCTATGTAGAAAAATATCTCTACTGCCCTGCACAGCTGTTTCTAAATCCTCGGTAACTGCATCAGCCAGGTTTTTCAGTCAGAAAACAAAGCATTGGGCAAAACATAGGGCATAGGATTGTGAGGGATCCCTTGTTCACTGAGCCACATACTTGGCCACCACAGGCCACCGTATAACTTCTGTGAATATGTCAAATTTTGTCTTTAAATCTGTTGGTTTTGAATGTACTTGGTTTTCTAATTATCAGGTTTAACTCTTCAGTAGCAATTGTTTTATTCATCATAGGTGTTATTTAAGTCATATAAAGTAATGTACTTATGCACACGAATGAAAGTATAGACAACGCATTTGTATCCACTTTATGCAGATTAAATGTTGAAGGTAGATTTGGAGGGAGTATTATAATTTCAGGGAAAAGAACATAATTTGCTTTTCTAGCTACAAATTTTTTGCCAGGAGATGTAGGAAAAATATGGCAATTAGGAAAAATTCCTGTTTGCAAAGTTTTGTTTCTGCTAACCATCACTCACTTTCTAAGTGTTTGTTGGATAGGTTATTTTTATGAGCTGATGGAAAATCTACTGGATTTCATGGTTAGGGTCTATAAGACAGTAGGCAAGTTGTTTCTGCTTGGTTTGGTTTATCTAAGAAAAATTTGGACAAATAATTTTTGGCTCCACAAAAAAAGAGGTTACTTTTAGGAGGTGAATCAAGTGGGGGATTGTTTTACAATTCACTAACAAAGCAATTTTCTCAGAAATAAAATCAGTGACTGATTCTGAGATAAATATATTTTTTTCAAGAGAAGTATATTATAAAATTGATTTTTAGCATGATTGTCATTTAAGTGGGTATGGTAAACAACACAGTTCTATAAAAAAGGTAAAAAGGAGTCATAAGAAGATTTCCCAAAGTCTACTATTGAAACTAATAGGACTGTTTCCACTTAAGGTTAGCGTGGAGATCATTCCCATTGCTTGTTGTCCCCATTCCAGTTGTCCAGTTTGTGGTCCTGCTTCCCCTCTCGTACCAGTTCCAGCACTCCTACAACCCTGTAATGAATTGCTGAGATCGTAACAAATGCACCCTGTGTCATTGGGTGAGGAGCAGAAGAGGGCACATCCCTCCCAGTTTGCTTTTTGTACCTCCTATCAGTCAGTTTGAGCCTGCCAATACTCTCTGTCTACCCAGTCTCCTCCAGCAACAGACTGCAGAAGATCACTGCCTTCTGGGTAAAGAAGTATTTCCTGGTGTCCATTTTAAACTGTTTTCCTATCAGTTTCAGTGAGTGCACCCCAGTTGTAGAAAACAGGGGTTTTGGTGAATGGCAACCTCGCATTTGCCGAGCCCCTGTGCCTTCAATTCTGCAGCTTTGCAGTAGTGTGCTAAAGAGGTAGGAAATAAACCTGATCTGAGAAAAAACAGACAATCCACCCCAAACACATGAAACATTCAGTGCAGGATCAAATGGTTCCCAGAGGTGGTGCAAAGGAGAGGCCAGGAGTGAATGATTGGAGTCAGCAGGCAGCGTGGGGCCAGCAGCACCAGCAGTGCAATGAATTCAGGCACCTGTGGAAAGGCAACTTCTAATAGCAACCTGCACACTTTTTTTTTTTTTTACACAACCTTTGCAAGCATGGGTCTTCTGCGTTCAGATCAAGCAAGCAGCAAACCCTTATGGCATACTTACATAGGACTCGTTTCACTACTTCTGACAGGTTCAACTGACCTAGCAGCCCCTAACTTCATTTAGAGTCAGTGGAGGGAGAGTGGCATGTCTCTGGCTCAGCTTACTGACTACGTTGGAAGAAGTAAAGCTGGTCAGTAGCTGCGCACATTTCCCTTCACTGACTGTAAGGGCCAACTGAGCTCAATGGAGCCATCACCTTTGGCAACATTGAGCCCCGTCCCTTGGGTTTACCACATGCATTACTGAAGGTGCTTCAGTTTACTAACTGCTGACTGAGCTCCAAGGATTGGTCATCATGTAGCTAGCCCCTAGAGGGATGGCCAAAGAAGAAACTTCATGCTAAGTGAGCAAGGACTAATGGTGTTGGGATGGCAGCTGTGCACTACTTTTCGTAACATTACATAGCTCTTCTTCATTAGTACTGACTGCTCTCTGCTTGATGTCACTGACACCCCTTGCCTTGTGCATAGCTCCAGGTAAGCCAATTTTCAGCTGCCTGCTGGTGTTAAAAAGCTTAGAACTCTACATAATTGTTTTCTTGTTTTTTTTTGCTGCTTTAGTAACTTGAGCCCTTGAAGAAGGGTTCCTTCAACTACATCAGCAGCAAAAGGAAGGCTAGGGACAACGTGGGGCCGCTGCTGAATGAGGCAGGTGTCCTGGTGACGGAGGATGCGGAGAAGGCAGAGCTACTGAATGCCTTCTTTGCTTCAGTCTTCAGTGCTAAGACTGGCCCTCAGGAATCCCAGGCCCTGGAGGTAAGAGAAGAAGCCTACAAAGAGCACGACTTTCCCTTGGTCGAGGAGGACTGTGTGAGGGA
>Ga0181612_131211_pt1 | contig 12341 bp, 9 predicted proteins | sample HoacroProtozoa21_FD_119630 | JGI IMG/M metagenome (GOLD analysis project Ga0181612, IMG submission 119630) | Hoatzin crop microbial communities from Cojedes, Venezuel. Combined Assembly of Gp0051906, Gp0051904, Gp0051908 | reverse complement strand
CGTCGCTGTGAATTCCCATGCATGTGTGGTAGGGCAGCATAGGACTTGCCGAGCTCTAAAAAATAGCCCCGCCTTAGATGACAGTTTGGCTGGTCGCCTAGAAAGCAATTTCTTTGAGACATGCAACCTGCTGGAGAGCTGCAGCTCTGTCACATCCCATCTGGTTCACTGGCTAGGAAAGGAGGAGCCTGCATGCTCCGTCTATTTGTGTTGAGAGGAGGTGGAAGGCGTCAAGCTGCCCTGGATACAGCACCCCTGCTTTGCTGGGCCTGGGTCATGACAAGCAGTGGTCGTTTTCTGGGAGGTTATTCACCTGACAGATCAGTGTGGAGATGAGCCTGGTTGCTCTGGTTGCTATAGGAATAATCCTTGTAGAGGAGCAGTCGACCACAAGCCTCCAAGACAGAGGACATACCCTTTGCTAGGCAGAGCACAGCACTGAGGCTGTGTGGTGCGTTCTGGAGAGCGCAGGCTCCTTTACCGTGCCAGATTACCTCGCTGACTTCCCACTCGGCCTGCTGATGCACGGCCAGCGGCTTTTCTTTCTGTTCAGCTGCAGGAGGCTGCTGTGTCTGTAGCGTTCTGCTTAGCACGAGGTGGGCTCTCACTGCTGTGTTACACCAGCGTGCAGCTAGTGAGTAGAGCTGTCAACATCACGTGATTGCTTTTAACAAAAGTCTGGTGTAGATGATTCCAGAAAAACCTCTGCGAGCCTGTGCAGAACAGGGATGTAATAAATACAGTCCTAAGAAGATAGTTTGTATTTTTTCCATCTCTTGATAACATGTAATGAAAGTATGCCCAGTCTGGACAGGAACGTGCACTGTACTGCTTTAGCTTGATTCAGTGTGAGTTTTAGTGTTATCTTAAAGCTGGTAAATGTGAAAATTACTGATCCTAGCACACTGTGACATTAGAGTCTAATCTTAGAAGTGGCAGCAGTGTTAGGCAATGGTTTTTCTGTTTTAATAAAGGTAGATAATGTGTTTAAAACACTTCCCTGTCTTGTCTCTGTCTGTCTTGCTGCATCTCCTCCTTCTCTGCCAAAGGCAAAGTGTGCTCCCATGTTGGATGGGGAATGGGTAAAAACACGCGCGGTGCTTTTGAGTTAGAGCGTCAGGGAGTACCGGCACTGCCTATTGAGGCCTCTCTGCCATGACTGGAAAGAATATAAATACGGTGCCTGAGCCTCTGAGCGCATTAACCTTCACTGCAAATTCCCTAATGACCCAGCAAAGCCTGGGCTTGCCCGTGCCCTGCCTGTCTGTGAGCAGGTCTGGTCTTTGGAGCCGGAACAGAGTGGCAAGGTAGGAGGGAGTCACCGTAACACAGCTGTGGTCGCTGCTGCCTTTCACTCTGCGCTTTCCCTCTGTGGTCGAAGCTTTGTTGTGCCCTTCTTTAAAGAACACCCCAAATCTGAAGCTGTGCGAGCCCCAGAGAAACATGGTGCTGCTGTTGTGTGCATGCTCGGCATCTCCTGGTGCTGCTGCTGTTTCGGCTCCCTGTCTGCCGCAGGGCTGAGCCGTGGGAAGAGCTGCCAGGCAACCCCAGAGCCAGGGAAGAGGGGCTCTCGGGAGCGCCAGGCCGGGGAAGGATGTGCTTGTTGCTTCTCTGTGCTTTGATTTAGATAAGCAGTGAGCTGGTGGTCATGGCAACAGTTGGGCAGGAGACAAGATGTTCCTTCCAGGAGCCCTCTTGGTAATTCATTTGGAATATATTTTTTTTTAGCAAGAAGTTAACACAGCATCTCTTGTGACTGTAGATGTTGTCCCAGCCTCCCCTTCCTCCAGCATCTCTCCCTACAAGGTGTGGTTTCAGGGCACACCGGGCTTGGCCCCTTGTCCTGCCTGGAAAGTGCCCCCAAGGGCTGGGTGAAGTCTCTGTTTGCAGTCTGTCAGAGAGGATAGATGGTGCGTTGGGATTTTCTGCCTCCATTCCTGGCAACAGGAACAGTACTTAAACTTGGAGGTTGAGCTCTTCCGCTGTCCTGTGAAGAATTACTGCTGCTGTTGAACCTGGCAAAGCGCATCCAGCTGCCGCACCAGGCCGCGGTGAAATCGGTGTGCTTTACTTACCGGTGTTTGAGAAGGGGGGATTCAAAGTGAAGAAGTTTGCTAGGACTTTCAGAGGAAGGGAGATCTTGCTGTGTAGAGACTTAAAAGACTTAGGCTGAGGTGGGGGTTTAATTTGTCCAGAATCTCACAGGGAGGATCTCAATTTTACAAGAACAGGTACAAACTGGCCACAAATTCCTGAAGGCTGATAACTGGAAGGTGGTTTCTGCTGACAGGGCGGTGAAGTTCTCGATCAGGTTCCAATAGCAGTAACATCAGCAGGGGACTTGAAGGGTTTTAGGACAAAATTTGAAGTGTTTGTTGGATGGATTGTTTTATCTTATACAGTGTAGTGTTTGGGGTATGAGGGCATGGCATCAGTGATGCAAAACCTACATTTCAGACCTTCTTATTTTTCTGATAGTTTAAAAAAAAAAAATGTTTTAAATGGAGCTAAAGCTGTGGCTTTGCATGGGGCCAGCCACATCCTGGGCTGTGCTTGCAAGGCTGCAGAGAGCAGGGTGAGGGAAGGGGTGCCCTCTCTTAGCAGCGGTGGCAGCCCTGTTGACAGTGCAGGTCCAGTTTGAGCTCCCCAGTACAAGGCATTGACATCCTGGAGCGAGTCCTGTCTTGTTTCAGCCTGTGTTATTCGGTGCCATTGCCCGTGCAGGGATTTACTGTAGGTCCATGCCAGCCCCCACAGAGCTCTGCCTCGGAGACAGCTGGAGCAGTGACACAGCCGGCCTCAGTGTTTGTTCATCCCACAGGGCCTCTAGACCTCCTTCTGTCTGGAAGCTGGACGTTCAAAATGTTTTCTGCAGTGGATCCATGCCTGTGACTGGGAGAAGTGTTTAGTTTAATCCCTGCCCACGAGCGTGTCGTCAACACTGTCGCTGACTCTGAGTGGTGTAGTGCCAGGCACACAGCTTGGGCACGCGGTTTGCTGTAACGCTTCGGGGTGTCTTACTTCTCAAGGTAGTGTGCGTATTTAGGGGTTTGTAAGCTCTTTCCCTCCTTTGGGGAAAATGGGTGATGCTGTTGTGAATTTCTGTTAACTTCCTGGTGTGCTTGGTTTTAGTTTTGAATAACTTGTCAGGATCAGATCTGGGTGAATTCAACAGAGCAAGCATCTTCCTGCTTCTGAAAGTTCTTACTCTGTGTTAATGTGATATGGAGAAGCTTTTAGCTTTTCTGATACAGCTGACTTTCAGATACAGGTGCCCTGGTTTTCTTAAACTGTTCACCTACAAGCAACTGCAGTTAACCCTGACAAATAAGAGGTTGCCTGGGCATCAGCTGAAACAACCCCCACATAATCTGATAACCGCTTGCGATGGAGATAAAAAGGAGAGCTAGCATGGTGGCTTAGGGGTCTTTATCCATATGAATCTAGGTTGTTCTCAGAAATGAAATGTATTAACCTAAATCTGAGACCTACACTTTACTTGAAAGCTGCCTGAACCCCGATGAAATCTAGGCTTGGCTGTTTCCCGTGTTTGCAGGCAGATGGCGGATTAAATGGTCTGGGTTGCTGATGGACAGATGGCGTGGTGACCTACACAGTTAATAGAGCTGTGCTTGTGCTTTTATTGTTATCTGCAGACCGTCTTCAGCTGCTTTGAGAAGTAGGTGCTGTGTGTTAGCCTAAATCTCTCCCATTTTTCCAGGTGATTTGCTTTAAATACCAATGAAGGAATATGCAGATATATTTGTAGAACTATCCAAATAAGTCTGCATGATGCTTCAGTCTCCCATAAGCTAGCATTTGACCTGGTGTGTAGCGAGTACTTCCCCTCTGCTGCCTCCCACCCACGGGAAGGGAGAGAAGGGTTTTGCTCTCCAGCACACAGGCTGCAGAAGAGGACCTCCGGTGTGGAAGTGGGTCTGGGGTTTGGCGGAGTATTTGCAGAAACCGCACAAGGTTTGGAAGAGGTGTCAATAAGTAAGTCCAGGACATGCAGAGTTCAGCTGAAACGGAAAAGACAAGACATGCATAGACCCACGGAGGAAAGCAATGAAAGTTTCCAGGTACAACTTGCTATACAACTCTGAAAATGGAGAGTTACTCAGTGTTGCCTGTGCCCAGAGTAAAACACAGCAAAATGTCTGGACAGACCTCAGTGGGGAATTTTTTGCCGTGTTTTTCTGCTGAAAGTGTAACTATTCAGCAAGCCCTTGTTTTTACTGATTCAGTTTGGAGAAATTCTTCCACAAGCACATTCGTTTGAAGCTTTTTAATCTGCATTTTTCAAAACTTGCTTACCCTTGTTCAGTCTCTTTGCTTTGGTTTTGGTTGCTGTGCAGCAGGAGCTCGAGCAGTTACTGAGAAATCCCGTCGCGTGCGTTTGCTGGCGTCACAGATGTTGAATCGAAACTGTTCGTATTTTAGTGAAATCATTAAAGCCAGCTTGATTGCCACACAGGGGTGTTGAATACAAGGTGGTTTAGAGCACCTTCTGCTTATTGTAATGAAATAATGTGAAATGTTAGCACTTGGAGGAAGGGTTTGCTTTCTCTGTATGAATAACAGGGGAGCTGTTCTCACCAGCATTGAACCGTTCTGTGTAGGATATTGAGGACGATTGGTCTTCTGATTCGTACAAGTTCTTTTGTTCTCTTATTCAAAGTGCTAGGCTGAAATTAATGACAATACAGAAGATGTTTTGACCTGGAAAGCAAGATTTTTTTTAATGCCTACTAAATTAGGAGCTGCCTGTAATCTTATTATAACTAGTGTCACCACTTAAGTACTGATTTTGACTTCTGCTGACATCACAGCAACAAATACTGTAACGCTAAAAATGATTAAGGTGGAATTTTATTTTGGAATATTTTTTGTTTGTTCTTGCTTCTTGGGAAGCTCTTCCTCTGATTCCTCCCATCACTGGCTTGCCATCTAAAAACTCTGTCTTCTGTAAAACTGCAGTGTTGAATTCCAGAAAGCTTTTGCTAGCTGGGCTTGGACTAAAACATGGTTTTTATTTTTATAGGTATGAGTCCTTTCTTGGGGTTTACTTAAATGTTACTTTTGCTTTCTGTATGCTTGTGACAACAGTGTGCTGAGGAGGGTGATTATGCAGATGTGTTATTTGAAGTTCCTGTGCTTTTTTTGTTCTGGTCACTGAGTTCTTACAGCAAAAAAAAATATATGCGCTTTGAGTTGAGAAAGGGGTTTGCCTCCTTCCTGCCTTCAGAAATATGAATGGTGCCTTTCTGCCAACAGTGAGTGATCTGTTTCCACCCCTTGTGCAACACCCATTAATGGTATTTTAGAGCAGCTAACGAGCGATCGCAGTAATAGCTCTAACTCCATGCAGTGAGGCTCAGTTTTAGTTCCCAGGGCCATAGAAAGTTTGGAGACACAGAACATGGCTCTGCTTTCTCTTCGTCAGGAGATTTTAAGATGCTCATAGTCTTCAGCAAGACACTGAAATATAGTTGGGCACATGATGTCAGCGGGTGGACTGTCCTTCCCTGGAAACATGGCCCCTGGCCTATCTTCCAGGTCGCCTTTAGGGGTTAAGATGATCTGCGGTCTCGCAGTCACTCAAAGTATTTTTAGACTTGCCTGTGTGTGAGCACATTCAGATCTTCCTTGTGAAGGCTGTGTGTCTGCAGGTCGTGGCACCCTGAGTCGAGGGGATGGACGAGCGCTGGAGGCCTCGACCTGTGCCCTTGGCAGCCGGTGGGGAAGGCTGCAGCCCGGTGCTCTGCTGGCCAAGGGCAGTGGTGCAGAGTGCGGGGAGAAGCAACACCCTGCCAGACCTGTGCAGATGAGAGCTGAGCTGCGAGGGGTTGAATTCACCCTGAACTAGAATAGATCTAGGCAGGTCCAATTTCCTGTGTTGGTTGGGGAAGGGGGGATTTAACCCCAGAGCAGGAGTGAGAAGCACCACGTATTCTGACGTAAGTCTGTGCTGGATGACTTGCCGATGACTTTGGGTACTTGACTGGAGTGCAAGAAAGTTGTAGCTTCAACGGCTTCTTGTAACACATGGGCAGGGCAGGAGATGGAGAAGTACGTCTTGCTCCATCTCCAACATGTAGGTGTTGTCATTCGTGATCAGTCCCAGTACTGTGTGGCAGCAGGAGTTGGTGAGCTCTGCTGTGGGAGCACGAATCCAACCTGTCAGCTGTACTGCCGTTGAAGGCCCGTTGACCTCCGTGTGTTGGGCTGCAGAGCCAGTATCTGTTCTCTGGCAGAATCTGTGTTGTGGAGGTGACTTGCCCTTTCTCTCTCTGGCTGACACGGAGCATACTCACTAGGTCTTCTTCAGCATCACGGGCCTGTGGAACAGGAGCACACAAGTGCTTGTCTGTATGTACAGCCGTGTGCTGGGGATAGCCCAGCAGCACCTTTGTCTGTTGGTGCTGTTGTGTTTGTGTAACCAGCTTACACACCTCGTTCTGCTGCTGCTCTTGATTCTCACCCAGCATTTCTCTAATTCAAGATCTAATCCAAGTACACAAAGTACTAGTTTGCATAGATCATACTGTGTTTTCTATTAATAAATTTGTGCTGTGTATGGAAATGAATAATTTAGTTCAAGATGTTGCTTTAAATGTGATTTAGGCGTACTCCCCATGCAGCCGTCTACTTCAGCTCTACTATTTCCGAAACTATTTTGCACAGAGAGGATGTGGTAAGCACTTACCTACCAACTGCATTAAGGTCTGTGGTATTGTAATGGGAAGAGTTCCCGGATGGTGATGTTTTACAGTCTTACAATATTTTTTTTCTTAGCTTATAGGCATAGTGTTGTTGTTTTAGTAATGTGTTGGAGGGCGGCTGTTGTGAAGAGCAAGACAATGGACTCCCTGCTTTACTCTCTCCGTGGTTAATAGCTGTGGAAGGTTGCCCGAGGAGCATGCTGCAATTGTTTTTCACCTTTGCCAAGACTGGCAAAGATGACATAAAGTAAATAATAGCTGTAGCTAGAGTATCATGGAAAAAGGGGAAAACCTGATCTGAGTAATCGGCGTCTCCTCCACCTCCCAGCAAAGCAGCAGTGGCACTTTTCTTTGCCTTAGGTGAACCACAGCCTGAGAGTCTAGAAACCGAATGTTTTTTGGGGATGTTTCCAGCCCTCTGCTAGTACAGACATTTGACAAGCTAGAGCAGAGTGTGAGCGACAGACACCTTGCTGCTCTCTGTTCTGTCAGATTTGAACTTAAAAAAAAAAATAAATTGAAGGGACTTCACAGATGGGTTTTTTTTTTTATTGTCAGTCTCCAAATTAAATCAGTTCTCAGTTTTTCCAGGGAACTAAATTTGAAGTTTGAGCAGCTTCACATTGGGAATAAAACTCATCTGGTTAAAGCCAAAAAAGAAGCTTAATAAATTAGTTGTGAAAAGCACTGGTAATATGAATTCACATCATTAATCATTCCCACTATGAAACAAATGGTTAATTCAAACTTTAATAACTTTAAAAACTTAAGCTCTGGCTCACACTCCAACATGGAGTTGAGGGAGCATGGCTGGAATTTGGACTCAGGTGCCTCTGTTTGCTGCCTGGGAGTCTCTGGAGCTCAAGGCATTGGCACCCTGGAGCTGCTGTTGCATGCGTCACTCCCTCAGAAATATTTTTTTCTTAATATGGGAAATTTCCTGTGCCACTTCTCAGCGGCACTGTCGTTGTTCCCCTTTCTGGCCAAAGACAGAGGGTGGCAGTCGGAGATCGTTGCCCCATTTGAACCTTTTGCCACCTGGGCACGCGCCCACTTCTTCCCATAATCAGTCCCGCAGTAAATTTAGACTTTGGCAGTCATAGTTGGGTGTGTGTTTTCCTCCTCAGTTTAAGAATCATTCAGAGATGTTAAGGCCAAATAGGATAATGTCCTAGTCTAGTCTGACCTTCTGCAAATCCCCAGCAAGGAATACCTCCCAGCAGTTCCTGCTTGTGTTCTATCTCAAATGTTTTAAAGCTGCTGTTGGGTTGTGTCTTATCACCTTTTGGTGTCTGAGCCTTTGTGGTTTGCACACATCTCATTTTCCAAAGTACAGGGCTCTACTAAAAGCAGTGATTCTCAGGAACTGGCACTATAAGGCATACAGCAAAAATCTCAGGGCTTTTAGAGATGGTTGGTAGTATTGGTGGCCTTTCTCTGTCTACAGTCTATTCTTCTGCCCAACCTCTACCAGAGAGTGTATCTTAACAGGATAGCTAAGGCACGTCAGTGCTTCTGCCTCCACACGTGTGCTCACAACGCTTACCTTCCACCCAAATGCGAGATCCTACGGCTGCAGGGTCGGTTGCTTTGGTTTCCTGATGCACTGGGACAGCGAACCCAGCCCTGCACTCCCACGTGCAGGTTTCCATGAGACCATCAGCTCGCTGGATGTGGGGCAGGGCAGAGGGACAAAAGTAGTGCTCTTTTCAGTAGCACTTCATCATCAAGTCAGCCAATCTGTAGCATGAAGTTGCACCCAAAACCTCAGTTTTGTTTTGTTTCTGCCAGTGGTTATTGTACTCTTGTCTGAGATCACAGAAGAGAGCTGAGGTCCCTCTTGGTGGACACTGGTAGTGGAACACCAATACCTGGATACAGTGTGCAGGAAGGACAGGGTAGATGCAGGCGGATGTTAAAGGAAGCTTGTTGATCTGATTTGGCTCTTAACTAATATCAGTGAATAATTTAGATTCCACTTAGACTGAAGTCCCAGGCCTAAATAAGAATTTTATTTTTTGTCTGTAATTGTGTGAGTGCCCAAGATGGTGATGAGAGAACCTACGAGGCTAGGACATAGGGCAAGGGTAGGAAGCTTTAGGTGCCCTGTGTCAGTTAGGCAGATGTGGCTGTGGGACACAATACCAAGACTCCATTTTAGCTGCAAACTTCTATGGAGCAACAGATGAGGGAGCCCCAGGGAGGAGAAGCCATCAGTGACATGATTCTGAGAAGGGCAGAGAAACATGTTCAAAGCAGTGTCTTCAAAGAGCTGCTCTGTGGTGGGAACCGTAATGTGCTCCAGGTCAACAAGCTTGGGAAAAAGAAAAAAAAAAAAAAAAACCCAAAATAAAAACCTGGAAAACTTAGCTGGTTTTGCGCTCAAAATTCAAAACCAGAACTGCACAGCAATGGAGAAGCATACTGAAAATAAGCTAAGAAGCGAGCAAATGCCCACTGTCTGCTACAGCAGGCATGAGAAATGGTGCAGGGCAGCCAGCATGACTAAACAGAAGGGCATGGAGGCTATTGAAAAATAAAACCGGTTTTCAAAAAGCTGGAGGGCATGGAAAGGGTTATAAACTCAAGCATATTAAATATATGGACAGAACAAATGAGGCAAAGGGGGATTTTGAGAGGCAACTTGCAAGGGGGGGGCAGGAAATAATAGTGCTGTTTCAAACCTAGCAGTAATGGAACCACATGAGAGAGTCTGCAGAGTGCTAAGGCTGCTCAGGCTCTGAATGAAGGGCTTGGGGAAGATCTAGGCACAGCAGAAAAACTAAATTCATGTTATTCTGCATGCAGGCTTGCCACAGAGCAGCTCACAGAGGTTACCATTCTGGAATGCTCTTTGTGAGGAGTCAGCAGAGACCCTGCCTTAAACCGCGGTGCCTATTGCAGAGGCAGGGAAGAAGCTAAAATACATGTTTTTATAGCAAGTTGTCAGGCCTGGATGTATCAGTCCAGGAGTTTTAAATGCATTTAAGGATGAAATATTTGAGTTGTTAAGTGAGAGGTTATGCTCCTCTGTTGAAGCTGCCGTGGTGCCCAAGGACCTGTAACACAGTTCTTAAAGCAGATGCTGGAGGAGTTCTGGGGTTTCACTGACCGGCTGTACCAGGCAGACCGGTGAAACTAGCAAGGAGCGTAGTGGGTGAATTACACAGATAGTGCTGGGAAAGGGTCAGTGTGGTTTTTGTAAAAGGAAGAAGTCTTGCTCTGCAGAGCTGTTGAAATTCTGTGTAGGAGTCGGTAACAATATAAATAAAGGCAATCCAGTTGATGCAGCCTGCTTGGATTTCCAAAAGACAAGACCCCTTACCAAAAGGAGTCCTAAGGCGTATGTCTTAAAGGACTTCAGTGGCCGTGTGGTCAGAGCAGAGGTCCTTTCATGGATGAAATCTTGATTTAAAACGAAAAAAAAACCCTGGAAATTATTTTCACAGTTGTTGAAGATCACTAGAGAAGCACCTTAGAGATCTGTGTTGGGATCTGTGCTGCTTAAATCTACTCTTAAGTGATCTGGAACAAGTGATGGAAGGTGCAATGGCAAACTTCATCTGCCTCTGAGTAAACATAAAGTGTGATGCACACTGAGTAAAACCATTCTACAGTGGAATATAAAAGGGCAGGCTCAGAGCTGATGATAACCCAGAGGCATAAGACCTTAACATTGCGAGAGATGAGTGAAAATGTCATCTCGGGGCTCATGGCTTTCAGCAAAGCAAATCAATTCCTGTTTATCAGGAACAAAGCACAAAGCAGCCTCAGTGTGCTACCATGTGAATCCCCAGCACACCCGCGTGCGTTTGACATACTGCCAGGCCCCGTATCTCGGGAAGGACAGAGCGTGACGGGGCAGTTTTGGAGAACAGCGGTATGGTCGGAAAAAAGCTGCTGTGCCAGGACTGGCCAGATAGTCCAGAGCACCTCAGCCCAGAAAGGGGCACGTGAAGGGGAGTCACAGCAAGCTGTTAGGTCACCGCTGCTGTGGGTTATGGAAATGGGATCAGTTCTCCGTCTTCCAAACCAAGGACTGGAGGATCTCGTGCAAAAGCAGGAGCTACAAGGTTGGGAACAAAGTGGTTCTTCACCCCGCACGTTGTTAAGCGTTGGCTTTTCTGGTCTCAGGGAGAGGCAGATGCCAAGGGCATAGGTAGCAGGGGGTCACTGCCCAGTTCTCGGAAGAGAAAGTCAAAGTGAAGACCACACCTCCTGTTCAGGAAGTCTCTCTTGACCTACCTGTTGCTGGAAGTTGGGAAAATTAAGGGAAACTGCTACAAGATGCAAGTGTTTGAGAAGTATCACTACATGCTTGCTCTGTTTATATTTTCTACAAGCACACATTAATCTTGAAGGCAGACTAGGAGGCCGGCTGGACCTTTGGTCTGAGCAGCTGCAGCGGGGCGCCGTACCTCCTGATCCTCCTCCATCACTGCACTTCTCGTCCATGCCCCGAGGGCACTGCTAGTTTTTGGAGCCGTGGTTCCCAGCTTATTTGAGTTGATCAATAGTAGCTGCGTGCGCAGGACTCGTGTCTCCGTGCTGTCCCCGGGAGCACGCTGCTGTGCGGCATGCGTGCGTCACGGGTTTGTGCCTGCGGCCAGCGAGAGCAGGCTGCCGAGAGCGCGGCTGCCTCTGCGGTGGAGTTCCCCTTTACAGCAGGTTGTCTGCAGCTGCTGTTCATTTTTTTGCCTACTGTATGAATAAGGGCAGACGATAAAATCTCTTGAGAGGAACCTCTGATACAATTTCCATTCCCTAAGTGAAAATTAAATTTTATCAGGCTTTTCAAAACACAACTGCAGATCATGATCGTCCCTTGCATTCATCTCCCTTGTTTTGCAGAACTGCACATTCATTAAAGTCTGACTGTCTTCTGGCCACGTCTTTTCCATCTGCCTTCTCCTGTCGCTGCTTCCCTGCAGCAGGGAGCAGATCAGTGTTCAGGCCAGAGCTGGAGTCACACACCTGCAAGGTAACAGTCCTTGAATCTTCCTTCGAGCTACCCATCTGCAATGTGTCGAAGCTGGCCTGAGCAGAGACCAGCAACAAAGCGTGCCAGTGTCGGAGAAGTGTCAGAAACTTGTCGTCTTTACTTCTCCGACGTTGCGTTTGTACGTGAGCGGTGGGTAAAGCCCAGGAGGGAACAGGCAGCACTGCCGAGGGGCAGCGGTTTGGGAGGCGGTGTGCCCCAGGCTGGACGCCTTGCTGGGGTCGGCAGGGGAGGCGTGCCTGCACGAAGGGCATGGAGAAGGCACGTTTGGCGAGGGCAGAGGGTGCAGCCCGCAGAGCTGCCGTTCTCTCACCGGGCTATGCTGCTCCGTGTTTGGAAGAGTAATAAACCACTAATGGTGTAATGAAAGAAGGACTTGTCTTTGGCCAATTCAAGGTAGCAGTTGTATCTTACAGGTGTAGAGGCTGTTGTTGCCATCTTAAGCGTGATACCTAAGCTCTGTATTAAGCGTCTGCCTCGTGCTGTCCTTCGGCTTTGGTAAGTGGCAGAGCTGTTTTGGAGAGAAGCAGGTAGCAGGGAAGTCATGTGTGCTGTACTTGTGTGGCGTCTGAGAGTGGTGTAATCACAGGTCAAGATAAAAGCCCTAAAGCAACAGG
>Ga0181612_148106_pt1 | contig 12342 bp, 3 predicted proteins | sample HoacroProtozoa21_FD_119630 | JGI IMG/M metagenome (GOLD analysis project Ga0181612, IMG submission 119630) | Hoatzin crop microbial communities from Cojedes, Venezuel. Combined Assembly of Gp0051906, Gp0051904, Gp0051908 | reverse complement strand
GAGGCGATGAGAGGCAGCCACTCGCAAGAGACACATGTCAGGGGGAACCGCCCCTAGACCCTTGGCTGGGCCCTGGGGCTGCAGCAGGGGAGCGTGGGGGGGGGGGGGGAGAACTAAGGGAAAAAGAGATTAAAAGGGAAAGAAAGATCGGGATGGGAAAGTGCTGGTTACTTACGGATACTTCTGAATACGCTTCTCCTTTTGTTTTGTGACGGGCAAGCTCTTCGGTCCTACTGCTGTTGCTGCGGGGTTTGCGTGGAGGTGACACAGGACAGGCTAAGACTCTGGTCGTCTGTCTATTGTTTACCTTTGTATGGAAAAGCAGATTTGCCAAATTAACAGATGTGAGTGACTGGCAGTGACATTAAACTTACTTTATTTGTATTTTCCATTTTTTTTCGTGACCAGTACTATAGGTGTGACCTCACCCAGAACGGAGTTTTGGGCTGTGACATGCAGACCCCTGTTTCAGTACTGGAATGCTCCTTTACAATGTCGCCGCCCTCTTCCTGTTTTGCTGTGGTGTGATACAATTTTTTCAGTGTTCTGTTTCCCCTCTGTCTCCCCTCATCTTCCCTTGATACTTATTTTGGAAAAATAGCATACTTTCCTATTGCAGTAGTTGTGCTGACAGCTGTCGGTTTATCAGATGAGTTGTGCGGAGCAAAGCCTGGTGCTCTTGTAGCCGCATCATTTTCTGCAAGATCTTGCTTTCCATTTTGAAAGGGATTTTGTTTTGTTTTTATAATTATGTTCACAGCTGCATTACAGCTGTATTGTCTCATGGAGCCAGCAACAAGGACACAGAAAGTTAAAGCCGAGGTCCAACTTGTAACTAGATAGATGGAAAACTGAGTGCAACGCAGGTGAGCTCGGTAGGCTGATGAAGAGGGCAGCAAGTGGGACATGGAAAGCTGGAGGGTCCAGGTGCAAGTTTTCTTCTGTGCTGGTATCAGGATAGAAAGATGATTTGTGCAGAGCTCTTTTAGAGGCCGAAGGCTGTTGCAGCCAAATTATTTAGGGAGCACAGAGAAAAATAATTCAGGATTTATCGTTAAAAATAACCATCAGTTTTTCGTCAGTGTTATTCTCTGCTATGAGTCATGGCTGAATATGTTTGTGCGTGAGTGGGAAAGTAGGGATAAAGAGCATTTTAGAGACAATAATGAATTAATGTTGCCATGGATTTTGTAGCTGCTGCTGCAAAAATGAAGAGTTGTCACCACGGAGTTAGGTCTGTTGTGTGCTTGCAGAGTACGCAAAGGACCTGTCCTGTGGTGACTTGCTGCAGCAGGGGTTAGCTCTAGGGTGTTCGGGCTTTAGGCAGTAGTGGTAAGAGTAGTATTTTGTTTAATACCTAGAGGCAATAGTCCCATTGCGTTACTGCTTCCGTCCAGATGAAAGGGAAGTGATGGTGAAGTTAAGCAATGAGTGAAATCTTAAGATATGTAAGATAGTGGGAGGTAGTGTGTAACAACGTGTCTGTAGAAGGGTCACCTTAGGCATAAGTGGAACCAACAGGCCTTTCAAAAGTCCAGAGTCAAAAACTGTATTCAGTTAAGCAGTGAGAAAACTACCTAACTGTCGCCAAACCAAAAACCCATATTAACTCTTTTGTATTTAGGTAGGTAAGTTCCATTTCCTGTTCAAATGACAAGCGAGTTCTTTATTTTGTCCATGGTATTCAGTTAATAGAAACTTAGGTTGTGTTGTTACCACTTGGAAAGTTATTGCAAAGTGTCATTCCATTTTTGTACTGTAAAGTTATGAAAAAATAAGTGGAAATTGGTAATACAATACCTTTTTATGAGAAGGAGTGAAAATGGTAGTACATAGCTAATTTTTTTAGAAAATCTGCGTGGTTTCCTACGTTCTCCCATCCTTCCCAACAACCATTAACAGTTTGCTTTAAAACAGACAAAGGACATAATGAGAAGATTTTTTTTTTCCACACCCATCATCCAAAATAAAGAGTTATAGCTCCTAAAAATTGGTCTTAGTGTTATTCAGATCACATAAGACTTCCTTTAATTGGCCCTTAATAAGCTTGGTTTAACTGGGATTTAAAGAAAGAACAGTGGTCATTAACATTAGCCAGATTAAGACTCTGTTAATTACCACTGAAAGATAAAGTAATATGCAAAGATGGGGTCTAAAACATTCTTGCACTTAAGCACCCAAGGAAGTTGAGAAATTTCTTGCTAACTGAAATGAATAAGTCAGTAGCTCTTTCTCTGTAAAGCTTAAAAAAAAAAGAGAAGACAGTGAGAGAGAGAGAGAGAGAGAGAGAGAGAACAATTACTACATTTAAATACTGTGGCTTAATTAGTACCCTGTATAAAGAAATAGTTTCTATTTTGTTTTATTTTTTTCTGTTCCTCAAATGTAACTTATGATTTGTTTCAAGTATTTGATAAATTCTGCATTAATTTGTCAGTTTCTAGTCGTTAATCTTTTGTATAGACATAGTCTAACATATATTAGTATATTTGTAGGCTTTAAATATTAATATCAGTATATGAATATACGTTAATATGAATATTAATTGCTGTTTAAACCTGAATAAAATATAAAAATATATGTTATATGTCACATTTATATATATCACTTTTAAGTAAAGAATATTTTTCTTAATATACAGTAGCAATAGAATCAAAATATCTCAAGCGTTGTAACCAAAATTTTAAGAAGGTGTATCCGTATAACAGTGGCATTTTTGTGATGTGAGTGTAAATACTTTAAAGCATTCCTCAGACACGACAGTCGCTCAAGTACTGGGGTGGCATAGCATTTCCACTTTGGCGTGGACTTGTGGTAGATTTGTCACAGTATCCTATCAATCACAGCACCCATCAGAGGAAAGTTCAAGAAACTGACAGCAGATAGGTATAGACTCATCTTCTGTGCATGAATAGTTCCTGACTAGTCTTCGTCAGTCAGCGATGATTAATAATCTGAAATGAGAAGTTTTTAATCTCATATAATTCTTTCTTATATTTAATGTAATGAGAGCTTTTCCCCACTACTACACAAAGTGATAAGTTCTGGTTTAAACAAACTGTTATTCTCAATTATTTCCATCTGTATGATTATAAATATTTTTAAAACAAGTAATTCTGTTTCTTCCAGAAAGTGATATGTGCTGATATGTTGTATCTCAGTTTCATGGAATATTTTCACATTCTCGTATAGTGAGAAGGACTAACAGTTGTGCCAAACTTACGTATTCTCATATATTAATGAATCTCTTTCGCTTCCAACTCTCTAAATAGACTGGTGTTCTTAATTTAGGAAAGGCACTAGTTAGACATTTTCTACATTTTATTTCTACTTTTTTATATAACCTTTAATTTTCTTTAAACTGCTTTCACACTGAACAGTTTCTCAACAGCCTGTGCCTATGACGTGTTCTTAGGAGATACAGTCATATTTAAAAATGAAACAGTGGTCTCTTGGTAGGTCAACTAAATCCACGTATTCTATTTGATTCCGTTTAGTATTAAAAGATGCTGGAATTTGTTAATTTATTACTTTCTCTTTTTTTAATTGTTTCTTAGAAATTTATTTGAAGTATGCATTTTTAAGGATAGATGCTGATAAATCACTACAGAAAATTAAGGTTTTTTCTCCTTGAAATTGTATGTAATACGTATTACAGCTCCACTTTTTCAGTTAGTGATCAGTAACAACCCCATGATATGCCAGATGTACTGTGGTATTTTCCAAATCAAACAAATCAAATCTTCAGTGTTTCACTAGTTTCTAAAGACGGTGTGCGTATAATATTTGAAAATGAAGTAGCTAAAAAAATCTTGCATAGTTACAAAAGCATACTTAAATTCCTGTCTTCGTATATAAATCCTATAGTTTAAGTATATATATATATTTAAATTATTTTGAATGTTTAGTTCGCATATTTGGAACCCAGAGCTGAGGATGCATGGCCAATCAGAGGGTTAATCCTTAAATCATATCTTATGCTGTGCCTTTTGAATATAGAACACCTGCAAATGAAAAAGAACATTTCTCACCCTTTCATACAGAAACTGCTACTTGTAGAAGACCTGGGACCATATGGACATTCTTACGCTCCCAGGGGTGCACCTGTCACCTCCTATGCATTCTTTCATGTACATATTTTAAGTATCAGATGATAACCATGGCCCGTAAAATCTGTTGCTTTTAAAATAACAGGAACTGTGTTAACAAAAGAACTTGCCAAACTTATTGTCTCATATAAAATAATTGAGAAAAAGGGCCAAAGAGGAAGAAATATGCTTTAATTGATAGGCTATTTTTACATGTGAATGGAAGTTTGGATCCATTCTACTGGATGAGGTACAAACTTTATTAGCCTAAACCCGGTCAACCTCAATCCTTTGTTAAATGCAGTTTTTCTCTTTGTAGGCTGTGCAAGATCTCCCTGTTAAATTCCTCATTCATCAGTTCATGCCAAAGCCAGCCAGCGTGTTGTCATTGTTCCCCGAATGCTTGTGCTCAGAGTGCAGCCTTTGCTGTGGAGCTGTCTGTATTCCCCGGGGACACCCTCCAGTACTTACGTACGGGAATCAGAGAGGAATCAAGAGAAGATTTAGTCTGCAGGCCAAGAAAGTTTTAGAGAAACTTTGCATGCAGATGCTTATTACTGCTTTTATGGCAGAAGAGATATAGAGAACAGTCTGTGCGGGTCAGCTTTGGGAACTATTTAGTCTGCCCTAAATGTCGAGGCTTTCGCTTGTCAAATTCTTGGGGGACCCAGTGCCAAACATGAAACCTACCATCTGACCCTACTGTTTCAGAAAAGTTTAACATTATTTTCCATGATAAACACATAATAGTGCTTTGTTAGCTGAAGATTTTCCGAACCATGTAAGCAAGTTGAGAGGTGTAACTCATGTATAAAGAATGTATAGGCAAACTTCTTTCCACTCATGCCACAAAATACAGTGCAATCAATTGAAAGATTCTTTGCACTCTATATGGGGCGTTTGGCTAGTGATGTATGTATTCATAATAGTCGTTAAATTAACAGGGTTTCACTACCATGGTGAATGAAATAGTGCTTCAAATAGAACAGCATCATGAGACAGGTTTACCTAAAAAGCAAAAAATGATGCCACTGAAAAGGACTGGTTTGAATAACTTAACAACTGCTAAAAAAAAGAAAGAAAAAAAAAAGGCTACCGCATATGTTCCTCTTTATGTTTTCTTCTTTGCAATCTCCATGGTAAATACCTCAAGCACTTGCCAGTGTACTCTCTCAATGAAGAGCAAGGCTGAAATCTGTCACAAATCATACCTAGCTGCCAGAGAAATTCAAATTGCTGTAAGCACAAGTGCCAGGGGAGCTCTTACAGCGATGCTGAAACCATAATGCAACATTCACAACGAGATCATTGCATCATAATCTCCTTCTGAATGTGACTCCCTTTGTGTGTCAGGTGTTTGCATGTCAGAGGGAGAAGAAGAAAGGGGATTGTGAGTTTAGCACAATCTGTTGTTCTATATTAAAGTTGGGGTTTTTTTCTGTTAAAAATGACCTGGTTTTATGCAGGATATTCCAAAGGCTTCTGAGCTACTTGCTGCCCTCTAATCCCCTCAAGTACAAAACCCTTTTGTTAGGAATATTCATGTTTTCATTTCAGACAAGCTAGTTACTGGGAATTCTCTCTAAGCCTATAAGCTTGCAGAAGTTAATATATATTAAAAATTATATTTATTTTCAGTATATGCATCACAACTATTTTAATTTCCTAAGTGCACAACCAATATTCTAATAAAGAACATTTGATTCTTTCTCAGCTGTATCAGCCTTTGAGCAGAGTAAGTTTATGAAAATCCATGGAGGGTTTTTTTTTTCCAGATTTACAGAAGCATAAGTGAAAGGAGAATCAGGGCCATATATTACAAAATGTCATTTGCATTAATTCAGCATCCGTCAGACCTGCCTTTATTTCATGCAGTCATGCCTACAAAGTATATGGAGGTTGTTTTGGGCTTCTTTTGTTTTTTTGAGAGCTTATCAATATAATATAAGACTTGAATGTATGTCCTCAAGCAACCTCCAAAATAAATTAAAATTAGTAGTGAAGAAAGCTGGCAGCAGGTTGGTTCACAAGAGGAAAGATGTGAGTCAAAATGAACCTCATGTGAAGGTGGCATCTTTCTCACTCGACTCTGGCACCTGATATGATTAGAATCAGCAATTTTGGATACAGGAAAATAAGTTTAATTCACTCTGTAAACGACTGAAAACCATTTAGAGTTAACGGTCAGAATAATATGACGGGTGAGAGTGTAGATAGTTTCACCAAAAAACAGAAACTCACTTGAATTGTCCTTCTGCGTCATTGATTGTACTGCTTCTATGACAGGAATATAATGGCGATTATCACAAAAAGAAAAGACAGACATGTTTGTAACTGGTCGTATTTAACCCATCTAACTTCATGAGGTGCTTAAGTTTGGAATCCAGTTGTCCAGGGCTCAAAAAGAAGTAGATATCCCTGATGGACAGTTAGTACTGATAAATATGTGGATTACTATGTGTAGCTGATTGCCCAGTGTTTGACTACGCAGGGTATCTGTGGCAGCTGGTCACTTCAGGTGAGAATTTCAGTTAAGCGAATCTAGATCGAAACGCTTTATAGCTGGGTTGTGCGTCCTGTACCAGGAAACAGATTGAGCAGGACTGATTTAGTCAGCATCTGTATTATTTATTCTTTAACTGGCAAAAAAAGATTAAAAATGTATATATGTGTATAAGAGAAGTGGCCAATGAATGTATTTTAAAAGAACAAAAATATCTGGATAGACCAGTTTCAGACCTGCATCTGGAAAGGTCTCAAGTGTAAGTTCTAGTAAAAAGTTAAGCACAGAAGACACTGAGGGAAAGCTCAGATATGTTTTTTTTTTTAAACCTGAAAGGCCCTAAATAATTCCATTTCATCAGCAAAGTCTCCTTGACATTGTGAATGTTGCTACTGTATCTTCCCCAGCTTGCCCCCGCTTTGCACTAAGTAGAACAATGTTTTCTGCTAAGAGATGAATCCTCAGTGATCTGTAAGGCCAGATTCAGCACACACCCTGACTGATGCGTGGCATTGGGCATAAAGCAAGGAGCCACTCTAAGTTTCACCCAAATCGGGTGCTGTGGGCTCAGAACCAGTGGTCTAGTCAAGAGACCATCACTAAAGAAACACAGACAGCACGACTAACTCAAACCTCTTTTGCCCATCTCCTGTGAAAACGTGTTAATTTGCAGCGTGGAAACTAGTCTGAGTTCTCTCGAAGTATCTTTTGCTCTTTCTGCATCGGGACCACTGTGACGAAGTGAGTGCAAGATTTGTTGGAAAAGGAACAGGGAATTGTTGCGTGGTTCAGTAGTTAGGATACTCAGGGAATAGTCAAGGGTTCTCATCTAGGGCCTCTTTCTGTGTTTTATCAGTGTTGTTGTTTTTTTTTTTTAATACAGTCTATTTAAAATGTAAAATACAGAAATAGACCTTGAAATGTTTCTTTGTTTTTAACTTAACCGAGTAGATGCCTGTCTTCAGGAGTGGAATTTATGGGGAGTTTAAGGGTAATTTAAATATCTAAGTCCCAGAGTACAATCTTAAAAAACTTGCCAGTCCCTTCACAAGTTTACAAAGGTCTGGGACTGCACGACCTAGAGGAATGGAGGTGCTTTTCTAAACTGCTGGGTGCTTAAGACCTGGGCTGAGAAAGATAGCTGTTCTTAGATTTTCTTGTCCTTGATATTTCTGCACTGTCTAGCTTGGGCAGCTCCGCGCTCATTTTTTTTTGCCTTGCATTCTGGGCACCCTCTTTTTTCCTGTGCTTTGCATGGTAGATCTGAGTTGCCTTCAATACTTTAATGTCAGCCAGCTAAAAGTTAGAGATTGATGTATCTGTGCCTTTTCTTGTACATGAGTACAAATGCTAAAGAGCAATGTAGGAGAGGAGAGAGAAAGAGAATAAATAGTACTGCATGCTACTGAAACTGTGTAGGGAATTTAGGTAGGCAGAATGCAATTATGCATTTGGAATACAGCCAGGACATATGGGTTAACACATGTACTCCTGTGAAAAGTGCCATGGGATATTTAATGACTGTAAGTTGTCAGAACTCAGTTTTACATCTCATCTGAAAGACAGCACCACCAGCAGCATGATGTCCCTCCGCACCATGCTGGAGCAGTTCCTCAGTATGGACTCAAAGGGAGCGAGTGGCGTCTCCTGAATCACCACTTCCATTTCTTGCTGCAGCTGGGCTTTCTTGAAAGATTTGTATTAAAGCATTAATCAAGCCCAGCTTTCTTAGCTAATGAGGTCCAACAAGTTCACTATCCAGATTCGAAGAAGAGTGCAGTTGCCTATGCCAGAAGTAGCTTGCTGTAAGATGACAATTTATCAAACACTTCTCTGGGGTGGAAGATGTTACCTTTCTGGGCTGGCCACCTTTGGAGAATCTCTGAGGAGTGTAAAAGTCTTGGTCAAAGTGAAACAGTGTAAATGTGTAGTAAAAAGATAAGCAAAAGCTTAAGTATTAGCATATTACAGCATGATAAATAATAAGAAAAAAAGAACTGAAGAGGCTATATATTAGCTATTGTATTTTGTAGAAACATGAGGAATCTGTTACAAAACTGTCATGAAAGATAGTTTAGGTGTATTACGTATTTAATCTATTTATCTCAAAGCTACTTCAGTGGCACCCAAGCTTAAGAACAGACATTCCAACCTCATCTGACTGTTTTAATTGAAATGTTATGAACTTTTGCAGTCCTAACTGTAACTGGAGTGCCAAAAACTGTTATATTAATAATTTGGATGAGTTTACTGCCAGTAATTGTTGAAATGTACCCCAGCCCGTCCTGTCGATCTGGGACTCTATGAACTCATCTTCCTCTAGGATTTTAATGGCAGATAATTTTTATCATTTATTTTTAGCAAGGGCCGCTCGAATTTGTACTTTGTGCCCTCAATTGATAGGCTTAATTAATGAGGATGTGTGACAGACAACAGTTTATACCCATTTTCTGATGTCTGAGCATTCAACATAATCTACGTTAGTAGCTTTTACTGTGTTGGTCTGCTGATAGGAGCTTCTTTACAGGACGAGTGATAAAAGGCTGGATTCCATAGATAAAACAGCTTTTGTGATTCTTGAGTAAATAAATAAATAAATTCAGTTCCTGCATTACACCATTTTTAGGAAGCTTGTTCCCCTCCTCCAGAGCGTTAATGCAGTTTGTCTTTGCAATTGGGACTTTCTTTTTGATGCGGTGATTGACTGGATTTTGCCAATCATTTGTTCAGCTGCATAAGCCCTACTAATTTCCCGAAGTTAATCGTAACAGTGTGTATGGTTGAGATAATGCAGCCGGTTGCCGTACTCAGACAGAATTCTGCAGACAGATTCTTGATGCAAAAGTCATAAAACCACAGTGTGAAAGAAAGTCCTTTTAAAGGCAAGTGCTCAGCATATCGTAAAGTCTTTTCTGTTGTATATGTTTGCTTCAATTTTGGTATAAAAGAGGCTGTCCTACCCATTTTCTCTAGAAAAGAGGTTATAGTATAGCTATTATCCACTTGGAGTAATTGGTTTCTTGTTTTCAACTATGACAATAGCTGAAAAAAAAATAAAAAGAAAAGAGGAAGGTGTAACTGTAAATTTTTAAAACCAGTCATGTGTCCAGCATGAGAGGTAGTTAAAATCATTGTGTTCTTAGAATTTACTAGGGCACCAGTTGTTCATGTGGTGTCATCTTTTCTTGAATATGCTCTGTAAAGGAACAAAAATGAATGCTTTAGATGTGAAAGGCTGTACTATATCTGCAACTGCTAGCTATATATAACAATACTTGAAAATGCAAGAAGGAATCTTATTTAAAATTATAGGATTCTACATTATAACCAAAGGAGAATAAATGAAAAATCTATAATGTTTCTTAAATATTCTGCAAGCTATGGAATTTGCTGTGAGTCTTACCACACCAGCGCTAGCAAAAAAGTTGCAGTTTTGGTATGCTTCATTAACTGTTTGCATACAAGACAAAAGTGCTTTCTGATGAAGTGTAAAACCAACTTGGGACCAATTTTCCACAACATAAATTCAACATTCATTGCATCCCCTGATATTCTTAGATTCAAACAGCTAGGGAGGTTTTATGTCTTATCTTTTATCAATAATTATTTTTGATTCTACAATTTTAGATTATTCAACCAAATGTAATAAGCTCAGAGTTGATTTCATACTGTGATGATTGCTGTTAAAGACATGTTCCTTTCTATGTACTGTGATAAGTCTGGTTATGCATGTTTTTAACCAGTTACTTAAAATTCTGTATTATCATAGGTATCTCTTACTAAAGTTATTTTTCTCAAGATTTAGAAATGGGAAGATATATTTTATTCAGGCATCTATACCTTCAAATTTGAATTTAAGATCACACCTTTTTCATCTTTTTTTTTTTTTTCCATTTGTAGTGGAGTTGAACTAGTTGTGTGGTAATAATTATTTTAGTGAAGTTGAAAGAGCCATTTTAGATTTGGTACTGCACATCTGTGAAAAGTGATTTATCATAATAATGTAATCAGTGGTCCTGCAGCTAATAATTCAAATTTGTATTTGCTGAGTTCTGTTTTAGTGGTCTCAGTTTTTCTATTGAAGCTTGACTGATGATGGACTAACTTTATATCTTACTCTAAAGTCCCATGTATTTACTGAATGAAATTTATTTTACTTTTATTGTAGAGCAATTTAGCTACTCGGAGGAGTCACTGGACTCCTCTTCGTTGAGGTGAGAGGGTACGTGGCAAATTTGTATTGCATTAGTCTATACAAAATAATAGGAATTAAAGGGGTTCTCCCTGACATGAAGGTTTACAACTTGTCCTAAATCACTTCTGACTTGTGTGACCATTCAACTCAGCAAAGTGGTAAAGGTAGGCGATAGAGGAAAGGGATATTTTGCAATTTTCTGTTCAGTTCCATGATCTGTAGGCTCATTTTTAGTTTTGAAGTAGTTAGTTTCTGGTAGAGAACGAGAACTAATAGCCTTGTGGAACATTGGTACTAAGGGAGGGGGAAAGCATGCTCTTGGTGGTCCCCTACTTGCAGAGGCTACTCAGTAGGCTGCTGAGAGATCCCACTCTAATCCTGATAAATCCTTCATAATAAACACCGAACTGCCTCCCAGTTATTCCAGATTCGAGGCTGGTAAATTGATTGGCACTCACAAGTATTAGAAATCTGTGTTTGTGTCATGTCTTTCTACAGTTGCATTTTTAAGCTTCACGGGTATTATTAAATGCAGCAGGTCCTGTACATGGGCTTGCAAACTGGTGTAGTCACCCAGAGTGTTCCTACATTTCAAATCATTGCGGGCTAATTTAACACAAAATGGAGCGACCTGGGTTTTTAAGTAGTGCCAGATATTTCTTCATTGTTAAGGTCTGTTTTCTAGCTCTTGCTTACTCATGTTGGAGAAAAAAATAGAAAACACTAGAAAGTACTTTTTTCTTTTTTTATTTTTTTGGGGAGGCCTCGATAGTGAATTTTAAATCTAGTTCCTGTGTTTTGGGAAATGTTCAGTTAAAGAGATGGGCAGATTTCGTCCTAGAGGTGCTGTCGGACAGGTGGAAGGGATACTGAGGAAATTTGGCACTGAAATCAAAAGAAATTGAACATAATTACCTCACACGCTGTATTTGACCCTGCATATAGCCTTGGATATGTATTGAATTAAAGTAAAATCGATGCTGAATATGATTGCTGAATAAAAGTTTTAGAGCCTATTAAATATGTCATTCTGTTTGAGTTTTGTGCTAATTTCTTTCCACATGTTTAAGCCCATCACATTTTTTTTTTCAAATATTGCATTCAGTCCTTTACTATGTGTGCATTAAGCATAGGGACTGTTAGCACGTCTGAAGTAACATCTGCTCTGTCTTTTTGTTGTTGGGTTCATGGTATAATTAGCTCTATATTTCACCAAATACAATTTTACTCCCATGGCGGATAGAGCAGCATGAAGAAAACATAAATAATTGCAGATTAGAGAAACAGAAGGCAAAGTGGGTGTAGGTGGCTTTGATGAAAAAAAGGGTTAAGGAGAATAGAAGGTCAACTCATTATAGGACATAAGATTAATAAAATTATATTTGAGTATGCTCCAGTTTCTCACATCTGAAGTGTGTAATTTTCTTTTTCAACTCTACCTGGCTTTAGTAAAAAGAAAGGAAGTTTAAAAATAGAAAATTTATTCTAGGTTATATGCTTTTAAAAATCCTAAATTATGTGTAAGCTTGAATGAGCAAGCACTCATAGACTACAGT
>Ga0181612_144967_pt1 | contig 12342 bp, 7 predicted proteins | sample HoacroProtozoa21_FD_119630 | JGI IMG/M metagenome (GOLD analysis project Ga0181612, IMG submission 119630) | Hoatzin crop microbial communities from Cojedes, Venezuel. Combined Assembly of Gp0051906, Gp0051904, Gp0051908 | reverse complement strand
TCCAGCGGGAAGGCGGCGGGCGGGCACCGCCGGGCTCAAGTGTCCTCGCTGCGTTTCCTGAAAATTCAAGCTCGACGTGAGAGCAAGCTTGCTATTATTATCTATTGTTATTACTGTTACGCGGGAATTCCCTGTCAGGAAACAGAGTTATAATTTTGCTGCAGGGAGTTTACAGGAAGTGTTAGCACAACTGAAAAACGTTTCGCTTGCATTCCTACCTTGAAAGCAAGTTTCTCCGTTTGGGAATGCTAGAATATTTCCCATGTCAGCACAGCCTGAAAAAGACTTCAGTGCACTTTATCAGTGTCCATAAATCGCTTTTCACAGACCCGATCCCATCGGATCACAACTTCCCGGACTCTCGTGGAAGTGCCCTGGGAGGATGCGGGAGGCCGAGTCGTGGTGCCACCGAGCACAGCAGCCACCCGGGAAGGACCTGGTGCCCCACATCTCCCACAAGGGCATTCGAGGAATTTTAGGCACCACGTCGCTCAGGAATTGTATTGAAGACTCTAGAAATTCTCCCTGGCTTGAATTTTGTTACTTTTTGTATTAAGGAAGAGCACTGCCTCCCACTCTCTCCTGACTACTTAATTAACTGTCATTCATTTCTAGGAGGTCTTCAAATTCTGCGAAACATACAGCATTTGAAGAGTTCTCTTTGCTGCTGATGTGTAGAAAGAGCAATACCACAAAGACAATTTAAAAAATCATTATATGGAAAAATAAGGTGATTTACTTACACGGTTATACAGTGAAGATAAAATGTGTAGTGACAGCATGCCAGTCATCAAACAGGTTCCCAATACATTGTCCCCTGACACTGTTAGTACAATAATGATTGCCACTGCTATACCAAACCGCCTCTGCTTTGAAAATAAACCAACGACTTGTGCATTATTGTACCTTAACTATTGTGTCTGCCTTTGGCAGAGGTCCTCATTCTGCAAAGGGATTGCCAGTTTGGACCCCCAAACCTCCACTAAATCCCACTAATCCCTTGTAAAGCCATTGTTAGTTCTTGGGATAAGGATCTCTCTTTATGTACAGTGAGCACAGAGAAAAATAACAAAGAAGGAGTATAGATATATATTACACCGGCACGGACTTGTTCAGTCATTAGGAACACAGGGTTGCATTACAAGTTACAATTTCAGAACTGCAGTTATTTGTAAATTACTTTACGATAAAATACTGGGAAGTTGATTGGGTCATGGCCATCAGTCGATCAGAGCAGACGAACTGCCGTGCAGGCCTTGGAGCTGCTCTGAATGGCTTGGCACCTCTCAGGCCACCCCTCATCGCTCCCGTATTTCATATACCAAAACAAATACCACCACTTAGTTTTCCACAGTGACCCCAGCCCTGCTGTCCTACTTTTTTCTTCGTCTTTTAAACAGAAGTTTGAGAATATTTCCTAGTTTCTGCTTTCTCCCTTCTTAAAGGTTATGCTATTTGCTTATGATTCTATTTTTATTTCTCTGCCAGGATGTCATTGCAATCTACCCTTTGTGGAATTTATAGTTGTGGCCATTTAAATTTATTTCAGGCTAGAACTTGGCATAAAGGTTCACAGCTTCTCAGCCAGATATGAATTACTATATTTAATCTGTAGTCAGCTCTTGGGCTTTTTTTTTTTTTAAGGGACAGTGAAGATAGAAATAATTTTGTTGTGGTTCCAAATGGTGGCATCATGCTGTACTGATTTCAGAACTTGTCTTCATTCTACTAGCTTTCAAAGGGATGTGCCAGAGAATTTGAGACAAGACTTTAGAAAGGTGTTGCTTTACAGTCCTTTGAAAATGAATTATTTCAGCATAAAACTTTGGGAAAATTAGGCCTTGTGGATGCACAAGTGTTTTTTTATTGCATTCTTAGATATGGCTCACTGAACAGTGAAACCGGTTTTCATGTGATCTTAAAGAGGGCAAAAGTCTTTGTTATGCTTTGAAACATGTTTTGCACAAATTTTTTTATTTTGTGTTACTAATTTTTGTAAACATTCAGGCAGTGCTGTGTTGGTCTCTGCAGCTACAAAGAAGAGAGAATGACAAGCAGATTTTTATTCAAGCAGATGACATTGGATAGTTCAAATTTCCTTTCTCTGGTCATCAGTTTAAAAAACAAGTGCAGTACTTCATCTAATGTGAACTCCATTGTGTAAGTCCAGCTGAATAATTGCTCAAGAAATGTTTCTACCAAGTCAAACTTTTGTTTGCTTCAGGATTTTTATTATTCAGCTGTTTTGTTAGAGTGCCCTGCACAGTGGAACATGGCAGTGCTACTGTAACATTAAAGAAATGTAACTAAGATAGTATTTTTTATCTCAGCATATGCGTATTTGATGAAGTGAATCCTATGATAGATCCTATAGTCTTTCAATAACTACTGGTTAAAGACAGTGTGTCGCCAGTCAGATTGGCTGTCCAACCGCTTACTTCTCAGACAGTAATTCACAGCGGTGGAAAGTTACGGCAAATCATACCAGACCAGCATGATAGTATTTCCTCTTACTTTACAGAGCTGTTAATGATTTCTTTTGTAATTAGCTGTTGTATCACACTACCGTGTAACAAGCACAGGTGTAGAGGACCCTGTAGTACTGTTGAGAAATGGAGTAAATGGCAGTCCTGGACTTGAGAGCAAGGAGTGCAAAATGCAGCAGATTCATGACTGAGTAAATACTGACTGCACGTCCTACCTGAGTAATCAGCAGTATGCTTATAGCATGCTGTAGGGAATGTTGGTAGATCTTGAGGAGGGTCTGCGTACTGGCCTGAATGGGGTGTAAGTAGAAGGATGGGTTGTGACATAAGGATGATAGGAGGAGGTGTGCAAAGACCTGTAATAATAAGTTTATACCTGAGTATCTTTGTGATCTAGTGTATGTAGTAGTGTCTCTTGCTGGAAATGGGCACTGTAAAAGGCTATTTTGCAGCCAAAGTTTGAAAGCATGTTGCAGGTTTTTAAACCTACAGAAGGAAGCTCAAATCAAGGGCACATGCCCATTTTCCTCCGTTCTCATTTGAGGGTAAAGTAACCAGTTCCTTTGCAAAGGTGTTTTCTATATTAGTTTACCTTCTCTGAGATTGCATTTGAAATGTGTGTGTAGAAAAGCACAGTGATGGGTAGACTGGGAGTATTTTAATCAATGCAATATTACAGTGTATCCTCTAGTCACAAAATGGTTGCAATGTGAGAGCCATGTAATAAGCTGTACTGTTCTACAAGGGAGTAGAAAAAAGATTTTTAAAACCAGCAGTAAAAGTCTGTTTTCTAAAAAGATAACATCCAGATCCTAAAATAAGGTTAAGATTAAACCTGTCAGTCTAAGAGCATGCACCCACTAGACCAAAAAGAAAAGAACCAGGTGCTGAGTTTCTTTTTTGTGAGCAGATCTTTCCACTGTAAATGTGGGAAAACGCAATTATGGAAGAAAATATGAAAAATAAAGGGGTTTTTGAGTGCTTTGCACTGAGTTAACAAATTGCTATTGCACAATAGTAGCACTGCATTAATTATGTCACTATTTTTCCTTCGTGATAGATTATTGTTAGTAATTCATCACTGTAACATATTAATAGTGGTATTAGTTTTTAAACAGAACAATCATATTAGTAGCATACTTGTCATATTAGTGAAAATTAACAAAATGATGAAAAATTGCTACCAAGGCTTTGGGGCTCTCACACTGCACGGAAATCACTTTTTCCCAATCCAGCAGTTTTTCAATGAGCATATATTTTCTTGTAAAGATAAAGAGACTGTTTTACAGTCTTCTCTGTCCAAAAGCCAGGAGCCATTGCGAAATATTTATGCCATCCTTTTAATGCCAGATGTGTGTATTCTTTTATGATTCTAACACTGTATGTTCTGCCATTTAAAAGCCTGAGTGCTGTCATTCACAACCCCTGGCATGAGGCTGTTTGAAGCCATTCATTCTGTTTTTGTTGGGGATTGTGACTCTGTAGTGTCCAGCATACTTCTAGAGTACAATACAACTGCCCCTACATCTCCTACAGAAGCACCCGTCTGTGAACTTGTCTTACGTGGCTCCAGCCAGTCACTTGCATGATGATTTTCATCGGGTGTTTTTGTTTGTTTGGAAAGCAGATATCTTCAGGGCTCTGTGAGCATGCTCCTCCCCACTTCATCATCCTGTCCTTTTATATTTCCAGCATCTTCTTCTCTGGCATGCTATCTCTTGCTAATATAGAAAAATGATTTATGGATTTCCATAAGATCTCTAACAATAACAACCTGATTTAGATAACAGGGTTATAGAGTGAGATTTCCTGCTCCCTTCTTCATGAACATCTGGTGCCTCAGAATCAAGGAAAGATAAAACATTGCCCAAACTCTGAGAATTTGGAACTGGAGCCACTGATTTTGCCTGCTTCTTTGTGAAACCAGGAGGCGAATCTCCAACCTCCCATCTGTCTAAAAGCCAGTGAAACACAACATTTTCCGTATTTATGCAACTACTTTGGGTTGGCTGGTTTATAATTTACAAAGCAGTTTCTTTGGCTTAAATCTGCTAATTTAATGGAAGACATGAATAGCTTTCATTTGATTAACAACAGAATGTCACACTGGAAAAATAAGTATTTATTGCTAAGCAATAGGCCACAATGAAATCAAGGGTCAAATTGGACATATGTTTTATTCAATAATCAGTTGAACCCAGTCAGTCAAATGCAAATGAAATGGTAAATTTACTGAGTTTTCAGAATGACCAAAAAGTAGCCTTTATATTCAAGGCTTGTCTCTGTGCAAGATTGATTCCTTTGAACAAATGATTGACCAATTAAAGTATTTTGGGGGTTTAGAAGCACAATCAGAAGCAGAATTCCCAATATCTGTCTAACAATCCTCAGTCTATTAGTGAGTTTAGCTAAAACATCCCTAGACAAAATCACTGCCACCATAAGCTGGAACCATCCTATGGGAGTCAGACAGCTGAATGAGACTGCACCAACCACAAATGTGACCCACACATACAACAGGGTTAATAACAATAACCTTATTGCAAAGATTAATTAGTGCTTATAAAAAGCTTTTATTCTCTAAATTGCTATTGTATTAGCCAGGCCACAGCATCTCTGTGAGCAAAAGTATGTGCAACTGTGACACCTAGGCTGTGCTTTGCCGAAAAAAGTTCCTCAGGGAACACCCACACTGATGTTGCGACCAGCTTTACAACGACCCCAAAGTCCATATCCACCAACCATCTGCCCTGAAAGCCTCTCAGCTTCTCCCTTGGGAACAAGTCTGTCTAGGGTTGGAAGTGCTGTTTGAGCTCCCAGATATCAGCTGGGGCTGCCCCTCTCCCCTGCTTTCCCATTCATTGTGTGCAGAACTCACCTAGGCATGGCACAACTCACACACGGGGCCGCAGTGTCAGCCCGTGCCAGTCCCAGGACACGCTGCTCTGGAGTTCCCTTCTTTGGTACTCACCTTCTTCTCTGTTTTTCTTGACAGCAAACAAGCCATGGGGAGAAGCAGGTGGCTTAGATGACGTCCCCCTGGTATGTAAGCAACAACAGAGAAGTAAAGTTGGTATTTCACTGTCCCTTTTCTAAAATTTAACTTTTCAAATAATTCTAAGCTCTTAAGGTATTGCACAAAAGACAGCTGCAAGCAGCTGTAGCACTTCAAAATGAAACTCTCCTCAGCAATGTTTATAAAGTTGTGCATGTGTTGTGGCACTGATTTTAGTACAAAATCAATCGATGTGTACTATTACACATAACATGCATTTGACTGACATGGACATTTATTATACATTGATGTGACATATGCCAAGCATAACAACAGCTCTGACTGAGAACACAGAAAAAAAGAACTGTGTTATCCATGTTCAATTCAAAATGTTTCCATACTTCCCTATTTAGTGGTAATAATTGTGCTACTCATATGAGAAGATATTTTTGGAGTAATACAGCACTGCAAATTGGCCCAAGTGGCACGTCCACAGCAGAAAGAGCAAGAGGTCTTTTTAGTCTGTAAGCATTTAGAAAAGATAACATAACTAGAGCTCCAGCGAATTGGAGTTGTCAAAATTCACACCTAAGAGAAAGGGGGTGTTGGGCCTGTTGCCAGGAAACAGCATCTGGTATCACATTTCTAAAAGGATGCATGCATATGAATGCAAGTGGGAGCTGCAGCATGATAAATCTATCACAGAAATTGCACCTCCTCATGTCTACGTTGTGGCACCCGCCCATATGAACTTCCTTGCCTTGATTCCTTAACAATACTTTACTCAACATCCAAAGACATGTAGGCAGTCATTTGCAGGAACAGTTACAGGTTATCGTCACAGTGTGGCCGATGCTACAGACTACGTCCAGGGCCAGAAAGCAAGCTTGACTGCTATTCATAATATTAATTGCTTGTACAATATTTAACTTGCTCCTTGGCTCAGTTCTGAGGCCACACTTGGACATGGTTTGAAGGATAGCGCATGGAAGGAGCCACTCCTACAAGGCTGTGTGGACAGGACTGCACTAAGCATGCCTCCCACCATTCTTCACAGCCCTCCAGCACTGTCCCAGCACCCTTTTAACCTCTCATATTTTCTATGCCCTGATGCCATACTCCATGGTATGGCAACAAACTCTCAGTGTTTCAGTTACCGTGAACAAAAATACACACAGACAAGAATAACTCTGTTGTATGGACATGGGGACACCACACAGAGCTCAGAGGAGACCCAGGTCAAGTACTATGCACTGTGGTCATGGCCAGCTAATCCACCTTGCCCTCAGCAGCAGAAGACATACCTGTCCCTGCTTTATGCAGAGGGTATGGATACAGACCTAGAAGATGGAAGAGAATAGAAGGGAGTAATGCTGAAAGTATTACCCATGATCCAGGGCACTGAAATAGGTTGGTAGTGGAGACGAGAAATACTCGCTCTAACTTTTCCAAGGCTACTGAGTTTCTTTGTAGGACAGAAATCTCCAGAACATATTCTGGCAGAGTCATACAAAATCTTTAGTGGAAATTCCAAATGCCTTTCAGCTCCTAGTGATGGTGTGAGCAGACAACCCAGGACTGTGGGAACATGTGGTGTCCTGACAAAGTTCCCAGGGCTGTTTTATGATGTGATGCTGTAATTGTAATTAATACCGAATGGACACTATATTACTGAGCTTTTGTAAGTATACAGACACACAAATAACTTGCGAGTTCACCAAATTAGTGAAACACACTCAAGAAGTAAAAACTAAATAAATAACAGGATATTATTCTGGGCACCCATTCTACCAATGACATCAGCACAGTTTTCACAGACTATGTACATCTAGTGCAAGCCCAACTTCAGAGATCTTTTTTTGACAGAATTTCTGTTCGCTCTCAATATGGGCCATAATGCAGAACATGAAGACTTTTTTTTTTCATTAATTCCCAGCAATATCCTTCTTTGTACTAAAGTTTAAGTGATTTTCCCAACCAGATTATGCTTCTTAGATAAATAAATTTGTTAAACTACCTGACATAATTTAAATTGAGGTGGAAAAGGAGATTTAGGAACTGACAATATAAAAGCCCCTTCCTGAAGAAAGAAATAATATGTTTTTTTTAAACACAGGGTCTCCCCTTCTTCCCCACTTGAGAGAATAGCTATTGTATGGTAAAAGCAGGTCATGAAGAGTTGTAATTGTCCAGGTAGGTGTTAGTTCAGGGTGAAAAAGAGGAAAAGCTGGTTGAGGGAGATATACAAAGAAGTTGATGTTCGCACAAATTATTTTTTGCCTTGTATTTAAAAGGCCTTTTGTTTCAGATGGCCTTTGGCACTATAACTGTTCTGTGGATAAGTAGCTAATTCATTTTATAGAATGTCATTCCTGTGTCTCTACCTGACTGTTATATTAATTTTTAAGTAAGGCCTTGGCATACCATTTTGTTTTATTTATGATCGTATTACTAATTTTAATTACATTAACTTTGTATATTTGTAATCTTTTAAACTGAGCTTTGTAATAAAGCACCTGGGTACTCTTGGGCAGCAGGTTGTGTACCGGCACGATTTCTGAATAGAGAATTCGTCAGATATTATGATTATTTTCATCACATCTGAAGTTTCTCAGAACATTAGGCTTTTTCATGGTCTTAATTACTCTAGTATTAATAGGAATAGTTCTTTCAAACTAAAGGATTTTTGAGTGGAGAATTATTGCTATATGTTAGAATCTGTCAATAGTTGAATAGGACAGTATTGCATTCCAAGCTGGAAGGCATTGCTTTCTATAGAGTCATCACTGCTAATATATAAATTTCATGATAGTAATTACCAGACCAATGCTGGTCTTTTCTAGTTTTCTGAAAGTGTGAATAGCATTAGTGTTGCTGTTGAAAGTGACAGAAAACTATACCATAACTTAACAATTTCTGGATTATGGTAAACTGAATACCATTCCTGTCCCTTACATGACTGTTATAGAACAGGTGAGCAAGAAAACAATAAATTGGGGCAACAAAATCTAACTATAAAGATGACTTAAATTCCTGCAGAGAAAGGCAAAATAACTTATGTAGATATTTTTGAAAAGAGAAGTTTTAGCTGAAAGTAAAAAGACAGCAAATACATTTTTACTATAAGATTTCAGTTCTTCTCCGCAGCAGTCTGATAATCTCTTTGCCAAGAAAATCTAGTCTAGTATAAATCTAATGCATTTAAAGGGGCTACAGACACTAATCAATTTTGGTTTACTTTTATAACGTTCTCAAGCTAACTTTGCTATAAAGAATAGGTAATATGCATTAAGTGCATCCCTTTGGATGTGTTTCTGAGGGCTTATTCTGTTCCACTGGAGTCACTTAGCTTTTCAACTGATTCATGGACATAAAAGTTTAAAAAGTTTAAACTGGATCATACAGAAGACTGCTAAAGATTTTTTTTTCACTTTTAAACTACAGAAGCAATGTAATTTATTTGCTTGGAACTGCTGTTCAACAGTTCTAGGATTCAGTTGTATAAGGACTGATTTCTTTGAATGCTGTTTTCTGTGTTGCTCATTACTTTCTAGGATCAACTGTCTTGCTAGAAGATTCCTACTGATTTGACAATGCATTTGATGTAAAAACCTGAAAGGAAATTTTATCGTAGAATTTACCTCTTCAGTGCAATATGTGCAGCTGTAGTCCCATGCCAGTTAATTGTAACTGTTAGATATTGTCTCTTTATTCTGCATATTTACCCACAAGAAACTTCTGCAAATACAGATATCAAAGATCTCGTATCAGCTGAAGAGATTTTTTATGTTTTCAATTTTAAATATGTATTGCAAAATAAACAGTTTATTGCAATTATAAGAAATGTCCAATGCTTAGTTTACATAATGCATATAATAAAATATTTGGAAGTAATTAGTAGTGGATACTTTTTTAATATACTACTTTCTTGCTAATTGTCAGCAATGATCCCTATCACTTACCGTGAAGAAGTAGATCAACTAGTTTTTAGTGCGTATGAAAACTGCAGTTTAGCACTGGGAGCATATCAAGAAGTTATATGTTGTTATGGTGACAAACTACATTTCCTTGCAGGCCTGTTAAATGTAAACAATAGTGGAGTGTAGTTTACATATGTTATTCTACATAGATGTTTTTATAGCATGCTGTATTTTTTTTCTAATTGTATCTACAGTAATATGATTTATCAAGATCCTTTTAATTGATTAGACTCATTCAAATTAATTATGAGCAATTTTTCTTTAAACCAGCCTTTCTTTTGCCTTACTTGTCTGTTGCTTTAAATTTTCTGAGATTCAAGTTCTGTATGGACAAGCTGTATTTCCAGGTCTTTCCTCTGTTTTGTGTTATCTGTGGTGGTTTTGTCTAACGTTGTTAAGAATGTCAGAAGCAATATTTACTCAGTCCATTAATGTGGCAACTGCATAGAAGGCCACCATTTGAAAGCTGGTCTGTGCCAGGGTCAGTGGAGTTCATGTGTGCTGCGAGACAATGTATTCCCATAGAATGGGGAGATAAGATCAATGATGACTTGTTGCATGGCCTGGTGAAAGTAGTAGAAAGCTCCTACTGTATATCTGCACTCTGTAGGCTGATGTATACAGTGGGAGTAGTGTCACCCTCAGAAGAGACTGTTCTTTACTTGCTCTTCACCTAAAGCATTTCCAGCATCTGAATGTTTCAAGGAAAAAGAGGAAAAGGTGTTTCTTGGAGAAGGTAAAAAAACAAGCTTCCAGAGTGTACAGAAGAGCTTCAAATTCTAGAGGGAATTAGATGCTAGGAAGCAAGAATATCCCAAAGTGAATAAAGCTGTGTGCTTAATACCACTGTCTCCCTTAACTCTCATATCAGGACAACTAAAAGTATATAGACATGCTAAGATTTTATATAGATGTGGTGCTCATGAAAATGAGAGGTTATCAACAGTGTGACATGATGACCCGTCAAATCAACATCATGTTTGAAGGGGTATTATTGTACCATGTGTGGCTTCTCTATAGAAGTTAATAAGCTGGAGATGTGTGAAAAAGCTGCAAAACAGAAAAACCTGATGATGAGTGGATTGCAAGAGGCCACAAATACATGCAAGCTTTACTGTTGCAATTACCTTGATTTCTTCTGGAAAAACAGTACATGTGCAAAAAAATCAGCTCTCCAAAGAACCTTCTTACAAGTCAGAGAATACTGCCTTTCAGATAATGTTTTGGCTACTCTGCTTGAACTGTCAGTACAAGTTTGTAATTCAGAATTTAAGCCTCTGGTTTGCTTGTATAAAATTCTTGTTTTAAAGCTTAACATAAGTTAAGGTCACTGAAAAACTGAATGTGCTCTTATTTATTCAGATTAATTAATACTGAAAAAATGTGCATATAAATTTTTTTAGTCTCTGTTGCACAAGAAATATTTAAGACCTTAGGACATAGAATCTCTCTCCTGCTAACCTGCAGGTTGTGGCTGCCTTGATCAAGCACTAGAGAGGGGCCACATACTAACCAGTGCAAAATACATACTGGTAAGAGACAGCCTACGACTTTGGCTTTTGCTGTCTGAAATGCAGAATATTATTTAAAGTCTCATACACAGCTCTGCAGCAAACTTCCGTCCCTTTATAATGTTCATAAGATCCCATTTTATGGTTAAGCCTGCACAAAAAATTGCACATTATGTGGAAATTCACTGTGGTTGTCATGTGTGTCCAAATGGGGACTCATTAGGCGACTAGACTTAATTTAATATATAACTTCAGGTAGGGTTTAGCTTTTATGTTTTATTCTTGGAAATTCTAACTCTAACCCCTATGTCTTAGTCAGATACTTAATCAAAAGTAGTCTTATATCCAGCCACAGACTACATGTAGCATGCCAGAAGCACTGTCCTATGGTTGGTACTGTCAAGTACATTCAGTCATTTGGAAAAGAGCATTCAGGAGGGTGGTAAATTTTCCAGATAGCAAAGAATTATTTAGGTTAGTCAGCATTACAGAATACTGCAGAGATGTTCAATGAGACCTAATAAGCCTGCACAATGGCAGCCAAATTCAGCATTGACAAATATGAAAATACATATTGGAAGGAACAGATTGAATTGCTCATGCACATTGCTGGGTTCTAAATTAACTGTAACAACTTGGGAAAAAAGACCTGGGGGTCACTGCGGGCAGCTCAATTAAACATCTGATCAATGAGTGGTGGAGGTTAAAAAAGCAAACAAAATGTGAGACTGTATAAAGAATGGATGGAAAACAGTGACAATATTGTAATTGTGCAATTATACACATTGTTGGCACACTTTCCCTGAATACAGTATTAATTTCTTGTCATGCCATCTTAAAATACATAGTGGAAATAGAAGATGAAGTTAGGCAACAGAAGGGAACATAGACAAGAAGAAACTTCCATAGCAAGAGAGATTTAAAAGATGAGAACTGTACAGTTCAAAGAGGAAATTAATAAGTGGGGACATGATAGAGAGATATAAAATAATTAATGGTATGGAGAAGGTCAATTGGATGCTCCTATTTACTCTTCCCCATAATGTAAGAACAAAGTGACATCCATTAAATTGAAAAGAAACAAATTTAAAACTGATAAAAAGAAATACTTTTTTACACAATGCATAATTAGCCTGTTGAACTCACTGCAACAAGCTATCATTATACCCAAGAGCTTAGTAGGATTCAAAAAGGATTATACACTTATTTGGATAATGAGAGAGCCCAGGGATACCTTAGATAGGATAAAAATGGTTGAGGGTGGAGATACATGAACCCTCATGCTTCAGGGCATAAACCAATCATTAGCTGTCTGGGATTAGGAAGAAACTTCCCCTATGAGCAAATTATTCAATAATTGTCCATTATGG
>Ga0181612_141300_pt1 | contig 12342 bp, 2 predicted proteins | sample HoacroProtozoa21_FD_119630 | JGI IMG/M metagenome (GOLD analysis project Ga0181612, IMG submission 119630) | Hoatzin crop microbial communities from Cojedes, Venezuel. Combined Assembly of Gp0051906, Gp0051904, Gp0051908 | reverse complement strand
TCTTCCTCATGTTCAGCTGGAACTTCCTCTGCTTCAGTTTGTGCCCATTGCCCCTTGTCCTGTCGCTGGGCACCACTGAAAAGAGCTTGGCCCCATCCTCCTGACACCCACCCTGCAGATATTTGTAAGTATATATTAGGTCCCCTCGCAGCCTTCTCTTCTTCAGGCTGAACAAGCCCAGCTCCCTCAGCCTCTCCTCGTAGGAGAGATGTTCCAGTCCCCTCACCATCCTTGTAGCCCTCCGCTGGACTCTCTCCAGTAGCTCTTCATCTTTCTTGAACTGGGGAGCCCAGAACTGGACAGAGTCCTCCAGATGAGGCCTCACCAGGGCAGCGTAGAGGGGAAGGAGAACCTCCCTCGTCCTGCTGGCCACACTCTTCTTGATGCACCCCAGGATCCCATTGGCTTTCTTGGCAGCCAGGGCACACCGCTGGCTCATGGTTAACCTGTCGTCCACCAGGACACCCAGGTCCCTCTCCACAGGGAGAGTTTAGTCTCACAGTTTAGTGAAGAGCACAGCTTCTTTTCTGTAGTAGATACAATTAAGAAACTTCTTATATGAACAAGTACTTCTTACTCTCCACAGAGCTCCCCATGCAATCCAGATGCAGTTCCACTGGAGCTGGTTAAATACCTCCGATTCCTCAAGGGTCTCTTCACTCTTGAGAAATTCAGTGTTCAAAACCAGGCCCAGTCAGTTACACACAGTACAGGCACATTTGAGCTAGCACAGCAAACCAAGGATAGCATCTTTAGTTTGCCTAAAACCATGCCAGTAAGCAAGGAGAAATCAACTCTTGCTGTGCTGCAAGGTTTGACTGGAGTTGCCAACAGGCATCAATTCAGTGTTCCTGAAACCTAGAAGGCCACCATGTCAAAAGTCACCTCAACAAATTAAAGAGGGGTTTTTTTCCAGTAAATACAGGATTGATGATGCCGACAGCTGAGCTCTACAAAAACCTTTCACCTCTGCAGCCTCGTAGATCTTTACACACAGCGGGCCTGGGTACGCTGAAACCTTTTCTGTCACGTATGCAGCAACAGTTGCCTGCAGCTGAGTAAATACAATTTCAGCAAACACAGCCCAAGAGTGCCATACTATGAGCAACTCAAACTTGTCTCAGACATATGCTGCAGGACAGTTAGCCAAAACAAACGTCAAGTAGAGGCGCACAACCATTAATGTACCTGCTAATGGGACCATACAGAACAGTGTATACATATTGCTATGGCTCAGACATTGCTACCTTTCTTCCCCATTTACACACACGGCAACAGAAGGGGGAAGAAGAGGCCTTGTTGAAGCAAAAGGACATTAGAAAGAAGCATCTTTCCAGATGCAGTAGACACGCAGTTTCAATAGGAAGAATGTGTTAACTGATGCAAGTGAAAAGTCTCCAAAAGGAAATACCGACAGCTTCAGACGAGGATTCACTCTAATCCCAATTGATCTGTCACAGCAAGTACAGAGGGGATGACAAGAACGTCTGCACAAGTTTGAGTGGTTTCACTGAGCTACAATAGGACAGATTCAGGGACAGTCCCTGCAAAGACTTCCTTAAAGTGAAGCTTTGACTTGTTCAGGCAACTAATAACCGAGTGGGTAAAAAGGCCCAGCAGAACTGGTCGCACCTCAAACTAGCTCAGACCACTGCAACATGTAGAAAGTCAAGCAGGCATAGCAGAGTATGAACCTTGGCTGCACAAAGAACTCCTGACTGAGCTCAAACATGAGAAGGAAGTATCACTTAAACAAGTCTTACACATACAAGTCTATGAGACTACACTGGCCACGCTCAAGACTGCTGAAGGAGTCTGGCCAGTATCATCTTTGAAAGGTCACAGCAGTCATGGAGTTCACCTTGTTACCTGTTAGAGTGGCATGCTAAGGGAATGCTGCTATAAGGTACTAATCATTCTTGAATAACACAGTACTCTGAAGACATAATACCAAATCCAGAGGAACAGTCAATGCACGGATGGGAAGACCTAACATTCAGAAGATACTCAACAAGCTAAAGAGAAGGTCCAAACTTCATGAACAATGGGAAACAATGAACACCCAAGTTTACGTCCTTTTGTAAATTATCATTTGCAATTTTTGAAGGTTGTAATCCTTCCAGCATCAGTGATCCCAGAGAAAGAGCAGTACATTTTAGATTGTGAAATGAGAGGTAACTTCACAGGACATCAGGCACCAGTCACACAACAGCTAAGGTCCAACACCCACACCAAATCAGTCTGGGGACTCACATATAAGCAAGCCAAAGGAAAATGGGGGGATATCACAATTTGTTCCTCTTGTGTATATCTTCAAGCACCAAGATCCAAGTGTGTTACAATGTCATATGCAAGCCAGATTTTTAGCTGTATAAGACTGCATTAGACACCCAAGCCTTAGACTGAACATTCCCCATGTCCAAGTTGGGTCTCACATCACTCTTCAGGCAGAAACAGTTTCTTTCCACACTCAGCAGTACACAGGGTTGTCTAAGCCTTGACATGTCTGCTTATCTAAAATCTGAAGCAGCTGCAAGACAACACCAATACCACCAACTGAAGCATTCACTCTCAGTAAAGACAGCTGAGGGAGATTTTAATCTCAGGGAGAGCAGAAGGGACAGAATCAATACTGTAACATAGCCGGTTGATGAGCTAGCAGATAAAACTGGAAACATAAAGCAGATAAAACCAACTTCTAGCCACCTCCAAGGGACTCAAAGAACACTTTTCATGTATTTAAGGCCCAGTTGCATCCAGCAGGATTAAAGAAAAGACCTCACGATAGCTAGTATAAACAGCTAGGTTTTAAGGAAGGATTTGACAACAGTTCTTCGGTTTGCCCCCATGCTGTCAACTCTGTAGAACAAGATGAGAAGAGTTTTGTTGCTTGGGCAGCCATTTCCACCAAGGCTCTCATAGTGGCTCATTCACACATTTCTGCAAGCGATGATCAGACTCAACAATTAAACAAAAGCTAATCAAGCCTGGAATATGTTCCAGTTTGTTGGATTATTCCAGGCACCAATTTAGCACAAAGTGCACAGGAGTAGTAACTGCTAGAACTACAGCCATGTACCTCATACTTACTTGTCCCTCTGCAAAAACTTGCAGGGACACCGCTTAGGAAGGCTTGCGGATATTATGAAGGGTGGCACGTAGCTAGTTTAAAGAAAAAACGCATTATCTTTACACTGACCTGCTGCAGGCAGAGGCCTATGCAGGGATGATACATGGAGGCTTCAATTAGTTGGTCAAACTACTACCACGTTATGCAAAGTGACAAACTTCTAAACAAATCCTGTTTTCCAAGTAAGCCAAGTTACAGTTACACTGCTTAGAGTAATATAAATACTTCCCCTTGCTTCCGGTAAAGAGCATGGCGAACCACCTCAGCGTCTCACTCCTTTGTGCTTATTCTTCAAACAAACAGGTACCTTAACACCCAAAGAGATGCTTTTAACATAGTCTAGAAAGACATGCCAAGGAAGGGCCTACAGGACACCAATAATAGAAAACATCAGTGTCAACATCAATGATGTGCTGGAGGAACCCAGAATGTTACTGAAGAACACTTGTAACTTAGTTAAGCATTGACAGTTTACTGTATGCCAGTGTTGCCCCTGTAGTGCCCTCTCATGAGGGCATCAGAAGATTGCTGAGGAGGTAGGATGACTGCCACTAAAGAAACTGAACTTACGCTTCGAGGTGTTCCACGGCGTCGGCCAAAATAGCCACGTCGATAGCAACGCCGGTCTGCAGCATAGCGGCTGCCTTCTACAGGGACTCCATCTGGACCAGTGACATTGGCTGCTTCTGTACCCTAAAAGGCCAAATGAGAGTAAACCAGGGTGGTGTGAGAAGAGAACAACCAGCTACAGGGAGAAGATGCAACAGGAAAGAGGCTTTTTTGCATCACTTCCAAGCTACAAAGATTTCTTCTTCCCATGGAGTGCAAAAGCAGGTTTGTTTCGCAACCCCATAACCAAGAGTTATGATCATCAGTTGAGACCCTATCAGCCACACCGAGTTCAGAGGAAAAAGCAAGAAGCAACTGACTAAAGAAAAAAAAAAAATTACAAAAAGCAAACTCAAGTGTTTGAGAATGCAGAAGTGCTAAGAACTTCAATGTTCTTACAGTTATGAAGCTACCAGACTCCAAGATAAATTCTTCAGGGCAATATATGCTTTGGTTAATTACTGGGCAGGTTGCAAGCCTCAAATGCTCTATCAAGTAAAAATCACAGATTCTAGAAGCACTAGGATGTAGTTAAAGTGGAGTTTTGATACATATCTAGAAATACTTCTTAATACAGCCTTAAAAACAAAAAAGCCCAAACAGATCTCCCACAGAAAAGCTGTAGGAATGCCACCCACCCCAGGGATTAACAGAGTAGATGAAGCCACCAGATATACCGCCAAGGCTCTGTGTTACTCCCCACTGGAGCAACGTTAACTGTTGCCCCACATCTCTAAGTCTCCATAACCTCTTACCTTCTCTCCCTCGACCACATCAAATTCTACAGTCTCTCCATCACCAACACTGCGCAGATATTTCCGTGGGTTGTTTTTCTTTATCGCCGTCTTTAAAGGAAGAAGATACAGAAAAATATATTATCTTTCTTATTACCATACACATTCATAGCTGTGTAAATGAGGGAAGGATAGCATTATTCTGCTACAGTCCCAAATCAACACACCAGATCAGTTACCGTACCAAGATATGTCAGATACACAGACATCTCTTGCTCCACAGGCTCTCCAATACTCAGTCAGGGTTTACTCCTTTCTCAGTCCTTCTGAGTTTACAAATCAGCTGTTGCCCCAGGATCCCCTCTGTCAAGCCTGCTAAATACCCAGATCATTACACACTTCTGTATGAACAGAGCTCACGCCAGGTGTTTGCTCTGCAAGCTGTACCAAGGCAGCTCCAGCAGCAAGTGTGATCCATGCCTTCAGTTATTAGGAAACCTGTAGACCATCTACAGGGAACTTAAGACCATGTGTATTTCTGCAGAAGGTGGCATTAACATACCAGAAGGTATCATGGCAACTCATAGTAACTAGAGAAGAAGTGCTATAACTCTGGTGTAACATAAATAAGAGCTTTACCTAAGCACTGTAAGGGAGAGTCCCAAAAGTTAGGGCACCCCTAAAGAACGCAGCAGTAGTACCAGAACACACAATCACAGTATTAGTCATCTCCTAGACAGAAACCCCAAAATATATTCAAACTATATTCAGTCAACAACAGCCCAAAAATGTCTTCCGCTGAAGGAGAAGTTCTAATCAGTTTCAAGTTGAGCTTGACCAGTTTGGGAAATGGATTCTCATTGCTGCTGAATGCAGTCCCCTTTGTGTTTCAGGCAACAGGCCAGCATGTCCTTTCAGCCCCCCACTAGCCCCACCTTTCCCTGTACCCTGCACTGTTCCTGAACAGTTTAAGGAGGAATGCGAGAGTGTACATGCTATTGCTACCAAAACAAAAACAACCCAAGAGGGTTTGTTTTTTTTTTTGTGATACAGGAAGAGAAGGAGCTGCTCAAGTGAATTCTTTTGGGAATTACTTTACAAAACAGACTCCCACCATCAGCTGAGACGGCTGCTTGCCCTTCTGCTTTCTAACTGCCCCTTTCTCAAAATCAACTGGAAGTGCTAGCTTTTCTGTAAATGCTACAGACCAATACTAAAATCATTATCTTCACTTCAGATTAAGGGTTTTATTCTTTCACCACCGCTTGTACTGAGACAACTGACTCAAACTCATAAGACTTGTGCTCTGCATACGACAGAGACGTCAACAAGCTGTATTTCAAACTCCTTCCCCTTCCTTATAAGTGCAGAGGACTACCAGATTTCTTTTCAGCACAGGGTGTACTCAAGATTAATCAAGCTCCCCAAACATCCTCCAAGAAGCACAGTGGAAGATAAAGTCGATAGGATTCCACACTTTCTGCTCCAGCTTGAGGGGCAGAAACTTCAACATTCAGATTTGCAATTGAATAACCTGCCAACAGGAGACAGAGGCTGCCACACAGCAGTCTGGGGTTTGTTTTAAAGGCAACCGGGAACAATTCTGAGTAAGTCTCAGAACTCATAGCAGAAACTAAACAGCTTTACTACTTACTGCTTCAGCTGCAGGTAAACAGTGTTGAAATAAGCCTCTAACAAGCCTAAGCTCTACGCTTGATGAAAAGACTTTTGCTCCATCTCCAGAGGGGAGAGCGCACTATTCTCCCTGTTACTGTTCAGCAGCAGCCTGCAGGCTCCAGCTTCTCTGGATTCCAAAGACAGATGTTTTGTGTTAACAGAGACAGCGCTCAACAATTAAGACAAAGCCTTTCCTTTCCCAAGGGGACACTGATGAACAGACAGCTAGAAGAGTCTTCAGAGCTGGTTCAGTATTTTGTTTGGAAAAGTCCTTTCCATATCCTGGTATCACCACATCATATGCGCATCCACCACTGTCACAGCACCAGCCAGAATTTGTTACACCAGTTACTGGTGCATGCACAGGAGGCTGCGCACGATGAACACACCACAGTGAAACGAAGAAAAAGACCTCTGCAGCAGAAGAGATTAACTCCCCCTCACTGCCTGCTGATTCAGACTATGCCTAATTAAGTTGGACTTCTCTGGCTACTGGCACTTTTAACAGTGTTAAATCCCAAGGCCCTCCTCCCATCCCCCAGACACACCCCACAAGGCAGGTGGATCCCTACTGCTCACACCACCTCCAGCTGACACAGTGCCCTAGACAGCACCTTGCGGGAACCAACCGGACAAGGACGCAGCCAGACAAAGCAGGCCAAGAACTGCTCTTCCCCAAAACACCGCTTGGGCTCCCCACAAAGCAAAGGGTTAATTCAAAGCAAGCCATGCATGCCCTAAAGAGAAAAGCATTTTAAGCTGTACTGGGTTTATAAATAGCACCCAACAGTCAGACACGAGTGTTAACCCCCATTCCGATCATGCGATCGGCCTGTTCCCTCCCCGCTGTCGATGCGTGCAGGGGAGGCAGGGAGGAGGCTGTATCTATTCAACTAGGTCAGCCTTATTCTGGAGGGATTAGGCACAGAATCCAGCCCCTCCCGGGACAGGCACGGGGAGGATGGGAAGAACCAGCACCACCCACGGAGGGGGAGCTCGAAGCTTATGCAGTGGGTTTGCCTCCCTTGCCAGGCCACCCCATCAGCAGCTCTGGCCAGAAAGCCCCAGGCTCTGGTAGATCCCACCTTCACTACGGGAACAGCCTGAGATGGAAGAGCTGAGGAACATCTGATTGCAACCAGCCCAGGCCCAAGCTGGAAGCATCTACTCTGCCACACACAGCCCACCATCAGGGTTAATCGGATGCAGGCTTGCACGTGATGTGGCATTTCTGAAGCATCAAGCCAGTTTTGCTTAGTGCTCACCCAGAGAGAATTTCAGCCACAGGAGATAGGGAGTAAGTTCCCCACACACACACCAGTTTACATTTAGGTGAATAACCTTCTCCACAGGTGAAGGAGACAAAATAACACAGATAATACCATCTTGCTGTTGGCCTTCACTGTTTGGGTCTCTGCAGGCAGCCTTCCCAAGTGGAATAACACTGATCCATGTTATCTCTGTCATCAGCACAACCACCATTTTTCAGTGTATCTTCTCACAGGTCTCAAGGAGACATCCTTTGTTTTCAAGGCAGTTTTACAGTGCTGCCTATTCAGAACATCTTTCTGTTACTAGAACTCTCCCCACCCTCCTCTGGACACATTTCCATCAGGCCACAGATGCAGCACCTGCATCAGCATGCACACAGTCATTAAGGAAAAAGAGTGACCATTACAAATCAATATATGTTTTGAGACCTCTTGCTCCCAAGTCCACCAACTGAACCAGGAACGTGTACTGCACACACTTCCCAACATCATCTTCACTCATTACAGGCACTAGACTTGTCCAAAAAGAAGGATGAAGCTGGGAGGGAATAACAGGTCTACATGCCTTGAGCCAGCGAAACATTTATCACAGGCTATTTGGTCACAAAGCCACACAAACTAAACTAACTCTCAATGCTGACCAGCATGTTTAACACAGCTACAGAGGCACAGAGCTCGTCACAGAGGATGAGGTTATGAGTGCAAGTTTCCTGGTTACATTTCATGGAAATACAGCCACTTATGCCACAGAGAAAGCTCATACTTTTCAGGATCACGTGGGTCTGCAGACATTTCACATGGGACAAGCTCCAAGGGCAATATTTCATTTTCTGGTGAAGTAAAAGTCTCAGATGATGCAAAACCTGATCTAAGCCAACTAATCAGTTCACATGAGCAAGGAGGCAGCACCCCCTGTCTTCCCATTAGTTGCCTGGGACCTGAGAATCACAGTATAAACTTAGAACAGCTGACTGACAGCTCAAGGGAAGTTAAGCAATGACAAGCCACTGGGCAACCTCTCTCTGCTTGGGCACACTTGGCACACAGCCCTCCTCCTCTTCTTCCCAAGAGCAGCTGCCTCATGTAGCAACAGCTGATGGCAACCCAGGCTGGTCAAGAGCCAGACTAGATCACTTTCTCTCCAACACCAGGAAGGGCAGACAGAATAGACCTGTAAACAAAGGGGGCAGGAAGAAACAGAAGACAAGGAGCACGAGGAAACGGGGGGGGGGCAAGGACAGACAACAAGGAGCAAGGTATTTACAAAACAGAGGAGTCATCTCCCTAGCAGAAGGGCAATCAAACAAAACCACACCAAAAAACCTGCCAAAACCCCTTTAGTATTCAAATCAGAGCAGACAAAAGAAAGCAGAGAGGGTTAGAATACCTACTCCTTCAGTTATAACTCCAGAAAGAAGGAAAACACCCTAATATTCCTCCCTGAAAATTTCAGCATACATGTCCATTCAAGGTATTTGCAGCAAATATTCTAAGCAGAAGGCAGGACAAGGTTGGGTGGCTGTTTCAGGAATTTGCATTAGAAACCTATGAGAGCACACATCTCTCAGTACAATTACCACTGTCTTACCTGATGAACAAATACATCTTCTTTGGTATCATTTCTGCAAAAAAGAAAGTGAGAAGTCGTAAGAGACTTAAAACAGAAATCCCTGACTTCACAAGTGAAACCCTCCTTCCCCCAGCCTGCAGTACATCTCCTGGATTCCACAGATTCTGTGTAAGTCTATGCTACCAAGACTCTGCTCTCAGTTTCCAGGGTCATATGCTCAACAGCAGAAAGGACTCCCCACCCTTCAGCAGGGGGAGGTTCTCTGTAGCCTTCTGGCAAACACTCAATATTTTGTTTTGACACAGGGCCGAGTTAATGACTGCACTGCTTGCCTTCCACTATTCCACCCCCTCAAAAAAGCTTCCACAGGGGCTGCAACCTGAGCTGTTATCCCAGAGGTCAAGCAAGACTATCAACAGGACTGGCCACAGCTGTTAACAGAGCTCTCCTTTCAGTGAAACTCAAAGCAACCATGCACAAGAGATGTTCGAGTCCATTGGAGGGGGACCCAGACACAAACATGAGGTTGTCTGGATTAGGCCAGCCAGTTCAGGCTTCTGCACACCAAACATGAAGACAGGTCTGAGACCTTGATTCTGGGTTCCCACACAACACAAAGCACCTAGACCCTGCCATCTGCTCACTCCGTTCCTTCTGCGCAGAGGGAACTGGTGGGTCAAAGTTTGTGAAGGTATCGCGGAATCCAGACCTCGCTGCATTGCACTAAAGCAATAGCAGACTTCAGTTTAGGAAGAAAGCTAACAGGTTGTGACACCATACCGGCTGAAGGCTCTCACATCAACTGCTACGAAAGATTTTAAGACCACTTCTCAAGTCAAGCTTTTCTTCTAAGCTTCTGTAACACTGGATAGTAGCCTCCAGAGACTGGGATTAATATTGTACCAGAACTGGTTTCAGATCCATGAAACAGGAGCTCCTTTATCCCTGTATACACTGTCCACCTTACCCAGATCTACCCACTGTGTAACAGTTCAAGGACTTGCAGAACAAAATAACTTGCTAGTTCGCCTTTTGCGAGACAAGTGCTCACCATGGAGGAGCTTTGCTTTTCATAAAGCACACAAGACATTTAAGCCCCTAACCCCACAGATATTCCAGCCTTAAAAGCCAGAGTTTCTTCCGGTAACTTTAAAGCCTGGGTCTCGTGCACCTAAGACTGAAGTGTGATCAGTATCACTTACAGCTATTTGGATTATGGATGCCACTCAGAGGTTTGTTTGCATTCAGAGGACAAGAAAACAAAGATACAAAGAGAGAATTTCTGTGAACCCAGGCCTGGAATAGCTTCAGTTCAACGATATTAGAGAATCTCAAAGTATATTTAGAGTAGGTATTTGGACCAATAAGTTAACACTTCAATTTTTATCCAAAAGTATTTCCCCTCATTCTCCAACCTTACTCACACCTTAAAAAAAAGCGGTCATGAAAGAACATACAGCTCCTTAAAGGTGTAGAGGTGTAGCACAAGTAAACACGAGAAACAAGTAACAGGCCAAATTTGTAATGAGTTTGACCCTTTCTGTTTTCTCCCCATAAACACAACCTTGGGGGGGGAGAGGCATGAGGGGGGGCAGGAACAAGAGTCCCCTGAGATGATATCCAAGTCTGTTGAATGCTTGGCCAAATCTGGCCATCAACTGCATCATCTTGTAGTCAGGTCCTCAGGCCTCTGTTGCCATTACCAACACGTGGCATATTAACTGTACCATGAGTCTTTGTACACTATAAACATAACTATGATAATGTAATCATACCTGTTGATAAAGCCATATCCATTTCTGACATTGAACCACTTGACTGTGCCAAGAACTTTGGTGGCTGGAAAGGAAAAATTAAAGAAGTTACCCTAAAACATAACAAAATACAAGAAAGTTACAAAAATACTTTCCTACCTGCGCACGAAGCCACAGCCAGACCTATTCTGTTCCCGTAACGCTCAAAGGGTACCTTCGCCTCCCGCTGCAGTTTATACTAACACTGCAGCACGAAGCAGTGCTTTCATTTGCTGTTCATCAGCCAAGTTTGCCACACAGCATCTAGAATGAAGTCCAGCCCTATTTTCAGAATTGGCCACCCATCCCTTCCCTTTTATTTCTTATCCCAGAAGTGGGCAGTGCTAGAAATCCCACTGCCATTCATCAGTTCTCTTTAGCTTAATAGCTAGACATGAAACATAACTGAAGAAAGCTGATAAAAAAGTCCATAAAGAAGCCATACTGCAGTGTCTTATAGGATCTGGCAAAACCTGTTCCTCCAACACATAGGTACGTGTGGGAGGAACTCAACAGCAATGGAGGTAGTTCAACCTCTCCTTCCCTCTCAGCAACTGCGCCGAGACCACAAACTGAACACCTTTCAGACCTGTAGGAAAAGGAGAATTTGGGGCTCTAGACTTTAACAGATGTTACTTATTACATAGCATGACCACAACTACCTAAGCAATCCACATAGTGCTTCTTTGAACAGGGTCTGGTCACCTACAGATGACTGCTTATTAAAAACCTTACATAAGTTTGGGGGGTGGGGGGAAACCCCGAGGCAATTAAAACGAAAATAGCCTAGAGAATCTCCAGTGCAGAACTCCAAGCCAGTCTACTAGAGGCAACAAGAACACACTGTAAATTGTTACCTTCATCTGGGCTACACCTGCATTCTTCCCTAAACAGCCACTAGGAGACAGACCTTTGGTCTCACAGTCTTGCCATTCCTGTACACCCCTCTGACAGACAAAGAAAAGGCAACCTCCTCCTCCTCCTGTGAATACAGAGCTGAAGTAGGAGCGTCTGCCAATAGCAGTCCATTGTAATACCCCTGCTGTTATTGAAAGTAATAACAGGCCATTTGTCATTGCACTTTTACAAGTGAAGGTTTTGGTCACCTTTAACACAATTGTTTAGCAGAAAAAGTTCATATTTAGAAGAAGAAAATCATGTTAAGAAAAGGGCTCTCTCTAGTACAGCAACCATTCCCAAGACTTCTTGTTTACAGAGATAAAACCCCTAAGAGCTCGCTGCACCAAGACAAGTCAGCTGGGGAAGAAAAGGTGGTGCAGGGGGGGCAGCACAGAAACGGGTGCCATGCAAGTTTTAGCCTGCTTTCAGAAAGCAGGCTAATGCCACTGATTCCCCCCCATCAGCCTTTCCCACCCCCGCACAATACCTATTGAACCTCTTGGCCTATTTCAATCAGACTAAAAACAGGGCGAGAAACCTCAGAAGCCTGATGAAAAGTAGTCAAAACTCACTCTACATGGACAGCTGGCTGCTGATAAATGGCAGTCCACACACACAGCTTCAGAGCAGAATCACAGAACATTAGGGGTTGGAAGGG
>Ga0181612_134365_pt1 | contig 12342 bp, 2 predicted proteins | sample HoacroProtozoa21_FD_119630 | JGI IMG/M metagenome (GOLD analysis project Ga0181612, IMG submission 119630) | Hoatzin crop microbial communities from Cojedes, Venezuel. Combined Assembly of Gp0051906, Gp0051904, Gp0051908 | reverse complement strand
CTAAACAACTGGAGTGCCCTCAGCCGCTCCTCAGAAGACTTATTCTCTAGACCCTTCACCAGCTTTGTTGCTCTTTGCCGGATGCGCTCCAGCACCTCAATGTCTTTCTTGTGGTGAGGGGCCCAAAACTGAACACAGTATTCAAGATGTGGCCTCACCAGTGCTGAGTACAGGGGAGCAATCACTGCCCTATTCCTGCTGGCCACACTATTCCTGATAGAAGCCAGGATGCTGTTGGCCTTCTTGGCCACCTGGGAACACTGCTGGCTCATGTTCAGCCAGCTGTTGACCAGCACCTCCAGGTCCTTTTCCGCCAGACAGCTTTCCAGCCACGATGCATCAGGAGGTAGAAGCCTAGTGTAGTATTTCCAGCCCATATGGAGTTAAACATAGCTGCTGTTGTAGTCTCCTCCAATAACTTCCCGAAGTGCCATTACAGAAGATGAAGATTCCAGTTCTGGGAAGAGGGAAGCTAACAGCAATGAGGTCCTTTTATAAAAGAAGGAAATTGCCTGGAGCAATTGCTTTGAGGGGCTCAGTAGCCATCTCTGGTGACCAAGGCAGGTTAGATGTGCACTCAAGGTAAACTCCAAAAGAAAACAGTTCTCAACAGAGGGCGTGCAGTGCCTCATCAGCTCCTGGAGACTGTGAAGTAGCTAAGAAAGAACCTCGCCATCAAATGCTTGCTAGTAGCGACTTCATTGACCTCGCACTCTTCTGTTCTGCCTGTTTCCACTATTGGAACAGAATGTTTAGTTATAAATTAATAATATTATTTTATCATTACCTCCACCATTGGCCCTGGGAATGACAAATCAATACACAGAATCACAAATTTGGACTGCCTTTAACGCCCTCTGCAAAATATCGCATGCGTTATCCCCTTTCTGAAAGGGACTGCCTGAGCACCAGTTGTCCTAAAAGCTACAGAGTAGGTTTATATTGAAGCTATAACTTTTGTTCCTTTGGCAAGCAAGCAGCAAGTGACTAGGAAAATACATTCCCTCTCCACAGTGACCTAGGCATTTGTTTGTGCATATCAACTGACCAAATGGCACTTCATTCCTAATAAGATACTCCGATTTCAACTTCAGTGCTAACTGATGATTTTTTTTTAAACTATTTTTGGTCCAGCAAAGCATTTACTTCAAATCACAAGTGGTGTAGAAGTGCTCTGAGGGAAATCTAGCCTACCCAAAAAAACTGTTAAAAGGGAGGAAATGTCTTCTTGTAGATAGATGAAGGTTAAGGTTTGCCTATTTTGTTATCTAACAGGATAGTGCTGTAGCTAGAGATAATCACATATATGTCAAAAAGGTTAATGCCAGAAAATATACCTGCTCATCACAGTAATCTTGTAGCTCTTGACCAGAAAAAATATGCTAAGAGTTCACTTTAAATGAAATTGACTGGTTTCTCAACTGGCAGAATGCTACTTCATCTTAATTTTTCTAGTATGATATCAAGATTTTATAGAATGAAGCCTAATTTCTCGTAAATGCTAGTCATAAACATACTAGCATACACACAATTCATTCAGAGTTATTTTGTGAGACTGAGAGAAGTAGAGGAGTTGATATTTTTTGGTACAATGTACTAGGAATGCAGCCAGATATCCGCTGATGCAGGCTGTGCTCAGTAGTGGCGAATATAAGATCAGCAGCACATGGAGTGAAAGGCTGGCAAAGACAGGACTCTAATTCATAACCAGAGAGGTTAGATTTCTGCATTAAAATTGTTATTGTATAACATGCTACAAAAGAGCACTAGAGAGAGCATTTGCCCTGGGTTTACCCTTACTTAACTAATTGCTCCCTAGCTAGCTGCTGCTGTTATGGTTATAAAGCTTGGCATAAATACCTCTAGTTTTCACTAGTATTGAGCATAATGAATCTTTTGCCATCAAACCTCAAATGAACCGTTTCAGTGGTTTATTAATGATTGCCCTCACTGGTCTCTCTCCTAAGCTTGACATATCTTTAACTTAGTGTTAGTCTGCAGAAACCTGAGCTTGTTCAGATTATGTTCATAAATCTTCCATGTCCTTTTTCCATAAATATTTTTAAGATCTGTTGCTTTTATCTGGGCAGTACTGAAGATTAGATAAATACATTCCATAAGCTTGAAATAAACTCTAGTTTTTTAAGAAAAAAGAGAATTTGATCCAGAGGGGCCTTTGGAAGTATGATAATACAAAGATAGAATTTATGCTTTCAATAGCTAGAAAAAAAATTGCAGGAAATGGCCTATGGGCTTGGCTAGCAGTTGTAGGAAATGCATATATATATGAGAAATGGAAAGATCTGAATTTTGGCTGTTCCTTCTTACAGCAAGGAGCAGCTTCAATGAGGGGTGATGCTCAGGAAGGAAGCCGGTTGCTTGCGAAGTTATAGCCTTGCTTTGCGTCTGTGCAAGCGGTTTGCTTAGTAAAAATATGTCAAAATCAATAGGGAAGTATAAATCATTGGGATTACCTAATTAGAAAACATAAACCCAACAAGATAATCAGTCACTTAATTACACAGTAGGCCTGTTTGAGCTTGAACATGGTCAGTGTGTCTGCAATATTGTTCAAATGGCAACGAATTCTGTTAGAGTGCTTGAGCTTGCTCTTTTGATCCGGGGACTGTGCTACATAGCACTGCTTTTGCTGGAGAGATGGACTTCATATAGGGAGGAGGCCTTTATGGTAGTCACTCCTTTTATGAATAGGACCACTAAGCAGCAAAGACTTTGATCTCGCTTGGACATCAACAAGTCTTGATGCTTTGAAGAACTGTGCTGCTCTTCTAGAGCCTATTTCCTCTCCAAACAATGATCTCCAGCAAGATTCGTGAAGAAGTAGCAACAGCTTTTACAACAAGGACAAGTTCTTCCAGAAAAATTAGCATGGTAGTTTTATATGGGGTTATCCAGCCAAGGAGAGCACGCAGCTGTTGTGACTACTGTTGTCCAAAGGGGAGCTCAGCAGGCTTACAGAAAACCCATTGGTGCTCTCACTGGAGGACCTGCAGCTGCTGCGAAGTGTGAAATGCTGAAGTTATACCTCACTGTGGCTGATGAGACTCACTGTCTCATCAAATGTCTGTGACTCTTCTTTCAGTTTTTCTTCTTTAGTTTTGTATTAGGCCCTGTATATTTTTGCGAGGTTATTTGCCACAGTAATCTGTGCCATGCTGTGACTGCACTGGCAGCAAATTTCCTTTGTTCCTCTGAACTAACATTCCTCACGTGATCCATGGCACAGATAGCTTTAAACATCTTTCTTCAGTGTCTAGCAAGGCATCGTAGAATGTTAAACTAATGTAGTGTATTCTGAAGGCCTTACTACAATGTGATTGCTTCCTCTCTTGAACTTCATTTGCTCTATGATTTTCATCCAGTCTCCAAATTTTAGCATTCACTATATGGGGGTAAATAAGTGCCTTCAAGTTATATACTTCCACCAGAACGTCCTCATAAGATAGTATGAAATGAACCACCTTTATAATTTATTTCAGTTTTTATGAGTATTTGTTGCTTAATTAAAGTCCAGGTCTATGAAGGAAATACTACTGGGAAAATTTCAGGTGTAATGAGACAGTGGTAAGATGCTAGTCCCTGTGATGGTGGGGAAAAACCTGATAACGTGACAATGATGTGCACCAACCAAAAGAGAAGATAAAATCCCCAGTCTTTCTTAAAGCCAGCCACGTAATCTTCAGGGTACCAGATGGTGTGGTGGGGCTGGTGAGGTTTGTGTTTGGCATTAAAATGTATTGTAGTTTTACTTTTTCAGGGGTAAAAAAAATTGCAAAGCCATTTGCAGTAGCTTGAATAGAGAACACAATGTGGTATGAAACTAATTACCCTTGTTACACATGAAACATATCATTGTCTTGAAAACATACTTTGCTAAGCATCATACTCCCCCAGTTTTTCATCACACTTGCACGGTTACAGTCAGTTGCTTTTGACTGGATTAGTGCTACACCACTCTTAAGGAAAATATTTTAACTGATGGAGAACCAGCATTTGCCAAGCGTATAATGTGATTAGCGAGCTTGATAACAATTCTGATAGAAGTTTTTAGGAGCATATAATCTAAAATTTAATTCTTTATCTGTAAAAACAATGAAACTTTTCAAATAATACTCTCAAAATACTTTGATCTGTTGTATTTGTACAAATTGATAGAAAATTAATGTTTTCATAAAGAAAATCTGTGATGTCAAACTTATGTAACACCTGTATTAATTTCATTTGACTCTCAAATAGGAATCTGTTGGATTTTTTGTTTTAATTGTAACAACTTTTTTCAGGCACTCCTCTGGAGCATTTAGTAATGTATACTATTCATTTGATTAACATTGCCACAATGCACTTTTTTAGACATTAGTAGTGTTGAAAGATACCCTGTTCAAATACATTTTTATTGTTAACATAAACACAGCTTTCAAGGAAATGCTTAAGTGCTTCAGGTCATGCTTAATACTAAGGTTATTCACAAGTTTTTCTTGTTTCAAGTTTATGCCTAAGGATTGCAAAAGTTTCCAATTCTGTGGGGTTGGGGCTTTTTTTTTTGTATTAATACTTGAAACTCTTCCATTGTCAGTTTACTGTTCAGATGGAATTGGCAAACTTTCAGTGAACATCTTTGCAATATTAGTTTGATTTGCTGACATTAAGTCTGGATACATTTTCTTTTGGGACATCTAGGTTTTTCTTTGTGTAGTGGAGAGATTTGAAGTTTATAGCATGGATATGCTTTTTTTACTATGCCTCTATGCCTGTAAAAATCCACCCACATTTGGCAAAGTTATAAACATTTGAAAAATTGCATTTCACACATTCGTGGTCAACTCTTACTAGATTTTTTTTAGCAGCTACATTTCCAAAAGATTATGTATGTATTGAATGTTTGCCTTCCTCAAGCAAGATACTACTTTGCTTGAAATTGCTACTCTGAACTGGACAGGTCAAACCAGTACAACGAGAGGAACTGAGATCAAGGAATTTGCTTGTCATGTTTTCTAGTGAGCATCCTGTTCAGATCAGTTAGCACATCAGTATGAATTAAACATTGAGAATTAAACTTTAGAATTGGGCAAGTAGTTGAGAGTGGTTGTTAGTTAAATGGTATGTAAGTTGTGTTTGTCTTCACGGCCAACCAAGAGTGGGAGCAGGACTGAAATAAGCTGAGGATCATAGAAAGGAGTTCTGGCTGAGCAAAGGACAGAGGAACTGGATTGTGTGAAGAGAGTATACTGCAGCTGGAGAAAAACACGAGGGGGTAGAGAGACTGGGTGTGATGGCCTTGATGTGGTAAGGGAGAGACGCAGCCTGTATGTTCTGGATGCACTCTTCTATGCAACTTCAACGTGAGTTCTACCAGGAGCTAAAGTACTGCAAGTGTGCTAGAGGTGTGCTTGGGTACAAACCATGTGACACCTAGTATAGATGCAAGGCAAACTTTTTGCTGTAAAATGAATGCCTTCAGTGCATTAAATTGCTAATATGGATACATCCAGTGTCCACTGACAGTACTTGCACATGCTGATGCAGAGCTTCTCAATCATTCAGTTATGCTGGCTACCCCTTAAAGCTGAGATTCCTGTGGTAACTTTCTCCTCTGTGTTTTTTCGCTAGACAGCCTTCCTCTTTGTTTTGCATTGTGGAAAATCCTTGCATTGGTTAGGTGAACACCTATTAAAACACTTTCCTGAAATTGTTTTTCTTTAACTTCTGAGTAAACTTACCAGGTGCAATGAGAGAGGAACCAGCAGGTTGTTCTTGGTGTTAGTGGAGAAACTTGGAGCTTTCTGCAGAAGAATTTAGGAATTTCCAAGGATTAAACAAAGAGAGGAGGAGTTGTGTATCTGCTGATCTAGGTTTCTTAGGAGGTCCTGCATTATGTCTACTATAAGTGGATACTACATGGCTGCATTCATTCTTTTGCCTGAAGCCCAAGGCATGGCAATCTCCAATATTCCAACCCTTACCATTCTGTGATTGTGTTTGGAACGCTGCTGCAGTTGCACAGTGCTTTCTTGGCCTACTGGTATCCTCTGTTGAAGAATTATTTTCACAGAAATCTAGTATTCCTTCTGTAGTCACCCAGCAAGGACAAATTGTAATATCTTTTTTTTTTTCTTTTCTTTTTCACTCTCTGTAAATACATGGGTTGTTCTCATGATTCCACCCCTCCTCCAAATGCTTTGTCATTACTACCCTGCATCTTCATATTCATACTTTACATCTCTTCCAGTATGTAAACATTTTGGTTTTCTGTAATGTCGAAGCACCTTCATAGACCTTGAGAAGATTATGACACTTTGTATATAACCCAGAAAGGAGACAACTTGGCGTTTTATTTTTTCCCATCTTACTAATATTCTTTTCATAAAGAAAAACAATTGTCTGTTGAATGTGAAAATCGGATGCTGTGTCAGCAGAACCTGAACCTGCTGAAATAACTTCTGTGCCCTGACCCGTTAGGTTGAAGCTGATTGACACAGCTCAGCGTGATTGTTTGAAGTGAAAACATGGGGAAGCAAAGTGAGCATTTAACAAATAGCTCCTTTGCGAGTGGCCTGTCAGCTTAAGAAAGCAAGCCATTTTGAGACTTTAGGAAGTACACTTTTCCCTTTATGCATTAACATCATTGTACTTTCGGCCCATGCGCAGTTCGGCCCATGCGCAGTTCAGTAGATCACCAGTCATAGGTAGCTTCTCTTAACTCAAGACAAGTTATCTTCCTTTCCCTGCTGTTCTCTGCAGGTTGTTCTACACCTTGTTTAGGAGTTCAAGGTCTGAAGCAAGAATGTCTGGTTTTAGACTCATTGTCGTCCTTCTGAATGTCAGTTGAAGAATACTTTTATAAAAAGCCAAATAGCTGAAGTATAGCAGTGCCTGATTTCTGCACTAAGTGCTGATTTCTTGGCTTTGACAGACATTTTCTAAAGAAAAATAGGATGACACTATAGCACTCTAGCAAAAATTTTGATATTAAATTGTGTGATTTTTTTTTTTTTTTTTCCTTTTCTGATAGCATTCTTTTGTTTGCTTCAGAGCAAAGGGGAAAGAAAAGGCCATAAAATGCTCAACTTGCGTACATGTTTTGACTTACTTCATCCTGGCCAAGACAAGTAAATCAAGTAAAGATGTAAAACTATACAGCTTTCTATAGTTGCTTCCTTTTTTTTCTGATTGTGATGTGTTCTTTATTTTTCTTAAGAAAAGGAGTTTCTTATAACCATATAGCTGAATTCTTTTGAGATGAAGAGGATGTAAAACCAGTTCATGTCCAACAGAAAGGAGGCCCAGGGTGGAAATTCTAGGCTTCTCCTAGTGTACATGATGAAAGTTTGACCTCATGTTTAAAAGGAGTAGCTTAGGCCCAATCCAAATTACATAGAATTGAGTGGAAAGAGTCATTGTTCTTTTAATGGAAGAAGAATTGGGGCCTATATTAGTAACTTCAATGTAGTACGTCTCGAGGTTGCATTCTACTTCATTTTATGTTTGCATGTGACTACTTTGCTGCAAATGATCTGGTTATTGCGATTTTAGCAGCAGCAGAAAATTCTTGAGCAGGTTGCTATTGCGAGTAGTGGCACAGAGGGAGAAAAGTTTATTCCCCGCTTGAAATTTTTGTGGATGAAGAGGTCGAAACACAGAAGTTCAAAGAGGAACGGCGTTCCTTAACTTTAATGCATACTGCTGTGTTCCAGAAAAAGGGGGGGTAAGGGAGGAATATACGTGGGCATGGAAAACATGTATGAAGTAGCTGTTTCACTTGCAGTTGGAGCTGAGGTGTCACGAAAGGTCCCAAGAAGGTAGTTATGAAACCTTGATTTCAAGCATTGTCTGGAGGAAGTGGAGCAAAACTTTTGTTGTCGTCCTAGTAGTAGAAGTGTGGAGCTGTCTCCTTGTTTTCCCCATGATTGATGCACTTAAATGCTACAGAGCAGTGCAGCACAGCCACTGTAGCTCCAAAACTGCAGGCAAGGCAACGGTTTCAATGCTGGGATGTAACAGGACTAATTTATGCTGGTGGCCCTGTCTAAGCTCTGGGCTTGGTTTGCTTTGCAGGACATCTAATACCACAGCTAATATGCTACCTGCAAACTGTTGGGGTTGGTTTTTCGTTTTTTGTTCTGGCCCTTCATCCCCTTGAGGAGAAACAGAGCGTATTGGTAAACTGTGCCAGCCCAGCTTCCCTCCTGACACGTTAGAATAAACTGGGAATTGTTCCCAGCTCTAGATGTGGATTCTCATGTTCCCCAGTACAGATGTATGCAAGGTCTAGCTCTCACCTGACTGGCTTTTATCTTTCAGATCTAGAGCTGGCTTGTTTAGAGCCAGATTAAATGTATCTGGATGATGCTGTAGTGCACATTATAGGTAAGGCCGTTCTGAAGCTTACTTGTTTTCTGGCTACTTGATGATCGCTACGCTTCTGGATTATTTTATCTTTTTTTTTTTTTAATGGCTGTGTTTTGCATTTCTGTGCTGAATTCAATCTTCAAACACATTAAACACTTAGGTAAATCATATCTGGATGGTATTCTGACAATTTCATTGTCATGTACTTAGCAATGGTAGTACAGCACTTATTAGAGAATCGGAAAACATTGCTGGGTTTTTTGGTTTTCTTTGAACAAAGAAAATCTAAAATCCTCTTAAAGGTTACTTTTTCTGTCGCTTCACTAATATTTTAGAATATGTAGGCATAAGATTGTGAAGTGCTAAAATGATACAAATTAAAATTTGTGGTGGTTTTTTTTTTAATTCAATGCTGACATGAGGTGGCCGTGAAGTACGATAGGAGAACACAAGTTTCTTAAGCTTGTCTATGTGTCATCTTCAAAACATTTAAGAATACAGATAATTTTACAAAGACCTTCGATTTAAATAAGGTCCCATAAATGTACTTAAAATTACTTTTGAAATTAAAATATGATAGAGCATCATTGTTTACAGAGAGTGTAATTTACTAGCCGTGAAGGAAAGTACTTCTAAAACCTTAGTTTTGCTGCTGAGGCTTAAATCGTCCTACATGTTCAAAGGAGACCATTACAATATTAACTCTAGAAAGCTTCAGAATAAGAACTAGTATGTCAGAACTGGCTTTGGTTGCTTGGGATCAGAAAACCTGTTAGAGGAAGCCGTTGTGGATAGAAGACCTAGGAAACTGGCTGTGTGTTGGCCATCCTGTGTACCCAGAAGGGAGTGCTGTAGGGATTTCACATCTTGGGTGCTGGCTCACATGCGGTTTCAGGAAACAATTGTGGATTCTTAGAGGACAAAGGGCCAGTTTTCTGTGGGCTGCCAGGAATAACAGCATAGTTATCCTACATGCAGTGTGAAAAGGCTCTTGATGTTTTGCAGCGTGTAGTTGGAACATCAAGACAGAGCAGTTGCTAATCTGCTCCCTGAGAGCTGCTGGGTGAAGTGTACAAAGGAGAACGAAGGTCTGGTAATGCTCTCTTATCTGCTTGTTTGCACAGCACGGGAAGGCGGTCTGTCGTGGCTGCTACCAGTAATGGGTCATCTACTGCTCATGAGCCTCTAGTTTTACATTAATTTAGGCTAATTTTACCCATGGCACAAATATGGTCTTCCTCTGACATCTGGTGAGCTCATTTCACAGCTTATGGAATCATTTCTGGTTTGATTCTGGAAGCGGTGATTAACTTTGGTCCAATTATGTGACTTCTAGTTTGTTGCAGTATGATGGATCTGGGACGGACTGGTGGGAAAGGCAGGAGTTTTGCTGTGTTTTCTTTTTGTTTTTTAAACTTTAGCACTTAAATGAATTTATCATCAAATTAGAAGTGCTGGGAAGGAATCTCTTCACAGGAGACACTCCTTCTCTGTGGCCTTTGCTGGGTCGCACAGTAGCTTGCTTACTTGAGTGCTCTTTTATGTTGTCAAATATAAATGTATATATAAAATTCAAAAAAAAATCTTTAGCATAAAATGTTTTAAATGTCTAAATTGGTGTACTTTAATCTAGACCAACAAATTAATGAGCTAGTGATAAAAGAATTATTTAAAATTACACCAAAAAATGACAAAAATCTACTCGTATTTCCCAATGCTTATATACTTTCTTAGGGCAAAAGAAATGTTTTCTCTGTTGGGAACCTGTGATCATATCACCATACAGCCGGGTTTGTTGAAGAATGCAGTTCATCTATGCTCACTTTTCTGCAAAGGAGTTGACCTGTCTGCCTTTACACAAAGCAAATTCCTGAGATTTCTGAGGATAGTCTGTGAGGAGGTGGAAGTGGGCTGTGTTACAGTGTGGTAACTGCTTTCCTCTTATAATGGTTCAGCAATGCTTGTGACTTTGCTGGGTCTTTTTTACTGTGACCATTCCCAGCTCTATTGCTACTCTTCAGTAGTAGTAGTATATACTATATATACTACTGTACTATATAGTAGTATATACTATAGCATATACGTAGTAGTAGTATATGCTATACTATATAGTAGTATATACTATATATACTACTACTACTATATGTACTACTGAATATACGCAGTAGTATTTCTACTGACTGCTATGGGCATGAAGTAATTTAAAATAAAATTATTAAAATAAAAGTGGAGACCCGCACGTGCACACTTCTTTTTGCTGAAAAATAAGCTAGCATTTGGGGTCAGTAAGAGCAGAAGACTTCTAAGAAAGATACTTTTCTTAGGATTTTTGTCTTCAGATATCTGGAGACCTTTTTTCTTCCAGGCACTTGTGGTGCAGAAGGAACACGGGAATATTTGGTTTTGTATGAAGTTTTTTTTTGTTTGTTTTTAAATATAGTTACTGAACCAATATTCATTATAATACCCCTGCCACTTCTGTGACAAATTAAGGCACATGGGAGAGCAGGGGAAGATAATCAGCCTTTTCTTTCATCATGTTATTAGCTTCGTCTGTCCAGTTGGCACTTTTTTGTGGTAATGTATGCCAAATATTTGGGACTATTTTTTTGGCCACACAGCAACACTGCATGGCTTTGTAACGCTTTGGTCAGTCACCTTGCATGTCCTTTGATTGTCTTTTCTGATGCTGTTTTGTGTCATGCTCAGTGGTTGCGAATTTCTTTCAATTCGAAATAACCCTTTCCCACTGCTTAAATATTTCACTTGCTATTTTGTTCCACATAGCGTTAAAAAATTGTTGCTCTTTCTAATGTTTTTTCCTTTGGGACTGGATTTCAAAGCAATACCTGAAAAGTTTTTCTTTGTTTCATATTGTTTCAATTACAGTAGCCTGAATTGAAAAACAAGGCATAAACAGCATAAAATAGCCAGCATATTTAAAGTTCAGAATATTTGCTTAGTAAAGATGTAAATCTTTTTGGAGATGGTATCCAAAAGCTTGTGTAGCTGAGCAATTAAAATTGTTGCTCGGAAAGAAATTTTCTTAAATTCTCTTTTTATTAGAAATAGGATCAGAGAGAGAACTGTTCTTAAGAAAAATTGTGATTTAAATAGTTTTGTAGCTACCAAAATTATTTTCATCCCCAGTTGCTCAAAGATAGTAATTATTTGTTTACAGCTGATTTAAAATTTGGATTATGGTTTTCATTTATTAAAAAAAAAATTTAAAATTGTTGAAGTGAAAAATATAAGCTGGTGAACAAGTGCACTCTAGTGCAGATTAAAGGTTTAGTATGCACTGCAGAATCTAGTACAGCTCATGACCGTAAAGGCACCTGTATTAATTTCTGTAGACATTCCTGTAACCCCTTGCCATTGTTATGTTAGTACTAAAGTGTGCAGGGTTTTTTTTTCCAAATCGAGCACCCTTTTACCTTTGGGCTCCTATATAAGAGGGTGATCAGCAACATCTTCATAAATCCCACTGAACCTTGAGAATACAGCATCTCTGTGAGATCCTTCGGTCTTTCCAGATCTGGGGCCAATAAAAATGCTACAAGACAGTTGGTAGTATAGAAAGTTCATGAATGTCAGTTTAGTAGTTCATGTTACCCACAGTCTTCTATTCAGGTGCTGATTAGGCGAAGAGGAAACTACAGTGGAAAATCTGAGGGGTTTGGATATATCTAAGTTGCATTAATTGTATTTTCTGCTTATCCTTCCATCAAAAGGGAAATGGTGACTTTTGCTTAGTGAAGTGCTCAAACACTTTGCTGAACTGGAATTTTTTTCTTCTCTACCTATTTTTTTTCTTGAAGCAATGTGATAGAGGCAGTATTTATGGCATATCCAGCACAGATTTTTTTTTTTTTTTTTTTTTAAAAATATAGAAATATTGTTTTTTAAAAAATTGGGGTGTATTAAATTTTTGGGTTTATTTTTGCCTTTTCTCGGTTTTAAGATTTTTTTATT
>Ga0181612_163172_pt1 | contig 12343 bp, 10 predicted proteins | sample HoacroProtozoa21_FD_119630 | JGI IMG/M metagenome (GOLD analysis project Ga0181612, IMG submission 119630) | Hoatzin crop microbial communities from Cojedes, Venezuel. Combined Assembly of Gp0051906, Gp0051904, Gp0051908 | reverse complement strand
TGTTCTCCAGACCCCTCACCAGCCTCGCTGCCCTTCTCTGGACACACTCCAGCCCCTCAGTGTCCTTCTGGTAGTGAGGGGCCCAGAACTGAACTCAGCACTCAAGGTGCAGCCTCATTGGTATGCTTATGGTTAAGTCTGTTCGTTTGAGGAATTCCTGGTGCTTGTTCTTAGCTGTAAACCTTAATTGGCATGCAATTTTCATGACTGACTGTTGATTTATAGTACTAATGGCTTACAGAAATTGTGCTGCTAGTAGCTGACAAAAAGCCCATTGTCTTCCAGAAGAGTTAAGGTTGAGCAAGCCCTCTTAAATCGTCAGCTTTTAAATGAAATTAGATTGTATGATGTGTTAACAAAAATTGCCATCATCCTTTCATTAAAATAAATTAATCATAGTTGTGATCAATAGTATTTCTTTATCTGTTGTGCGTCTTTTTATGATGTGGCAGAACTGAGTGAACATCTACATGTTATCAAAAGAGTTGTTTATGCTTCAGAATGAGTACTGACTTTTTTCAAGATGGATGAGGCTAGAAAGTTAACTGTAATAATGTATTTGAGATTACTGAAGTGGATACATTAAAGAGAAAAATATATGGTCAATGTATAGCTGAATTGGTATGAAGCACTATAGGTAAAGACAGCTCTGGAAGGGTTAGAATTCAAAGGGAGTTATTTCAGGGGAGAGAATGTATCAGGCTGTCAGCTAATACATTTTGTAACATAATGACTGAGTAGTTTTTAGAAAGAAACTTATTTCTCTGTTCTCTAATACAACATTTTATAATGGGTTGCAGTTTATTAGTTTATTCTTATTTCGAGACTAATTTCTTGAGCTCACTGCGGTTGATGTAAATTATTTAGCTGAAGAAAATGTTACTTGCATGACATTTAAAAAATCTGTTCACAATCTTTCTATTTACCTTAGACTGAGCACTGGAGTACTTCATGAAGTCATATTATGAAAACTGGAAGATGTGTAAATACATTTGCCACTTGCAGTTGAGAACTTCCTGTTTTCTCTAAGCTGCAGTGTGTATATATATATAATTTGTTAATCATTGGAATTAATCTAATGGATAAGACTGCTTCCTCATGAATTCTGTAAATGTACAAAATATAACTGTGGGTATTTGTACTTCAGTGAAAATTATCACTGATGCTGTGCGATGCATGCTGTGCAGATAGAGATGTTCTCCTCCCTTGAGGAGAACGTGATCTTTCTTTCTCCTAGGGAAGCTGTCATCATCAGAGCAAGAAGCACCATTATGCTTCTTACTGCGTTCCTTTGTTATCTTATTCTGTTTTGGTTTGTGTCTTTTAATCTCTTTTGTTTTGGAAAAATAAGTTTATGCCACCTGAATTTTGCATCTTCTCTGGAACTTGCTGTTGCTACAAATACGAGGGAGATCAGCATATGACTAGTAATGCTTTTGGCCAGCTGATGCTGCTGTTGCTATTTTCTTGCTAATGTGGTTCAAAACCCAGACAGCTGAGATGCGAGCAAATAGAGTGGTGTTAAAGAGATTAAAAATACTGTTTTTAAAATGGGCTGTTAACTGCATATGCATAGGTCAGTTAAAATTGTCCTGTTTGCTTTTTCATCTTCATTCCATGTATTATAATGAACAATGCTTTTAAATGTTTTTGAATTATTAACTGGCACGATGAGTATGCTGTACACTATAGTGTAATCTCCTGTCTTCTGCATGTTGTGTTTTTGTTTGGTTGGTTTTTTTTAAAAGCAGTTCATATCAAAGTAAACTCGTTTCTTGGAATCAAGGAGAATCATTAATTTTTTTTTTCTTTAACCTCTATTTCTTCTTATTTTTGTAAGTTAAGTAAAATACAACCATTTATAATGTTTTCAGATTAACCAGCTGAAGTTCAACATTTAAATGTCACTATGGTCCTCTTGATGTGGATGTATTCTGCTTCTAGGAGCATGAGAATGAGAACTGCTTGTGACATGGCAGAGTAAGCACATGGTAAATGTAGCAGCAGGTATTCAAAGTTTATGGCCATTAGGTATTTACTACTTCCTTTGTGGTGTGGGTTCTTCCTACTTCTTTATCCAGCATTCTTCATCTTTCCAGTTACACTGCCAGCAAGTTGCACTTTCTTAGCCAATTAAGGCTGCTAAGTTGAAGAGTTTTCCACTGAAGTGGACGAAAAATGGTCATGCAAACTACTGGTCCTGCTCAGGGATGAGAACCTCACAGGCTCTGCAGATGAGGAGTGACAGGGAGGGTGCTGGGTAACATTGGTAGTGAAGTTGCTGTCTACGGTTTGGCACCAGCTTTGGGTTTGTGATGCTCATAGACTGGTACAGGGTTTTAGCCTGGGGTGCTCACCAGTGGCTAGGCTGCTTAATGCTCTCTGCCAGTCTTGCTCTCTGTCTGCCGAGGTCCATGGCAGTCATTTTGGAGCTGGGAAGCTGAGATCCTGAAAGCTGTGCAGGAAGGTGCCCGTGTGCTGCTAAACTTTACATACGTGAGAGATTGTTTCTGCTTGTGCATGCGTGGTGTTGTTCGTAGCACTGGAGCAGATGGCAGTTACACATGCCTGTGCTTTGCCTGGAAGGTCTGTAAACAGTTTATCTGGGCAGTAATGCATTTTTATCCTGCGAAATTTTATGCATTACTTCAATAATTTCACTGCCCTAAACATACATTTAACTACACCATCTACTGATGCAGCTGTTAGTAACTATTTGTGCGTGTGAGCTTGCAGGAGAGTTTGGCACCTCCGGCTGGCCCGTTGCAGATCTCTGGAGTGAATGTTCCCCTTACTGACACTCACTGAACTTGCCTACCCCTTGTTTCTTAGAGAGTGCATGATGTTGCCTGTATGTGGCTTCAAAAACTGTGTGTCCAGCTGCTTAAATGGGATGAGAAGGGTGGTAACGTGTGTTTGGCAAGCTGAAATTTATATTATACTTTCTGCTAATGGATCTTTGATGGAAAACAAAAAATCCCAGGACTTCTTCTGCAAAAGCTGCAGGACTCTTAAGGGTTCATAGAAATGGTATTGAGCGGTGCATGAAACAGTAAGGCTTTGTCAACTAGCAGCCAATGTCACACTCAACTGTCCCACGTGTGCAAAGCATTTTATGAAATTAAAGTGACCACGTTTTGATCTCATATTCCACAGCATATCGAAGTCAGTGTTGTGAAGCCATTGCTTATTCATCTAAAATACTGCCTTGGGAGTAGAAAGTGTGAATAAAGTTTGATAGGAAAAAATAATTTTACTGCGGTCTCTTTGGAAGGTGTTGGGATATCAGGAGGTTTGCAAGTGAGTTGTGTAGCTATGCAAAGGAGACCAGTGTGCTGGGAATAAGCCGCATCCACAGTTTGTGCTTAATGCCTATGATTAGAAGTCATCTTGGTCGCCAATGTGCCTACGTGCTTTGAGGCAGAGAAATGAGTTTGAAGTCCCCAGGTGCTTTCCTGCTGGAAAACATTGCCTCAAGTTTTGTCCTCGCTCTCATTGAAGTGCTGGACAAATGCATTTCGCACAATGAAAGACAAATGTCACAATAAAAGAAATCTCCAGGAGCATGCTGCATACCTGTGGATGGAGTCTTGTAGTCTGCGAGCCAGAGGTAGTTACAGGCTACAGGACATCCTTCAGTCCTTGGACAGTCTCTGTCTTACCCTTTTCCTTCTCACCCAGCACCTGGCTGTGCCAGCTGCTGTGGATGGCTTTCACAAGCGTACTGAATCAGACTAGTAACCTTGTTAAGGTAGATGCTTGTTATCTTAGTATTAAGAGCATATTCCCAAATCAGATTTGCCTTCTTGAGATGCCACCTAAAAAGTGCGTTTGGGGAGCTCTTGAGGCGATAAGAACAGTCTTCCCCTGTCTCAGGGAGCTGCAGACCGAGGGAGCTGTTGTCCAGTACAGTCCTTCAGACACAGGCAACAGGCTCTGTGGTTACAGCAGGATAAACTTGCCTAGGTTCTGAGGAGGGATACTACAGCCCAGTGCAGAAAAGAGATGCTTTCATGGACTACAAGCTTCTGATTTACAGTACAACAGTAGTCAGCAGGAGACAGTGTTGTCTGAGCTGCAAATGCCTGAGAGGAAAAGGAGAAATGTACTGTTGTTGCAGAATACTGACTCGCACCTTTCGCCACTGAGTACAGACAGTAGTTGTCATATAGAATGTTACTATTTTTTTTTTTTGTGGGAGGGAACAGTTACAGGATAATCCATGTTTAGTTACCTTTTGTAATATACATGAGAAAATCCAGACACTCTTCGTATTATTTTATTCTTAGTTACGTGAATCAGTCTTTCTTTGAAAGCTTGCTTGCTTGTTTGCTCTTGAGGAAATTGGCATACAGAGTAAGTAGCACTGGCTTTTGTAGTTTATTCCTGAAGTGTTAGCCACTGGCTACTTCAAAATGTCAGATTAAGAGGTGATTAAAGTGGCAAACTGCTTCATCAAATGTAATGTATGGTGTCCATTTGATATGTTCAATGAAAGTAGAGGAACTGTCATGTTTCAAAAAAAGAAAATAATAAGATAGGCGAGGCTTAGGCTTAAATATTCAAAAAAGTCCTTGGAAAAATTCTGATCGTTCATATTAGGATAGTCAAAATCAGTTAGGTGAAACCTCACTACAGGAGTGTTTGAATGGCTGAAATCATACTGTCTTTCCCTTGATAAATTGTGGTTTTTTGAGTGTAATCTGACAAGAAATCATAGGAATTTGTATATCTTAACATTAACTTTTTGAAATGTATTATCACAAGCCATTTGTTCACGTTTCCTGAACAAATTGTAGATGAAGTGTAGGTGTTTCAAAGCTGCCTGAAAGAGCTGGATTTTTAAGTCTGTGAAGAAACTATTAGGAGATAATGTAGGTAACTTGGAACCTTTTTGTGTATGAAGAAATTTAGGAAGTCTTGTTTCAAATCCCCCTGCCCCTTGTTGTTTTCAGGCTGAAAACTCTTCTTTCCCTGCCCCAAGTCACATTGCCTGTAATCTTAAGGCTCTTAATTGCACTGATGTAGATTAAAATTGATGCCAAGTTGCTCGAGGAGAAACAAATAGCAGTTAAGCTACTTGCTGGCTCTCTGCGCTCTATTTGCATAGGGAAAACAGTGCTTATAGAAATGCTGTTTGTTTTTTTTCTTATTTGGCAGGCAGAGTTGCGAGCAGCTGTTTTTTTGGCATTAGAAGAGCAAGAGAAAGTAGAGGTAAGAGAACCTCGAAAAAAGAAATTAAAAATCAGCATCCTGATAGTTCTTCATGTAGAATTAAATATAATAGCTTTAATACTTTGTTTGTGAAATGTAGCAAGAGAAAATTATGTATTACTTCATAAGAGCATGATGCTTAAAGAGCACAAAACAGGACTATCAGGGTGTTTCCTGATGTTTAGACAGAGGAATTGTTATGTAGCCTCTAGAAAATGTAGCTTTAAGTAACAGTCTCTGCTGGGTTTGTATTGCTTCTGTCCAATTGGCCAGAATAACTAAATATCTTTTTCATCGCATACTTCTTTAAAGAGCAATCTAGTTGACTGATCAAGATTTTATCAAATCAGAATAACGTCTTTGAAATTTTAACCTATTATAGTGGTTTTTTTGACAAATGTATTGTGAAAGCAGTTTAATGCAGTAACTTGCCAAGTATGCTAATGCTTTTGGTGTTTCTCATAAAGCTGTTGTAGCCTTGCTTCACGATAATTTGCTTATTTAAGGAAGAATTCTGAATTAAGAGATGGACTATGTACTGGTACCTTGACAATATAGTAGTACTACAGGTATGTTTTAGTAGCATGATTAAGTAACAATACTGCTGTGGTATGCAGACGCTAGTTTTGTGACCCTTTCTACCGCTGGCATTGCCTCGTTTCCCGTGTCTTTCCATTTCTAGAACTAGAGAGGAGAGGGTGCTGTATGTCCAGGCCCTCCGTTTCAGAAAAGAGGAGTGGAAAGCTGTCCTGTTCCTCCCCTACTTAGATGGTTGTGCTCTTTCTGAAAAACTGCTCAGCAGAAGCAGATGCTACTGTGACCTGAGTAAGGAGGGGAGGTAGTTATGCTATGGTATGAGATTCCACATTCCAGAAATCTAACCCGAGAGTGCTGCAGAAGACGTAATGGAAGAGTGAGAAGTGGAACAGTGCCATCTCTTAGGGGGAGCTTCAGTGTATTGTAGGGTACCCAGTGGAAAGCCTCCCAGACTATCTGGAGAGTCGTGGGCGGAAGAGAGATTTGCTACAGCTGATCTTGGTTCACCCTTTTTTCAAAAGGCTTAAATGTATCGCGATATTTTAATTTCACACTCAACAGACACTGGAAATATAGTAATACTTATCATTACTCTAGATTTCTTAACTATTAAGCAAGATACATTTCTTATTTTTGCCCAGCACTTTCTTGTGTGTGTTAGCATTTGTGACTATAGTGACAAATACCTGTACCAGATCCTTTTCTTTAAGTTAGATTCTTCCCCAGGGTATTTTGGTATGTTAGGAATGGCATTTAGAATTTGTTTTGAAAAATCTATGAACAATTTTGACAAACCCAAACACAGCACATTCATATCTCTATGTTTAAAAATCAGAGTTGAAGAGGGCAAATCTAACAAGGGAGAAAAACCATTTTCATAATATCTTTGAAGGCCTTTTAATTTGTAGAAGATTAGTATTGATTTGTGGACCACTAATTAGCACGGTCCGTGCTTTGTCTAGATGATTTGTAAATTCACATTTTTTAAAAAGTGAGACTGAATTTCCTTAAACAAACTTGGCACTGTATTAGAGGAGCAATTTGGGAAGTTAACTGCTTAACTTACCTTTTTAATCATTAAGCAAGTAAAAATCAGTATGCGATGAAGAATTTTGGTGAAATTACTCTAGCTCTGTAGCATTTACAATAGAAATACTGACACAATTTTAATTTGCCTAGGTAAATGTATGGCTCTGCGGCTTTTACGTGTAGGTAGTAGAATCAATACAAAAGTAGATTTTGAAGAAGTGAATTGCATGTGCCAGACGCCACTGTGGAACAGCATACACGGGAACACCAACTTGCTGTGGTTTTCAGTTTCTTGCTGATACGAGGGTGATATTAATTACTGTTTGGTTTTTGCTTTTTGACAGAACAAAGCACCTCTGGTAAATGAAAGCTTGAAAAACTTTTTAGGTACAAAAGATGGTAAGTTTTTTGTTTAGTATGCTTCTTAAAATAATAAAAATAGGAAAGAAATTATTAAATCTTTGAATCTTTTATTATCAGTACAGTCTTCATGACATAAATGTCTTTTGTTCCTGTCAGATGTTGTAATTACTATTCGTTCAGAATAGAATTCCATCTACAATTTTTGAAGTTAATATTGCTGAAGTTGTATTTTTAACTGAGATGACTAATGCATTTAGATTAATATTTCATGATGAGTTATGATTATGCTAACTCAGAGCCATTCTAGACCAACAGAGACGGCAACCAGTGAAAACTCACTGTGGAGGTACAGTAGTGAATGCACACATAGGGGAAGTGCCAAAATGATGTCTTTAAAACAGCTGAATAGTTTTAAAAAAGTAATCTCGCACCTGAATTTTGTGAGCAATCTCTATTTGTGCTCCTACAGTATTGCTGACTTAAAGAATTTTGATACGATGGCTAAGTTGGAAGTTAGGGAATTGGAAAACAAGTTAGCTATGTGGTGGTGGTTTGCTGAACGTCTAAATTATGTTTGTAGGAGTGTTGAATCAATGTAGATGTTAACACTAAAGCCATGTTAATGTTAGAAACAATTCTTACTTCAAAGATTTATCTGGTGTATTTTTACTCCTCTCATTTCCTTTTTAGGTCGCTTGGTAGCGGGTCTTGTTGCCGAATTTCTACGTTTTTTCAATCTTGATTTTACATTGGCCGTGTTCCAGCCGGAATCAAGCACAGTAAGATCTACTGGTTTCATTTGTGTGCTGTGCTGAGTGTTTGGAGTGCGTGGCAGTGAACGCAGAAGCTATAGTAGATTTGTTCAAGCTACTTGCTTGTATTTATTCTAAATAATTTTTGATGTTTAGTCTGTAAAAGGTACTTACTGCCGTAAAGGCACATATTCCTGGAAAGTGTGCTAGTATGAGTTGAGTATTCTCTTTATGTAAAATCAATGCTTGATAATATGTTAATTTTGAACTCACAAATTAATAATTTTTGTGAAATCATGTAACAGGATATACAACAGAATACTCCTGCAACATTTTTTGCCAATAATTTTACTATGTCATGATATTAAGTTATTGTCACATGAAAATTAAAATAATGTCAGTAATCTACTTTGAGAGACATTGCAGTGAAATACAGGACTCTGTGCAGATGCACATGACAAAAAATTGATTGAATAGTTCAGTTGGAAGGGACCTGCAATGATCACGTAGCCCGACTGATGCCTTCAGGCTTTTGATACTGAGTTGGAGGTTTTTCATCAAGTTTGTCCCTCTATCTCTTTTTATGATATAAGGGTTTTAATAATAAATTTGGGTTTGAAACAGTTCCGTTTAGCTGAAGAATTTCCCTTTACATGTCAAATACTCATTTTTGTTCTTAATGCCGGTTTAAATCGTTATTTTATTACAAATCCAACTTCATTAAATCAGTGAACTGACTTCTGTTTCTCAGAAGTTCGTGTTTCTTTTTAGGGGCTTTGTCACAGAAAACCCCATACACGCACCAAATATCCTTAGCTGCATTTGTTGCACTAGAAAACATCTGTACAGAGATTTGTGTTCATGCTACCGAATAGAAACTCGCTCTTGGGAGCAGAGCTTCATTTGCACCGTAAAGCCAGCTCATGTTCTTTGAAACACCCCCTTCCTTTTCCCAGTAAAAGCGCCTTTTTCGCCTGTTGCAGTGCATATGTGGAATCTGACCAGAGTTAAACGGGTTGGCCAAGGCTGCTGTGCCAAAAAGATTCGGCTTTGTCTTCCTCTGCTGAGCAGCCTGTTGCATTGCCTCTGTACCTCCATCTTCCAGCGTGCTCGGCTAGTGGTGGCTTGCTTCAGTGTTGGCTTGAGCAGTGTTTTGGTAGGAAGTGTCACTAAATAATCATAAGAGCTCAGGACGAACTGGTGCCCTTTGCAGTATTGCTGTTGTGACGTTATGCCAACCGACCTGGGTTTGCTCCAGCATTCTGCTGCTGTTATAATGTGAAGTTCAGTTTTTAAAAGTCTATTTTTCTTTAATTTTGTCCTGTTTGGGGTTTTTTTTGATTTTTTTTTTTTTTTTTCTGGCTGAGATTAAATTACTTTCATCCATGTTTCTGTTCAAACCCATGTTTTTTAAAAGTGAAACAGACTGAACGTAAATGTTGACCTATGCTGGTGTGCTTCTACACGCACAGGAATGGAGACACTCCACCATCTATTAATTTGCTGGAACCACTGGCTCGGTGTCCCAGGATCCACTTTTAAACGTGATAGGCTAAAGTAACTTGCCTGTGTAAATCCTGAAGCATGCTAATGACGAATACTTGCATATTTAAAACAACTTTGGGTGGGCTGTGATAAGTTCAGGTACAGAACAGCAGTAAATGATGCAATAAGCTGTCATGGCTTTAGTCTACATGCAACGGGGAGCCTTAAATAATCACTGTCTAGTCAAAATACACTGTGGTGTTAAATATGGCCAAAAAGCTTTAGGAGTTATATTACTGTTTTCTGACAGTTATTTCTGTGTAGTGATTTATTTTTTGTAATGTTTCTCCACACCTTCCCTCCTTCTCCCCAGCTAAATGGCCTTGATGGTCGAGAAAACTTAGCTCGAGATTTGGGAATTACAGAAGCAGAAGGCAGTGTGGGTGGTCCCCTGTTGTTGGAAGTTGTTAGAAAATGTCAGCAGAAAAAGATTACGGTCAGTGGAGAAGTAAGTAGTGTCAACATGTAATTTCTTTTTCTTCATAATTCTTTACTCATTTTCATTTCAATGATGAAAGATAAACTGAAATTAAGAACAGTTGGCTATTGTTGTAGTATTATACCGTTTCAAGTTATTACTGTATTATATTATGCCTTCAAAATAACTTATCAGAAAACGATGCAGAAAGATAAAGATTATGATTATTCTGTTACTTTTAATGCCACCCTAGTACTTTTTACTAATATTTTGCTACAATGTAGTAACACAGAGTGAACCCAGGTAAATGGCACAAAACAGTGTCACTTATTTTCTAATTTCTCACGTGGTTTGATAACACTTTTAGTTGTACCTATTTTCTTTGGCATACTTCTAATTTTAATATAACTTCAAAAGCCTAGAATTGGTTTTGTTAAAAGCTTTAAAGCGGTTTTGAAAACATGTATTTAAAACTAAATATGTGAAAGTATTGAACTGCCTGAATACAATGACAGTAATATTTTAATGGAATATATAATTAAGTTGTTAATAAAACGAATGAAATCCAGCCAATAGCATTTGATTGGTCTCTGTTGTGATTGTGGCTCGAAAGAAAATTCTCTGTGCCCAGGGTGCATTCAGTACCCCAGTGAAAGCTTAAATTCAGAAGTAGCTGTCATAGACTGCCTAACATAGCATCATGGTGTCACAGTTTACAGATTGTGTGAGTGAGGGTGGTAGCCTTGTTTCTTGTTGGACGATATTATGACAGAATTAAATAAATTTTTAAGAAGTGTTTGTATGAAATTTCTTAGGTGGCTCCAGTTCTAAGTGATAGCCTATGCCCCTCATCAAAATCATCTGATGGAAGATCAAGTATACACCCTATAACAAATAAGGTGAGATTATTTATGTATAATGGAAAAGCTATATAACCTACATGAGACAAGGAAAAGAGAGAGCTCGTATGAAACTGTGGATACGAATGGTCTGCAAAGCCCTGTACCTGTGTGACTGGGTGGGTGACGGCAGATGCACAGAGTCTGAGACACGGACAGGCTGGAGCTGATTTGTCTGTTCGTTGGGCTGCTGGCTGATTGCTGCTTGGGATCCGTAAGGGCTTAGGATACAACTGTCTTTGTGTTGGGGCCTGGGGCTTTCTTTGCTCTGTTGCTTCCTGTTAGTACAGAATCTGTATTAACTAACATCTTCCTGGCCTCTAATACTGCTTTACATTTGGCAGGAACTGATCAACAGGTTGAGAATTATGGGAAGGAGTAGGGCACGGAAAGGGACATAATCGCTTAAGCCTCTTTTCCATAAGAAACCAGCTACCCACTACACTCAGGGAAAACAACGAACAAACAAAAACCAAGAAACAAATCCAACCAACCAACCAAAATAACAAAGCAAAACAACCTTGATTCAGGTAGTACAGTTTGTTCAAATTACTGATGTAATCTGATCACATAAAAAGTTTTAACAGGTTTTTTCAGGGTTACTGGAAAGAACTTGGAAGCTTTCCAACTCACAAATGAAAGCTGAGAAATATAACATTGCATGGATTTTGTTGTTAGTTTGTTCATTTGGGAGAGGGAGTGATAAGGAGAAAAGAAAAGAAAATGACAGCTCAGTTTGGATGCTCTTAATTTTTCTTCAGATTTGTATTTTTTTGCCATGCAAAACCAGAAAACTACAATTTGAAAAGCAAGTTTCATTTCAAGCTACTTTATTAATTGCTGTGCTTGTTGATAGTATCTTCAAAGCTAATATTTCTGTAACTGACCTTCGAATGGAAATTCTAATAATTTCAGATCTGCTTTAGGAGATAATTCCTGCTTGGCACCAGCTACTAAAACAGAACAAATCTACTAAAAAGATCTGAATGCTTATTAAATATCACTATTACTAATACTGTTGCTTCATACCTGAGCCCCTGCTTTTGTCTTGGGGTAGTTCTAGATTAGCTAAGAAGAACTACTGAAGGTGAGTTAGAAGTCATAAATGTTCCATTCTCCCTTGCGTATACCATGTTTCATCTTCAGGTTTAAATTACTCTGTTTGAATTAAGTAGGTCAGAAAGAGGAGAGCTAAGTTTCTTATATGACATTTCCTCAGGAAAAGAATACTTGCCTAGAGGAGGAAAAAAGTAGTTCCAACAGCTTATAAATTGAACCAGGTTTCACACGGATGTTCTTCTGGGTGTGCGTGCACATGTCTCAAGGCTGGTCTGTCCTCTGTCTGGTGTGAATCTTACTCCTTTATGTCTGTGCTTGACAGAGCTTTTGGCGATGCAGTTATCCAGGGGTTTTTGGTACGTTTGGTATGTTCGGTGGTTTGGTTTTTGTTTTGTTTTTGTGTTTTTTTTTTTTTGTTTGTTTTTTTTTTTATTTATTGTTTTTTTTCTAATTAGTTTTTCAATTATTATTCCTTTTCCTTTGACACCCCCGGATTTAAATCAGTCACCCAGGTTTTCAGGGCATCC
>Ga0181612_161527_pt1 | contig 12343 bp, 8 predicted proteins | sample HoacroProtozoa21_FD_119630 | JGI IMG/M metagenome (GOLD analysis project Ga0181612, IMG submission 119630) | Hoatzin crop microbial communities from Cojedes, Venezuel. Combined Assembly of Gp0051906, Gp0051904, Gp0051908 | reverse complement strand
CCTGTGCTGAGGGCTCCAGAGCTGGACATAGGACTCCAGGTGAGGTCTCACCAGAGCAGAGCAGATTGGCATTTTAAATTTGGCATTTTAAAATCTTGGACCTGAAGTGTAATAAATAAAATGAAATAATTAAAACATGTTAGGTAAATCAGGATTAAAAAATCACTCAAAAAAAAAGAACTCAGTTCTTTAGGATTAATTGTGCCTGGGACTGTACAGATTGAGCAAGATGGACTGCTATTACATATTTATTTTCTGAATATGGTCTGAATGCAGTCTGAATTTCCACTGTAAACTCTGGAGTTAGGAAGGATATTCTCTGGTGTTGATCAAATTAAAATCTCACATATATGCCTGACATTTTGACTGAGCGTATTAAGCATTTAGTTTTCAGACAACCATGCACATCAGAGCACTTATAGATCACCTCAGATCTGATGGGGAAAACATCAGCTCTTGGGTAACAGAAACCTGTCCCAGTCAAGTATCTCTTCCTTCCAGGCTCACTGTATCATGTTTCTACATAAAGAACATCCTTCCTGGAATGCTCCCCCTTAGGGAGAACAGTAAGGAAAAAAACCCAGGGAACTTGCCTATGAGACGCTGGTAAGTCTTTGATTCATTGAGCCTAAGGACAGTGCTGAGACATCCTCTAGAATTCAACGGCTTTGGAATCTGAGTGTCCAGTTTGCCAGTGGTTTTGCTATCCCCGAAAAATGGAAAGTTGAAGAGGTTTGGTGTTGCGGGGGGGGGTATTATTATTTTTATTTTCTGGCAGTGGAAATGCTGGCTTGATGTTTTTCATTTGGTTGGGAAGAACAAGAATTAGTTCTCCTTTCAATAGTCTTATGTTCACATACACTATGTTAGCATGAAGTCAGTAAATTATGTTAGTATTAAAAAACTGAATCCTTTTCCTTTCTTGTATTTGGATCATTTGTGGATTATATCCCTGCAGCTGCACCGAGGCCCAAAAGTCCATAAAACTGCGTTTAGTGTTTCCACATGTAGTCTGACTGCAGGGTCACATTAAACGTAAATACATTAAAAAGTAGGCTTCACGAGCGTGACATATCACTCTTCCCTGTAAGTTTAGAAGATAAACATATTCTTCTTCTGTTACTCTAGCTGTATTGATACAACTTCAGATTTATTTTAATTTGAGTATAATAAAGTCTACCTTTAAAACTTCATTTATTTATCAGTAATGTTATAAAACAAGTAATCTTTTAGCTTGGAATGTCATTACGCACTGTGAAATTGTAAAATCCTGTTCAAGCTCTCTCTTCTTTACTTCAGTCCATTCAAAAAACAGTGTCTAAGACTTCCAAATGCTGACAGAAGTGCTTGTTAACTTCATAGAAAATATCCAAACAGTTCATGGAATTTTTGCCTTGGGGAAGCATTTGTTTTTCTTGTTTGGTAAATTAAACACTGCTTTTCCTAAAAGGGGGTGTATTGTAATGTCAGGCATGATAATAACCAGAAACACCAATGGGTTGTTGCAAAAACTTTGGGTTGATCTCCGTTGTTCCAGTTCTGCGTTTGGAGAGCTCAAGCACTCAAGGGAGGGGAAACGCAAACTGAGGAGTCTTCTGCATAATTTTGACAGAGATTATTCACACCGAAGAACTCCAAGAAGATGAAAAGCAGCTTTCTTATGAAGATGATGGTACTCTTATGTCAAGGAGCAAAAAAAAATAAGCTATGTGATTATTTTTTCGATGTAAGTAAAGAGAATTTCAAATAGAAATGCCATAAAGAAGTTGTTATGGTGCCATCGAAAGCATTAGGAAAGCTTTTCTGCTGAAAAGGAACAAATGTAAAGAGCACATGAAGTCTTAAGCTGGGTGAACACTTAAAAAGTGCTGATTCAACACAAATTGCTAAATTTGACAGAACACAATGATTTCACCAAGATCATTATGAAAAACTTACTTTTATTTCAACACATTAAGATCCATGATGATCACTTTATGTTTTATTTTTATGCTTACATTTTAGATTTAGCGCTTTTTTTAACATTAGGATAGAAATGTCAAAATGATATGAAGTTTCAGTGAAGCATTTTTGTAAGTCTGAAGTGAACCTTTGATTTGAATTTATTTCCATCTTACACAAATTCAAGCATTACAGATTTTGCAGCCTTGGACTTTCCCGTGAGGTGGGTCTAAACTGGGAAATCATCTCTGTACTGGAAAGCTTTTAAACACATGCTTAATTCCTTGTGCAGGAGAGGGAGAGTTGGAGCATGTACGTAAGTGCTGGGGTTATCTGCCGGCTTAAACAGGTGTGTAAAAGGAGTTGTAAAGGAACCTCAGCTCCTGAGCGAAGCGGCACAGATCCATCTCAAGCTGCTGTGGGCACCTGCAGTGCAGCTGCCTGGGTCCCTGTGCGCCTGCTGGGTGAGCAGAGGATGATTCACCTAGCTGAAACCTCCATGATAGAATGAGATGAATTGTGCCCAGAATGTTCCCAGCTGTTTTCTAAATTTTACACAAAAAAGCCCATCCAGGAGGGAAATCTGCTTGGCAGTACATAATCTATTTACAAAAATAGGTCTTACAAAATTTTACAGACATATGATTTAAGTTGACACGTTTCCTTTCATTGGTACCACTTACAGACACTGCCTTCGCAGTCGCAAGCACGTAAAGTCAATCTAGCACCTGCTCTTCTCAAGGGGTCTAATTGTAGAACTACATTTAAGGAGTTCCTCTGTTTTTATGTTAATGGATTTTTAGTGTGTCACCGATTATTTAAAATGAAATGTAAAGAGTATTCTTCAAAGTTTCAACATAACTACTGGTGAGCTTCCTCTTTTGACTTTTACCTACCTTCTTGTCCTCAACCAATTATGTTAAGGATGACACTGGAGCTGGAGATGGGTGGCAGAACAGCCACATCTATGCTCCCTTCCCCTCTCCATTGGCCTGGTGAGCACATATAGAAACCCTGGACTGCAGTCCCTAGCAGGCTTGTGGCATACCATGGGTAAGTAGATGTTAACTGTGACTTACTCACAAAGACCTTTTTAGGCTAAGCCAGCAGATTTTACTCTCCTTCTTTCTCCTGGTTGCTGTGGGAGTGTAACTGATGCGCCTCATTAGAGTTTGAGATTGTGTGAGTAATCCTATTGTTTCTGTCATTCTGTGTAAAGTGTGTATAATCACCCTGCTTCCTCATGATGGTATGAGTAACCTCATTTTATGATAAGCTTTTTCCATATTCCCTATTTTTTTGCTCTTTAACTTGTGATTCTACTTCTGTAACTTTGGATTGATTCAGGTGAGGGAGGAGGTTGGGAGGTGGGAAGGAGGAGGGATGCAAAGGGAGAACAAAAGCACTTTTCATTCCTTCACCTGTAACCCTTACGGTTCAGTCTGACTGTGGGCTAGAGATCAGACGATAAGCTGGAGGAAATCACACAGACAAAATTCACATGCCTCAGTGCTGCTGCAATGGCAGCGCTCAGGTTTGTCTTCTGCTGGGGACCTGGGCTGCACTTGCCCCAGGCACCTGGGCAAGAGAGTTTGCACCCTTTTTCATGGGCAACTCTGACATGGCTCCACTTCAGAGACTGAGAGGATGTGTGGAGCTTGTGCACAGGCTTTGCAGACTGTTCCCTCGGGCAGGGTGCCTGTGGGAGTGGAGCCGGGGAGAAGGTGGGGTGGATGGGATGTTTCTCAGAGCTGCTTCCGAATGCATCTGCAGCACCCGGTGCAGCACCACCCGGCTCGCAGGGTGCGACTGCTGCGGGGGTCTGAGCAGCCGTGGCAGTGGAGGTGCCTTCTCCTGTTCCTGGTGGGTGGAAGAGGTAGGTTGGTGGAGGTGTCACCACCCTAGGGGTCTTGTCCGTGTTCATTCCTCCAGTGCTGCTGACAGTGGTGGAGCCAAACCACTGAGGTAGGAAACCTGGGGCCAAGAAATCAAGTTTAGGCAATGTCTAGAGTTTGTTTATAAATGAGTTTGCTACCTAGATGAATCATAGTGTAATAAGTTGCCCTCTTGAATGGGTGTACAAATCCGGGCACCAGCTGAGCCTTATTGCTGTGTCTTGGCTAATTCAATTTAGGTGATGACAGTCTGTCTGTCTGAGCCCTTTCCTTGTCCTCAGCCACTGGACGAAGCTGCTCTGTTCAGTCCATTCACCATGTAGATGTTGTTTTTCTTTTTAAGTTCTTTTGAGAACTCCATGAGGAAGGATCTGAAAACTAAAAACTTTGGCTGGTTTTGGGCACAAGGATAGTATTGCTTTTTACTCATGTCTAGCAGTTACCCAAAAGCACTGAACATGTAACTTAGCTTCATCATTTCAGATGAAGTGTTTGTTTCCTCTTTCTGCATATGCCCCGTTCTTGCTGCTACTCAGTACTCAGTAACGCCAGCACGTCCACCACATTGCAGTGCTTTTCTCAGTGTGTTCCTGTGTTCAGCTCCCCCAGCCAGAGAAACCATCACACTGGGTTCTGCAGTCGCATGTATTTTGCAATATCCCTCTGCCAGTCATTTCCACCAGTACTGCGTCTGTGCTGCAATGTTTTGCCGCAGGAGAAGAGCAGTGTTGTTCAGAACATTTCCCAAATGCTCAATAAGACTTTTTGTTTCTGCAGTTTAAGGTTTGTTGTATTTCCTGGGGATGAGACAGTTCACAGTTTCTCAGAAGTGCAGGAGAAGCAGACATACGCAAGTCTAAGGAATAAAGGAGGTTAAACACCAACCACTGGATTGATGGATTGCTTTGCTTTCCTTCCTTCATAATATGTGGACACAAACCAAAATCCTACATCTCACACTTTGACATTTTTGACAAACATAAAATACAGATCAACAGAAAAACAACAGTAGCACATACCAGGAATCATTCCCACAAAACCAACCCTCTTTTTACCTTGCTGCCACAAAACCCTGATCCTCATGTTGTTAAAATATTTGCCTCTCTTCTTTCCTCCAAACAAGCTCAGCCCACTTGATAGATAGTCCATTTCTTTTTAGTGTCTACTCTCTTTGTGGTAACATCTTTATTTGCAGGATGAGAGGGAAGGAATTCCACTGGTGACTTCCCTATTGCTACGCATTTTATGCAAAATTTCTTCAGACACTACAGCAATGAGTATCTGGGCATCTTTTTTTCTGTAGTATGTGGCGTGGAAAGGTCTTGATCCTTGTTACCTATACAGTAGATACTCATTATTAGCAACATATCAGTGCTTAGTTGATCTTAAATGATTGTTGTTGCCACTGGCTGGATGAAAGAATAAATGGCAGGGAAAGCATACCCCCGGCAAGTATCGATTGCTGTTTCAAGATATTGCTAGAAGTGAGATCCAGAGTAACTGCACTAAAACATTACAGTACAAGTTGGTGAGACACCATGTTCTGAACTGTTTTCAACTTGTCTGAGATGATTATTGATCATGTATATCCAAGGGGATTTGGTTTCCTGAGTGTTTTTGTTACATTTTCTGGCTTGCCTACAGGCACACTAAACCAACTCTACTTTGTTTGGGAAACTAAGTGGTCTCTGGTCAGCCTTGCCCTTGAATTGAAACGACCTTCTAAGAGACTTCCTCAGCCCTGACGTCATTAGCAAAGAACAGAGCTGTGTTGGAACATAAGAGTAATATTAGATCATGGAAATTAACTGAGTGGAAGGACTTAATCTAATTCCTTCATTCCTGGGTTGTTCATTTTGAAGTCATAACAAACTAGGAGGACTATCTAGTGTGGGAAAAAAAACCTTACCCAAAACAAGACCCTAGGAAATAAAATAGTAGTTCCAGGTTCGTGATATATTTGCTTTATGTTCTGATGTGTCCCTACTGATGTGATTTTTTCAGATTATACTCTCCACTGTCTTGCATGGCATCATGGGTTACTGTTGCCACTGGAACGTGGTAGAAAAAAATTCTAAAATTTTGGTTAAAAAGTATTATGCTGGATATGGCCACAGGCTGATGAGACGATCTGGAAGTGATGCTGATGATCTGTGATTTTGCTGTTTCAAGAAGGCATATCCTAGGAGCAGGGCTGATCGAAACAGCTGTAAAAAATAGAGCTTTTATTTTAATTGTTAATGAGAGATGATATAAGGCATTCATTGCAAACTGAGGCTTGTGAACACGCTGGTCGTAACAGTTCTCATACACTGGCACTGACTGCAGCATTAGAGCATCCCTGAGTCTGAAGACTGATTGGGGCAGTTTCCCAGCTGCCCTTAGACAGATGGAGGAATGGATGGATGCCAGACCTCTCTGCGTTTTCTCTACAGGTTTTATGTGACCCAGCAGAGCGTACTGAAACAGCAGGTCCTGTACCGCTCATGTAGTAAAGCTAATGAGTTTGTTGCTTAAATTTTTAGGTTTTCTGTGTGCAGTTGTAAGCATCCCATTTATCTAACAGCTGTGCTATTGTTCTTTATGACCATTGACTTGAATGAGTTACCAGGAGCTGTTTTCAGAAGGGGCTCTTTGACGCCTGTAGCTGTTTTTATCTATGCTCTTGTGTCCTTCAAAAGGAGCTGGGCTTTAAAAAGGTGTGACTCAGCACAATTGCGTCATGTCATTTCTTATTATTTCTTGCTGAGAGCCTTGGGCATTACCTCAACACAATTATGAAGCAGGGCCCTATTGTGGACAGCCCTGTACACAAATAAGCTGAAGGGTAGTCCTCTTACAAATTCGACAGTACAATGAGAAATACCTGCTAGACACAACAAAATGAGTGCAGAAAACCAAGATGATATTGTAGCCATCAGTGGTTGGGTTAGTCTTCAGCGGCCACAGCTGAAAACACTGGGTTTCTCATTTGCAAAACACTCTTTAAAAAAAAAAAATCATAAACTTTACACCATATTTATGAGTCAATCAGAAACAGAAGTTCTGAAGTTGTGAACCAGTTGAAAAAATAATTGCAGAATGACTGAAATAGGGTACTAGCAAACGTGGACTTGCATCTCATGATACTTGCTGCTGAAGAACAGGTCGATTTCTGTGGCTGGTGGCTTTGCTCCCAGTCCTGTCCCTCCCTGACAGCATACTTCTGCAGGCTACCTCATGGCGGGACTGAGAGTGTGCTGAGTCTCAGACCAGCTGGCTCAGCCAACATGTCCGCTGCTCTGTAGAGTACTCCCAGAATCCTGCCCTGATACCAGGGGGAAGCGCATGGCCACCCAAAGAGACCTCATTAAAACAAAGGTTTCAGAAATTTCTGAGCTCTCTGCTGCAGTGCTGGAGCTCTGTTATTTTAAGAGCTCCAGGAACTTTGGTTTGGCTCCGTGGATGACTACCTCCAAGCAGCACATCTTGAAAGCACTAGAAATATACCTCGGATCCTGTGAGCACAGGAGTCGTGGAGGTGTGCCAAAGGTCCAGGAAGAGTCCACGTGAACCATGTCTTCACTCTCCCAGTGTTCACTGAATATAGCGTTCGTTTCTCATGGTTAATAAAGTTTTCTTCGAAGAAAACTCTGATGATCTCAAATCATAATCTGTAAGTGTCTAACCCCTGCCAGGTGTCTGATAGACTTTGTGGCTGCAAAATGCATTTGATTTTTGCGAAGCTTTGAAAGGGCAACAGTGATCCTGCTTTGTATATTTTCGTGAGATCTCCATTAAGACTTAAGGGCCATCTTTGACGAGAGAGACATAGTAGCTGAGGAAAAAATTACATTGTTGGGTCAAGCAGATGGGTTGATGTGAGCATCAGTAGCTGGCTGTGACAGAGATCATGAGAACCCTTTTCAAGATCCTGCCAACCATGCAACAATCTGTGACATGCTATATAGATTGTGGAATTTGTTCTTTTCGTCTTAACTTGGAAGGAAATAATTAAGGGTGTGAGTATTAATGTCAGCTGTGAGGTTTCCATCAACTACCATGGTCTTTGAGTCCACTCATATTTAAAATGTTTGGTTATTTCCCTGCAAGGAGGTGGTAGATGTCCAGGAGTGATTGTGGTGTCCCTCTTGTCGCTGGTTTCCTTTGCCAAACTCCAGCAAGGTAAAATGTTTTAATGTCCAAGTCACAACCAAGGAAAAAATCATTAAAAAAAAAATCCATTTCTGCCATGCTGTAGAAAGCTATACCTGATGTAAGTGTACTGACTTGCTCTAATTTTATTTTTTGTAGCTATTGTTATTCACATTGTGAGATCACTGGAAATCAAGGAGATGCAGAATTTGGAAAGGAAAGCATAATGATTTTTGAATTTTCAGATTGAGATATATAGGAAACCTATTTCACAAATAAGTATCACATAGTACAGAAAATATGTAGGTAGAAGATGATATTTCACTGGGACCAAGAAATTTTGTATCCTTTCTTAGAGCCAAGGAAAAGAAAAGGAATGGAGATAGTGGAAAAAGCAAAGTAAAATAGCAGCTGCCCCCCTCTCCCGAATGTCCCCTTTCCCCAAACCCTCGTTGAAAAAGTTGGGTGTGAACAGGAAAGGTGAGATCAGGCAAAGCAGGCATTGAAACGGCATTTAGATATAACAGTTCACAATAAGAAATTAAGAAATCAAGTTAGAACTAACAAATAAAAGGTGGTCTAAAAACCCACGGGGAATGGCATGGCCACTGCAGTAATCTACATATGGAAAATCTCTGAGTGAAACAGTTTGCTGCTAGCAGGTGGAGTTGAGCCATGGTGAGAAGCATAGCAGGGTCCATGAGAAGGCATGAAACACTAAATTAACTCTTTCTACTAGTCCTTTTCCAGTTTAAGTTAGTCTTGTGGGGCATAGGCAAGGGGGGTTTTGCCAGGTGTGGGATGAGGGACTGGGGCATGGCAGCAGGGTAACAGGCCAAAGCCCACAGCTACTCCAGGCACCTGGGCCTCTCTCTGATCACCAGTGGTCGCCTTGACCAGCAGCCTCTTCTCCACCTGCTTGCTTCTGCTGGTTCACTTTCCTGACAGGTCGTTGAGCTGAGCTACCTTTCTCAGAGGTCACACAAGGCTCAAGAGCCAAGGCAAGAAAATCTGCAGCTATCACGGCTAGGAGGCAGAAGTGGGAGTGCCTTTTTCAAGCTGTAAGGCTCATTCATCATGAAACAGCTGCTGGGCAACAGCTTGGACTTTGAATGTATTTAATCCAAACCATACAATCTGAATAGAACTCAGAAAGAGAAGGGGATGTGAAATGGACATTACAAAAATAAGTGGGGTGGAGTGAATAGAAGAAACAAAGAGCACAGGGAAATGGCCTGATTGGTTGCACGATGTGTTTTGAGCACCCAAGAACATCCACGAGCTCATGAAAGCCGAACAAAGTCTGCTTTCTGTAGAAGTGAATTGGGCACATTTCTTACCGGTAATATCTAGGTTGGGGATTCTGTCTGAGACACAGCTGTAGAAGCTGCTAATGCCAGTGGCACCTGAAACTAGGGAAAGTGTGGCATACTACCATCACCCATTCATGAGAAACAGAAATAATGTGAGTTTTGGTTAGTAGGCAAAAGGAGGTGCTAGAGTATGTCATTTTTACATCTCTGTACAATATAACACCTTTTCACATTGATCTGAGAACACATAGAGCTTCCCAGTAAACAAATTTTTCCATGTGATCATGGCTTTCTGCTTTACAGTCCTCCTCCCACACCCCTTCTGGTGTTCTAGGGACCAGACCCTGTTGTTGCTGCAAAAAGCTGTTCAGCTGAAGTCTGTGAGGCCATGCCAAGTGACCACAACTGAGTATCCGCCCCATGGATTATTTTTTCTCTGATTAACAAACTGGCCAAACTCTTCTTCCCATAGTCCCTTACCTAGTTCCTGGGAAGCTAAGACACCTGCCTGTGTGTGCAAGCCAGGCAAACAGAAACTTGGCCAGGACTGCCCTACTCCCATGCCTGGTAGACAGCTACCACAGTGGTAGGCTCCACTGGAAACAAGTCACGATACTTTGTAATAAAAACGGAGCATTGTAATGTGACAAATCAACCTTGCAAGTCCTTTAGAAAAGCATTAAGTTCTTTTTTTGCACCTCTCCCACCCCCATGTAAAATGCCAAACACATTTCTTGCTCCTCTGCTGTTGGGATGGGTCTGCACAGCCTGAGAGCAAGGCTAGATGTGGATGGGGAAGATTTGCTGCCACGTGCCTGCAGCCCTGCAGCTCAATCTGGGCACAGAGCTGCTCAGGGACGTATGGCCCCACGGCCCTGTGGTCCCCCTCCCCATCTCCAGCCCCCACACTGGTTTGTGCCACTGCTGTGACTCTTCATTTGCTATTTATGGCATGACCTAATGAGGGAGGCCTGATCAGCCAAGGCAACACACTTTTCCCAGTCTTGACTGTACGCTTCAGAAGACCGAGTTTGACCTGGTGCTCACAAGTACACATACTGTCTGCTTGCTTTCTGGAGCTGTATTTTGGTTTGTTCCCTCTGTGTTTCAGCTGCAAAGGCTGTAGAAATAGAATATTCCTCCTCAAAAGAATAAGTTCATGTGTTTGTTTGGGAATTTATTCAGTGATATGTAGGAGTTAATCCCCTAAAGTCCCATATCAGGTCTATGTACCAGCACACCAGTTCCTCATGAGCAATTTGAAGTGACACAGAACTGTTGGCATGTTCAGCTGGGGATGTTGCGAAATGAAGATGTAATTTGCTGCTCTTCCTAAAGTGCCACAGTTCTTTTTTGAAAATAGGAATAATGGTTTTGCTATCACTCAACAAAGTATGAACTCGTGCCTGCTCTGCTGAGCACAGCTTCTGGTCCACAGCAGATCAGTGGTTTCCAGGCCAAGAGGCCAAGCAGAGGCTGCAGCAGAGAGGCAGCCCCCACTTGTCCATGTAGGAGCTCCTAGCAGAACATTACTGATTGTTTTCCAAGCAGCAAGCTGAATCAAGCATGCAACATATTTTGTATGGTCAGCTGCGCAGCCTCAGAATGAGTATTTAACCAAGGGAAAAAAAGCATGCAAGAAGATAATGTGTGTTGGGAGGGGAGGTAATTATTTTTACACCAAGTACAGTGTTTGGAAATAACTCTTTGATTCACATGATTTTCTAGAGTTAGAGCAAGAACGCTCATTGTTTAGGTCAAGGAAAGTCTGTAATTTTGGGGTGTTATTCTGAAAATAAAAATGTATATGATTAGTACAGGGATTCTCTAACTGCCTACCTGTGAGACTTACACCTGTTTTTTTTTCCTAATTAGCCATGCATAGGTTTTCATGTTGAATGACTTCTTTTGGGAGCCTGATGACACCAAGAGTGTAGGCTGGCTATCCTTTTCTCTCTAGTTCACACATCTGGAGCAGTCCAGTCAAGAACTATACTGTGAAAAGAATAACATTTTAAAATTAGAATCATCACTAAGAGCATATAATTCATGTTATGACAAAAAATGGTTTCAGATAATTTAGCAAGTAGCATCTGCGTTGTTGCCAGCTGCAACTGGATCTTGTCTGTCTCCCAGTTGGGGACTTTCCTTTCAATTGATACTGTTGTTGAAATAGCTGAGACTCAACTCCAAATACCCTAGCTTTCTATTTTCTGCTTATTTTAATGCTGGTTGATTCTCCTGGATTCCCTACTGTCCTTTTTAATTATATGTTGAAAAGATAACAAAATATTGCGAGCACTGCTATGTCTATGGAATCCAGCGTATTGGATTTTTTGCCTGGAGTGTCAAGCATGATTAATTATTCTGATAATAGCAGGATTAATCCATTCACCATATACAGTAAAAAGGCACTGTTAACATTTGGACCGAGTTAGTCTTGGTCTTGAGAGGTGCAAATGGCAGACCTGGCATTTAGAGGGCATTTGTGCCTTTAAAAAAAAGCCATTCTCCTGTTACCTTTTTGTGCTCCTTGGGCCAAATTCTAGCTGCAGGGCTGGCTGTTACATGGGGGCAGGAGGCAGCCCTGTGGAGGATTGTGTAGGTATGAATATTTGGCAGAGCCCTTGAATTTTAGGTAGACGGTATAATTACTCTATCATTCAACAATAACCAAAAATTAGTAATTTTGTTTTTCTCCGCTTGCCTTAGTTCCTCCTTTCCTACAGTGAGATTGTCAAGAACTGTTGCACAGCTTGTGAAAGCTAATTTGAGGTCAGACAGTGAGTAAAAATCGATTCTTGATTTTTGTCAACTGTGAGCTGCAGCCGAAGGGTCTGATTCGGGAAGAGGGTGAGCGACCACGCTGGCGTGCTGCCCGCACTGGCAGTTCCAGCTGTCAGCATCTTCTGGACCAGCGTCCAGGTTTCTGCAGTTCCTCTGAACTGATAAAACTTACAGGCAGGATCCTTTCAGCTTAAACCCCTCATGTTCCATAATTTCTTTGATTTTGGTATAGGGAAAGGAAAAGAAAGTTAGATCTCTGGGGTGTGCCCTTAT
>Ga0181612_132857_pt1 | contig 12344 bp, 12 predicted proteins | sample HoacroProtozoa21_FD_119630 | JGI IMG/M metagenome (GOLD analysis project Ga0181612, IMG submission 119630) | Hoatzin crop microbial communities from Cojedes, Venezuel. Combined Assembly of Gp0051906, Gp0051904, Gp0051908 | reverse complement strand
GCTGAATCGTTTAACATTGCACAAAACTCATCCATCCTGCTGCATTAGTCTGTATTCTCTTGGCAAACACAAAGTCTCAGTCAGCCAGCCAGCGACCAACACCAGTGTTGTAGCTAATAGCGGGGTTCCCTGAACAGTCCCCAAAGGTGGGGACAAGTGGTAGGAAGAAATTACATGCCAAAGGCTACAAATGCTGCAGTGGTTGATGGGGAGGTCAGAACCATGACTTCTTCCTCTTCATCCTGGTGTTGTTCTGCCCTTTGACCTTGGGGAAATCATCTACTTTTTTGGTATTTGCTTTTTTGGTTGGAATAATAATCAGGTACAGCATGGGACAAGGAGGAAGGAGGGAGGGATACGCTCTGAACTTCCCACTGATTCTGGGAACATGAATTCTGGAACTGTACTTCTGTGTGTGACCTGAATGTGAGTTTGGGGATCTCAGTCTCAGAAAGTCTGAGAAATTTGGGGCACTGAAGGCTAAAGCAGGAAAAGGAGATCTGGGTTCAGGAAGGCTCCAAAGGGAACTTTGCTTGACCATGCTGAAGAAAAAATAGTGAGTTAGTCCTACGCAGGAAACATGCAAGAACAGACTAAACATGGGTTGGTAGACATAACAGAGAAAGGGTGATGTTCTTGCCCATTTTATATGGTGACCTTTCTAGGGTTCATCTTCCTTCTGAGCGTTTCTTACTGACCTTTTTCTCCCCATTTATCTGGAAGAAGGTAGGTAGCTTTAAGATCCCTCTTGTCTTTATATCATGGAAAAACCCCTTCCCTTCATTACATAGATGCATATGACCCCTTGAACCTAAATTCCCCCTCTCTCTGCTGGTCCAGCAGCGTCCCATGTTCTCCTCAGAGATCTATGTGTGAGATTTAAACTTTGTTAGCCAGCCCCCACTCCTGTTCCACATGGCTTATTTTTCCAGCAGTATAATTCACAGTTTCAGACACATTAAGTACCAGCTGGGCAGCTCATCTTGTTAGTAGGATTATAGCCGTAATAACACTACAACCCATAGTTATGATAAATTTACTACCCAAATTAATGACAGAAAATTAGCACTTGTTACAAACCTGATTTTTCCAGGGCTAGCTCCTGAACTGAGAGGTTTGGCCCTGCATTTTGCCACCAGGATGAAGTCCTCCTGGAGACAGATGTGAAGAGCTGAGGTAAGCATCTCCTGGAGAAAGGAACAAAGTCCAGTTTGCTGAATTCTTAGTGTGCTCAGCAGTGGATGCTCAAGGTGTGCACTGCGGAGCCCTGATGTACCCTTTCAGCTTCCTGCAAGCAGAATTAGGACAAAGTACCAGTAGCATATCAGAGGGGGACAGGGCTGTACTAGCCTTTGAACATCCACTGGAGAAGAGTGAGGATGAAAGACCCAGAGGAGGAGCAGAAGGATAAAATGGGTACCTCTGTGAACAGAACAGAGCTGTTCTTGTGCAACAGGCAGCTCCTGCTGCTTGGACCCTCAGCTTGAGTTTTACTGTGGCAGAAATGGATGAGGACCAGCCCTGCCGTGCAGCATACAAGGCAGGCCTTCCTCCTGAACTCCGCAGTCCACACAGTATTTCGGAGAGATCTGTGCTGGATGCCCCTTGGATGGCGTTCTCAAAGGTGAGGATGAGGACATGTAAGGACAGGGCAACTGATATGTACAAACTAGCCTGGATAAAATCCACTGCCCTAGTATTTTTATACAAACCCTCACTTCAGCTTGGTAATAGCCAAGCCTTTCCTGAGGGTCAGGCACTCCATGCAACCCCTCTCCTGCCAGTAGTATCCCTTCCAAGCCGCCCTGATGCACTCAGGGCATGGATCACATGGTTTAGCAGGCAATTATCAGCTGCAGTGTATGGGATCACATGCCTTGCACAGAAATTACCGTGTGACACATCCTGGGCTTGATTAGGAATAAATCAATATTCATTGGGCTAGCTGGGTTGTTATTTTTCCACTGCTCCACTGATGTAACCATCTGACTGGCCCGTGTGTGTCTCTCTCTGATGCAGGCAGGCACCACGGTCAGTTAAAATACGCATATTGGAGAAGTATCCTTCGCCTGATGTCTTGCAAGAGTACCAGAATGAACTTGGCCAGAGTGCCCCCATCTGCACAATCCTGTCTATGCAGGGAGGGATAGCGGAGGAGTCTGCTTTTCAAAATCTCTGCATCTCTGCAGGAACAGCAAGAATCGATCCATCTCACCGAAATCCCATTTCTTACTTAATATTTCTTTAAGTTGAGCAAGGAATATAGGAATTGCTAACTCATACCCGTGAAAAATATCTTTAGGAGAGTGAAACACCAGCTGCGCACTGACATACTATCTGTGTCTCCCATTCCTCTTAGCCAAGGTGCTTCTTTGCTGGCATTAGTGTTGATTTACACGAGTGGAGGCTGTTCTGGTCCTTCAAGCATGGGTCTGTAGCAATGTAGCGGGAAGCAAGGCCACCTCACACTTTGCTTTTGAAGCTGACTGGTGTTGGCGCTGGATTGCTGATGAGAGACAGGGACCTTCTGCATGACTGCTGACGCTGAGGTCCCCAAAACATATGGATTGTAGTTCTGGATGACAGGAAATTCTACATGACGCATGTTCAGACAGCACAGAACTGTGCCTGCTCACGCCTTATACCCAGGAGAGAGGACGATTTTCAGAAACAAGTTGCCCGATACCTGTAGAAGCAGAATAAAGCTACATCTGCTTTCACTGTTGATATTATCATAAACAACGTTCTGAGCCTGAATCCATTACTAAGTTGGAGAGCAATTCCTAGGCCTTCAGAGGCAATCAGGATCAGCTGAAAAGGACCATGTGTTCTTTCTGTGACATGTACATCTACAGGATTGTCACTGTGTCTGGAAAAAGATGCTTGTGACCTGCTTCTTCTTTCCATGAAAACTTCTCACAGAAAAAATAAAAGCTTATGGATTACTAAATATTTTTCCAAAGCCTCTGGGACTATCTCAAAATAACATTCAATCCCTAAACCCACCAAATTTAAGATTCAGAAATCCTGAGAAAAAGATCATTGAAATTGGAGGCTTCGGGAGAACAAATGTTTCTTTCTGTGAAAATCTTACTTGAGTATCTGCCTTGAAGAAAAATTTCTGTCTCAGCTGCTGAGTTTGTTCTCCAGGCGTGGATCTGCAGGAGCTTCCATCAGGTCAGAGACCACAAATATTTCCATGTGAGAAGGAGCTGGTAGCTCCTGATGCTGCTGACCCCTGACCCCCCCTGCAAGAGCTGTGTCCTCCGTAGGAGCAGCTGGCCCTGCAGGAGGATGTGGAGGGCTCTCGCGCTGGTGGGGAGGGATGGCAAATGCAGTTGGCATGAAACCCCATTTTTTCATAGTTCTCTCACATGCTCTCTCTCGTATTTGTTGTTCTCTGCTCTTATAACCAAGACACATCATGGTGCATAAGCACCAGCTCGGACTGCTTGTCGATCTCGCTGTTCAGCTAGCTTAGGAGACCCCTGGTTGACCCTACCCATTGGTCTGCAGGACCTGCTGCATGCACCTTCTCCCTACACCGGGAAGGCTGCAGGGGGGTTTTTTTCCTACCCTTGCACAATCTTGCCTGCAGCTTAGCTGCCCAGACTAGAGCTAATTATGTAAAAATCGTAATTGGGACAGAGCTACAGCTGTTTTTGTAAGCTCTCAGAGAAGATTTACCCAATATGAGCTTTTTTCACTAACTACTGCTTCTCCCCTGATTATAGAAATGGAGTGGGTGGAAAGGGACACCGTCCACAGGCAGGAGAGTTGAGGAATCTGAGGAAAGATGGAAAAATAACAATCCAACTAACCTGACAAGCTCTGAACATGGCATCTGCCTGTCCCCCCGCAGGCACACTGCCGATGCAGAGAGAGAGAAATGGGGGAGAAATTGTAGCCTCACCAGAATATAAAGGGTCTTGAACACCAAATTCAGTGGGGTCAGGGTTTTAAACAGAGTCTAAAAGGTGTCTCAGCAGTATAACATGCAGTGCTGCTGAATTAACATATGGCGTATTCACTAGGCATGTCTTCATCGTAGAGGTCAGGTCTCATCAGGAGAAATGTGGTAGATCTTGCTGATGGAGCTTTTTGAGGAAAGTGTCTCTGGTTTCACAGCTGGGAAGAGAAATGAGAATAATTCACAAACACTATTTTGGGGAGATAACTTCTGGTCTTGATCACTTTTATTTGGTATTGCTTTTTATGGTTTTGTTACAGTATTCAAGCACGATTCCACAGGGGGAAAAGTCCTCTGGACAACTGCAAGTAGTGAATTTGATATGAACAATGTTTAATGTCCTTATTTCTGACCAGGAAGAAAATACTGAGTCACTGCAGGTGAAGCTTGCATAAAGCACAGAAGCTCCAAGGAACAGTAAGTGGCAGCGAGGATGAAGAAATGTTGCATGCCCCATTGAATTGCCAGGAAGGCTAGTCGTAACCTAATGCAACTAAATGCAAGCTCTTAAGTTTCTGCATAGGCTGAAGCTCACTAAAATGTAGGGAGAGTAAAGACATAGGGGGAATAAACACAATGCAAGGGGAATATTTCGTTACGTCCATGTGTAGATGTTAGATATTACAATGAGATAAGGTATAGAAACTAATTTCTAGACACTCTAAATAAGAACTGCTTGGAGCAAATGCACAGAGATCCCATCAGAAAAGAAACCCTTTATTTACTCCTGAGTATTGAAACTATATTTTTCCAGATGCAGTCATCAAAGAGTGACTCTGTAATGATGATCATTATATACTTGTATTTGTACAGTTTTGTGGGAGTGAGAAAGCCACAGGTAAAAATCCCCTTTAATAAAGTCTTACTTTGAAAAGGCATGGAGAAATAATGAACAAGTACATAGAGTAATGACATAAAACCTATTTAGAGATATAGTATCAGAAGTATGTAGCAAGAGCATATCATCCACTGAAAAAGACATTAACAGCCCTAAAACAGGGAACACCAGTTCAACAACAGGGTAAAGAGAACCATTAGAGTTAAACACGAATGTTTTAAAAGAGTAAGTCATTTCAAAAAAGATAAAAATAGAGAAAAGCTCTTGTGACTTAAATATGAAACCTTAATATTGTAAGTTGAACAGGCTTCTGAGAAACTACCTGCTGGAGAACTAAAGCTTGACATAAAAGATTTTTTCCAAATACGTTATAAGAAGGCCTACTAGAAAATTGCCAAATGATGGAAGCTTAAAAGGAGACCTCCAAGAAGACAAGGGTCCCAGAAGAGAGGAAAGGTTATTTCTTTGCTTGGTGATGTTATGGAGAGCTTAGGGAAGTCTTTTTTTACAGAGGGCGAGTCTGACCAACCATCAGAACTTACGGAGAAGGCTTTTAAAGAAATGATAAAATGAACGGTAGGAAACGAGCAGGAACAGATGGCATTCACCCAAGAGGTTTAAAGGCATTCAGATACGAAATTGCTGAACTACTCGTTGTGTTGTGCAAAGTATTGCTTAAATCAATCCCAGTATTATAGCAATGAAAGACAACAAATGAGGAACCAGCTTCTAAAGAAAACTCGGAAGCATCTGGAGAAATACAGACTTGATCACAGATTGGTAAAACTGGTCAAAAAGAATATTTAAAAAGAAATAAAGCGAAGTCTTGCTTCAAAAATATGAGAGATCTTTGAAGAAGTTAATAGGTGCATAGATGATAAATCCAGCTGATGTATTTATCTTTCCAAAAGTCTTCAGTAAGGCCCCTTCACTAACAACCCTTGAGGAAATGAAGCTGTCCCAAGGGAGGTGAGATGACTCTTGTGAATTGCTGAGTGGTTGAGAGAGATGATGAGCTTTCATGAGGAAGGGAAAACGCCAGTAGAGTTTCCCAAGGATCTGGCCTTTATCCTTACTTCTTCGCAAGTGAGTTTTTCACTTTTTTGTAAGGACTTGTTATGAAACTCCCAGAATTTGCTGTGGATCAACAACAACTAAGCTTCTAGGGCAGTGAAATCTAAAGCTGCTTGTGAAAAGCTGAGGGGAGATCTCACGATTCTGAATGATTAGGTGATAAAATGCCAGAATAAGTTCATGGTCAATAAAGGCTCAGTCATAAATGTAGATGAAAACAGCCTTGACTATACACACATAATCACAGGGTGTGAATGAAATAGATCTGGGTGGTGGGGAAAGTGCCACAAAAACGCCTGCTCAGCGCTCAGCAGCGCCAAAACCAGCAGCAATGCTCTCAGATTTATTAGGAAAGGGACAACCAACGCAACAGAGAAATGTGTAATGCCACTGTCTAACTCCATGGCAGGTCTGAAGCTCATATGCTGTGTGGCTGTTCTCCACCTGCCTCAAAGAAGATGCAGAAGTGGGAAAGGCTCAGAGAGGGGCGAGCTGTGACACAGCCTCTGTGTGGGAGAGCACAAGCATCAAGAGAGGGCTAGCTTGCATCATCATCTCTGCTTTTGACTACTGTCTAATGGGTTGAAAAGGCATACAGATAAGTTCCTGCTAGAGATTTCTTGCTGAGAGTTAGGTAGGAAGACGTATATGTAACTTTGGTTCAAGAAGTCTCTGGTCTATGGTTGCCTGGAGCAAAGAAGATCAGACAAGATGATCACAACAGCTTCTCCTGATTATCTGCTTGCACATTTACGATCAGACATACTCATGACTTGTAAATCTTTGTCCATCATCACTGTCACTGAATTTATATCATTGGAAATGTGAGTGGGGTTGATTCTTCTTCATTTTACATGAGGTCATATTAGTGGTTTCGACCCTTTTAGGCCTACTTGAAGCAAGGCTCACTGTCATGAAAGAGGGATCACGTGTTGGGACTTAACTTCATCTTCACCCCCAAAGATGTGTTCTGCAGACGGTCCTGTCTGCACCCCACGTACTAGAGTCTCAGCGAATACTCCCGTGATTGAAGTTGGTGCTGTTTCTATGAAAGTTTTTCTGCAAGGAAGTTGTTTTAGGGCACAGCAAGACATGAAAGAAGTCATCCAAACACCATTCCTTTTATGAAGGAAAATAACTAGAAGCTGGATAAACAATTCATATTGTTCCTCATTAGTTCACACTAATCAGTAGAGTGTCTCAAATAAGCATTTAATTAAGAATTAATGTGACGGCTGTTATAAAATGAAATATTAATTGGAAAAGGAAAGTTTCAGGTTTGTTTAGGTGAAAGAAATCTGCCCGCCTCGCGCTTAACTTGATTACACAAGTGCTTTCCAATTTCTGAATTGTTTAATGTATACAAGGCATAAGGACCTGACATTTAACAAGGGAACACTGGCAAATTAATTCCATTCAGTGCTAAAAAAGCATCTTGACATTTGGTAGCTGGTATGTTAACCAGTGTCTCCTCATCAGAATTGCATGTTTTGCTATGTGCTAATTAACTGCCCTGTTATCCCATTTCAAAAGAATTAAGAAACAATTGGGATTTAATGTGTTACTAATAAGAAGACCGATGTCAGCTCCAAGGCGAGTGCTTGGTTCCAAGCAGAGGTCAGGACAGTCTGTCCTCCTGACTGGGCAGAGAGCGCTGCTGCTGCCTGGGGACTAGGTGTAAGTTATCTGCTGTCAGTGGAGGCACTTACACCTCTGTTTGGCTTCTCCTGCCCAGTTATGACCCAAAGACTCACAGGCACTTCAGCACGAGGAGCAGAATGGGGTTTACCAAGCTGGAGCAGAGCTGGGTGGTTCAGTGGATGGATGCCCCTCTGATGCTCCAGGCACCGTAAGCGTCGAAGCTGCCAAAGCTGAACTTTGCTCTGTGATGGATGCAATTATCTACGAGCTGCAAGTGTCAGGGACTGAAACTTTTATGCATTGGTGCCGCCCGAGTTTGCCAAATGCTTTCAGCCAAGAAGGTAGTATATGAGAATTTTTTTGAACATGTCAAAACACCTCATTTTCACATTTTCTAGAAGGAAATGTTTTGGTTTGGAAATGAGAAAATGCTTCATTTTTATATTCCCCATGTGACAGCGTTCAGACTTCTTTCTTTCTAAATGACGTGTTCTTTGTTGTTTAAAAGTGACAAAAATTTTCGCTGTTAGTGAACCCTTTTATTTTAAAGATCCTGGATAGAAAAGATTCTCTTTTTGTTTGAAGGAAAGAGTTTGGGTGAGTCCAGAACAATATTTCAATATGTTCCTTTGCCAGTAGCCCTTGAATTCTCCTGTTTTGCACCATCAGCAACAGTTTCCCTCCCTTGTCCCTCTTCTCCCTTAGCACTTGCCCAATGTCATCTCAGCATTAGGAGGCAGTGGGAACAATCCTTATGCCCTGAGATCTGCAGGAAGAGTGGTTCCTTAGGGCCATTTATAGCACGTGGGTACAGAGGAGAGGGACACCAGGGAGATCAGACTCTCCAGCCTTTGAGCTGGTGAGCTAACCACTCTGTGTAAGAGGCAAATTGCAACGCCTTTGCTGTGGGCTATGTATGTTGTACTGAGGAGTAGCTGCAGGCAACCAGGGAGAGAGGGTGTTAATCGCTGGCAAAAAATAGAGCTGTAAAGCCCTCTAACAGCCTTTCAACTCTCATCCCTTTTCTCTTCAAATGTAAGTCCCCAACCCTTGCAGTTCCATCTGCCCTGGCTCTACGCTGACCTTCCAGATGTCACCTTCTCTGGTGTTTTCTTGTTTGTCCATGGGTTTCTTGGTTTTACAGAAGCAATGTTCCACCTTGTCCCTTTTAAAGGTGAATGCATGGGTACAATTTGTTCTGCTCCCAGCCAAGCTGCAAGAACTAGCATTTTGTCTTTGGCTCATCAGCAGGATTGTCTCAACCCCTTAAAGCACCACCTGACCACTCTGATGCTGGCTTGATCTGATAATTGAACAGAGATGATGTTGGGTCCATGGACAACTAAGACATGCTTACACAACAATAGCCTGTGACAGGGAGTCACTCAACTCTAGGTAGGCAGTGCTTTGGGTAGGGCTGCATATGCCCTCCAAAACACTTCTCTCCGTAGATTCTCGGCCAAGATCTACAGACCAGATAAACAGCCAAATGCCTCAAGAAAAAAGGCCAAACCTCAGAACATTTGGGGAACAATTCAGTATACTGGAAGCTCTGTGGTCATGTCAGTTCCCTGTTGAACAAAAACTGGAGCTTTCCACTCTACTCATGCTAACTTGTGCTGATATCTTACAGATCTCGGAAGGCTCTGCTGACTTGGAGCTGGCTTAAGCATGTTCATCTGACCAAGACTTCTGGTGCTCATTTCCTCCACTGCCCACAGTGACATCTGTGAGTATGTCACCACTAGATGCCATGAGCTGAAGTATGAGTTTACAGCATGTCAGCACCTACCAACGCTTCCAGCTGGCTAGTGTAAGCCAAGGGTGTATTACATGTCCAAAATTCAGTATATTGCCACTCAAAGTAGAAGACTGGTAGGTGAGTGCTAAAAATGGTATTTTATCACCCTAAGGGAAGAGTTGGCAGGAAGACTTCAACTACTGTATCCTCACCACCTACACAAACACACGTAGCTTGTCAAAAATGTATTGCTTTCATTGAAAGAGTGTCACATTGTCCATGGGTTGTTGCAGGGCAGCTTTGCACATTGGGGTTGAAACCACTGTGCCATTAAAGCTCTGTGAGTTCATAACCTGCTTCACCTGAACTAATTTGCCCTTGTGCTCATCTTCTTAGTTGTACTGTGTTTTAGCTTCTGGTTTTGTATCTTTTCCAGCTTTTCTGCTCAACCCTCAATTTTTCCTCAAGATTTGAGTGACATGCGAGTCCTAAGCTGTCCCTGTGCTTATGCATGAACCCAGTGCAACTGTGAATGCCTTTTATACTTCAGCCAGAGTACCTGCTTTCCCATTTTTCCAGAGCTGTCCCCACCACTCACTGCTTCCTGGCTATCTCATGGCTGAATGAAAGGGAAAAGTCTCTAATGTGCTTTCCGTCTGATTGCTTTGAAGAGTTGAAAGCAGTGGAAGTGCTGCCTGTGAAGCTGTGAACTCGGTGGGTATGTGCTGCACATCCCGGCTTGCATACGCTCAGGGAATTCTTCCATTCATTAGAAAGCACAGGGAGATCCGTGGGCCAAAGATTAAATGCATTCTGGTGGTCATAATTTGATTTCTTCCTGGCTTTCTCCCTCAGTGGGACAGCACCTTGCTTCTGTACAGAGTCCAGCTGCAGTTTAATGTGGCTTGGCTGACTGGGGAGACTTTGCAGGGCTGAGCAGCCGGCGATCTGGTGACTGTTCTCCAGTGACAACCTCCCGCTGTGGTGCTCTCCAGCCTGTGATATCATAGCCATGCAGACAGACCCTGCCTGAAAGTCTCTGTGCTTCTGCTGGTGCTGGAGGTAGGGCTCAGCTGTAGGCTTCCAGATGAATTTGGCAGCCAGTGTCTGTTCCTCCTGTGGGAAGGGCTCTTCATCCAGCCCGTGCAGCTCCAGGCACAGTGGCATCTCACCAAGGTGTTGCAATATGGGAGCACAGTAGCTTATACCACAGCAAAAAAAAACCTTTTTCTCTCTTTCTATCACTTGCCTTCATGATGGACCTGGAACTTCAGGAACAAGTTGCTCATCCTCTCTTTTTGCCTCAGCCTGCCAATAGCATGAGGAAAGTCAGGCAATCACCCTGTCACCTCCCACATCCCCAGCCAATCTTTTATTTCGGAGAAGAGCCAACCACCAGCTCCCAGCTTCAATTTTGTGACACTCCCTGTAAGCATAGTTCCTGGCTGGATGGATTTTTTTATCTTGTGTTTGTGAAAACACCTTCTCCAGACGAAAGGCTGTATCCATAGGTAAAGACCCTTCAGAGGCAAAATTGTGCACACAATCTCACTTGCAACAGGAAGAAATGAACAAAACATTAGCCATTGTCACACTAGTCCTTGTCAAGAGACATGTCAGCATATTCAGCTACGACAAAAACACACAGCTGCAGTCAAGAATGTGTAAGAAAATACTCTTCCAAATAAATAAAATTTTATAGAAGTTGCAATCAGCTGTCCATCTGCTTAACTTTATACATGGCTGTACCATTTAGCATCATGTTCACGGTGAAGCCATCTCTGCATGTCATGGAACATTACTTATAAACCATTAACAATTCTCACCAAAATTGTCGTAAAACTTTAGTGACAAACATTGAGAAGCAGATGATGATTACCCTCAAAATCTCCTATTTCAGATGTGAAAGTGGTTACACTAAGTCTTAACAAAGGGAAGAATATTCAAGCTCCTGTGCAAATAAGTATACCATTTTCCTACATCTTTTCCATGGCTACCAATTGGTGACGCCCAAATTATTCGTCAGGAATAACAACTTGTCTTAATTCAGGCCTTCCCACTGTTTCTGAATAACTTTCCAGCAGACAGCAAGGAGGTCTGGGGTTTTTACATCAATCTTCACCCACCTGAAAAAGCATGCCTGTACTTGTCTGAAGATGAAATCAGAGGATGCTGAAGGCTGGCAGAGTGGAGATGGGAATACTATAATTGCGTGTTGGCTACGCCATGCTTGGAGCCATGGGAAACACAGGGAGAGTGAGACACTATATCATAGACAGGGCAGATGAAGGCTGGGAGAAAATAGCATCCATGAGTAGTTTGGTTTGCTTATTTGCTGTTTGTTTACTGTACCATGCAGTGGATTCCCAGACCATTTGGTATCATTCTTGCCCTGGGTGACTTTCACCCAGAACAAATTGCTACTTGAAATGACGGTCATTTAACAAAAGAGGTTTCCTTTCATTCACAGTAATAGAGCTCAATAATTGTTCAGCGTTTAAGCAACTCATTCCTTCCCACTCTTGCCTTGCTCTTGCTCACCAAAGGGGCTCAGACTGCCCATCTTCTGTCCCTGTTCATTCCCTTTCAATCTCATTGATATCCTTGTTGGAGTAGATGGCTCTGCTGTTTTCCCAGCAAGGCACCAACTTCTTACTCTCCACCAAGGATGTTATTAGTCTCTCTGATGCTTCCTCTTGTGTCTGTTAGACCCCTTCTGACCAAAAAGCATTCTTATGGAAAAGTTGCATTTTAAATTGCAATGCTGGTAATCACGGGAGTATAAAATCTCAGCCTACTGGTGTTGTGCAGCATGATCTGAAAATAGCCCAACACACTTCCCTGAGCCCTAGAGGACCTGTGATTTTTAATGGTGTATTTGTCCTGGGTTCAGCTGGGATAGAGTTAATTGTCACAACAAGCTGGCTGGGCCAATCAAATGGGGCATTCTATACCATGTGATGCCATGCTCAGTATTTAAGTGGGGAGCTGGTTGAAGGAGAGGCTTTTGCTACTCAGGAGCCAGCTGAGTATCAGGTGGTGAGAACACTGCATGTTGTCTATGCTTTTTATCAGTATTG
>Ga0181612_126748_pt1 | contig 12344 bp, 8 predicted proteins | sample HoacroProtozoa21_FD_119630 | JGI IMG/M metagenome (GOLD analysis project Ga0181612, IMG submission 119630) | Hoatzin crop microbial communities from Cojedes, Venezuel. Combined Assembly of Gp0051906, Gp0051904, Gp0051908 | reverse complement strand
CCCCCCCCGATTAACTTTGGAAAAGATTTTAGACTTAGATGAGTATATTAACCAATTTGTTAGTGTTGTGTAGGTTGGAAATGTGTATAATGATGCACAAACAGGATGAAAACATGGAGTCCAGCCTCATCTTTCCAGTAGGAAAGTTTATATATTCTGAGAGGATTAGGAGGAAAGCAATCCTCAATTGCAAGCAATCCTATAAACCACTCAAAGGTGTCAATGTGATTTCATCTTCTCTGTACAAAGATGGTTAGACTGAAAAATCAGAACTGGAAGTGAAGAGAACACATACTGAAAAAAGATTAAAAGTACATCTTAAAAAAATATCTACAATATCTAAATATCTATTAATTATTCAATGTTTTTAGCTGATCTGAAGCTAGCACTGCGAGCAGAAACCAAAGCTTGGATGAATTTGCTGGGGTGTCATTGTAATAAGAAGTACCGAACAGAGATGGAAGCAATTTTCACTTTTATAGAGGAAACCGGCAAGAAGTTAAATCGCCACATCAAGGATCTGGATGATATAAGAATAGCCATGTCAGCTTTAAAAGAGATCAGAGAACTACAGATCTCCATAGACTCTCAAATTGGGCCCATTGAGGTAGTTAACAGGAATGTTGCATGTATGGGTACTGTTTCAACAAAGCAATTATTTTCTGGGTTAAAGCTTCGCGCTTTGAAAAGGTAGGATTTAATATATGTTAAATGTTGGGTGACAAATCTGTTGTGTTCCTGTAAGCCTTTTTGTGTGGAACTCTGGCTTGGACAAATATAGACTTGTTGAGGTGAGAGGTGGTTTAGTGAATAGTGCAGAAATTGACTGATTTAGGTGCGAGGAAGATTTGGATACAGATATTTAATGCAAGAAAGATTTTGGTACTTTGTGGAAGAAATCTGTGTAAAAAAACGTTGATTTTCCTCTTTTTTCCTTTTTTTTTTTCCTTTGGTTTAGCCTATGGAATAGAAGAAAGCTAAAGTTAGGCAGATTATATGAGAATGTGTGAGAGTGCATGCTTAATCAGCTGTATCATGGGTTGAAGTAAACATAAACAATTGACTTCCTTGAAGAAGTTCACTTCCTAGAATACGTTTATTGAACATCTGACAATGTAGGGGCTTCTGATCAAATGACAGAATTAAAAACAGAGACTAACTGTTTCTCTGCAGTCTTGAACCAGAGTATGGATTTTAGAACACTGTAGTTTGGCAAAATGCAGCCTTAACTAGAAGTTCAGTAGAATTTTTTTTTCCGATGACATGTTCATGATTCCTGATTGCCAATAATTTTCTTCTCAGGGTTGTGTCCTTATTGTTTTAAAGTAACTTAACACAGAATTCTTATCTACCAAATATTGACAACTCTAATATTCTGTTTTGGAGATACAAGAACTGTATTTGCTGTCAGACAAATGTCTTGCACCTGTGTTTTCTAATTCTGTTTTTTCTGAGCTGAGGTACAGTATGGAATGCAGTATGTACTCGTATGTGCAAAAAATGGAAATGAGGGTGGAGCCCTTTCATATTTCACAGAATATAGTTGCGAAGGAATGTATCTCAGCCTTAGGTGCTGTGAGGGTCTCCCTGGTTGTGTGAAGGAGCAAAAATAGCACAAGCAGCTTATGGTGAAAAGCAAAGCATGTCTGCAGATGGAACCTTCTGTGAAACTCTCATAGGTAATAGGACCTCCTAGGACATGACTTTTTCGAAGTTCCTGCTAAGACCTATCCTCATTTGCCATGTGATGTGGAGCCAAGGCAAAAGCCGTGGGAGCCAAGGATTCCTAAGCTTCCAATTCTGCAAGCAGGAGCCTTGAGTCTCTAGGCACAAGGAGTCGTGCTTCAGATTTTTAAAACTGTGGTAGACATATTTTCCCCATAGTGGGGTGGCAGACAGATAGTTATGTTTCCGTTTTTGCATTTTGTATGCAATTTGATCAAGCTAGAAAATGTAAATGCAAATAATTCCACTTTATACAATAATTTTCAGATGATACTGTTATGCCACAAGATTAAATGCTACTCTACCTATCTAATTTACAGTAAGTGAATTTCAGTTGTTTTTTTGTGAAAGTTGACTAAGAGTTTCAGTATGTGGAGTATTTATACATTGGTGGTACAGGTGGAGATCAATGTTCTAAGAAAAAAAAGACCATTAAGTAGATTTTTAAGTAGATTCCTCGTTCTGAATGATGATAGTTGTAAGATTTGAAATAGTTGAAACATATTAGGTGTGGTAACTTTTGATCTGGTTTCCTAATTCTTTCTTGTTGAAAACATGAAGTGTCGCCTTAATGTCTTTACAGAATAGAAGTCTGTTTGCTTTGCTTACTTGGAGGCCTGTGCTTAGATGCTTCCTCATGGCTCACCTCCCGTAATATTCAGCTTGGGTCATAGCAGATAACTGAAGACATGGATCAGAAAAATATTCTTATTAAAATGAAACTAAAACCTGCAGACTTAAGGAGTACTTTAACTGAAAATATTTTTTGAGAGAGGCAGATTGCACTAGGGCAAATAATCTATCAGAAAGCAGAATGCTATGTGAAAGATAAGGAGTTAAGGACAACTAGCTAGTTTCATTTTGATGTTTCTTCCAGTTGGATATTGGTTTGCCAGATTGTGATAATTGCTATGCAAAAAGAACAGATTTTCTAAGAAATCATTCCCTATTCTTAAAAATTTGAAATGTTAACATACATGTGTATGTAAAATGAACTTCAGTTACCATTTAGTGTATCTTGATCCAACCTTCTCACAGGAATCCTATGCTATGTTAAACAAATATGATCTACTTGTGGCCAAGGAAGAGACAGAGAAGGTGGACACTTTGCACTACACTTGGGAAAAACTGCTAGTCCGTGCAAATGAAGTGCAGAATGAGCTCATTGCTTTGCAGCCAAACTTCAGAGGAGAGCTTATTAACGCTGTGAAGACTTTTACTGAAGACTGCACACAGTTCTGTTCAGATTATGATCAGGCAAGTGTTTTTGGTGTGTTGTATTAGAGGAGCTTTTGAGGAGCAGTGGGAGCGTGGAAAGATTGTGGAGTTGACCTGTTAATGGGATGTGCCTCTACTGTCTGAAGAATGTGTTTATTCTTGATCTGAGTTTCAATACAGGGCAGGCTTTGGTTATTTTTTGTATGTGACTAAAGCATGTAATGCTGGTGATCAGGTCTTACAGATTAAGACTTGAGACATTTAGGGTTTATAGTAAACAGCTAGGTATCATGACAAATGTGAAGATTAGGATTAATGAGAAATTATGTTAGAATGTAAGAAGCGTTTTCTGGTGTTGAATAGAAGTACAAATGACTTCATCTCTTACATTCTTTCTGCCTAGCTTTTACACTATTATGAAAATTTCTGTATTAAAAAGACAATTGCCTTCTTTGTGTGTGGTGTTTTGTTTTTTTTAAATAAAGTGATTGTTCTAGTAGGTAACTGTGGTCTCTTGGTTCAGTTGTTATCTGATATAGGGATGGAATCCTGCAGCCACAAAAATGTTTGAATTTAGCCTTTTGGAAAATGCTGATTAGAAACAAGTTGTGGATATTTTCACCTTCAAAATTAATCTTGTGTGGTTTTTTTTGTTTTTTGTTGGTGGTTTTTTTTTTTCAGAATGGGCCAATGGTGGTTGGTTTAGAGCCTCAGGAAGCCAGTGACAGGCTTACTATGTTTCAGGTACTGTTAATTCTAAGACATTGCTTAATAATTATTGCAAGTGTGTTTTAACCTAATGAAGGCTAAGGTGGTAATTTTTCTATGCATTTGCAAGGGATGCTGTTTAAAATTGGATTTTTTAGGAGCTAAGGGAAAGGCTGTACAGATAATGAATAATAACTACTAGATTCAAGTATATCCTGATGAGAGCCTACTCTCACGTTTAGTGTATTTGGCTATAGGCTGTTCTTGTGTCCATTGTTGTGTCTTTTCCTCATGAATACAATTCTGCCCTATCTTGTTCACCTCTCCTCCCGTTTTTTTTTTTTTAAATGTATTAAAGATTTCCATTTAAACTGACTGTTTTTCCTGTTGAAATGTTTCTTTGTACCAGGATTAATTTCTATTTCTGTAATGATGACTCCTAATGCTTTTCCTTTTCCCATAATGCTATTCATTTGGCTTCTCTCTATGTTCCCCCAGTTATACTGCAATTGACAAATTTTGTTTTTCTTTGCTGCTTAAACAGTAGTAATTCTTAATTCAACCCTTCAATAAAAGAATTGCACAGTGTACTTGGAGAGGTAGAATTTGCTGCATCCACCTTTCTTTGCTTTGCATGTCATGCTCCACCTCTTTCAAGTGCAAGCTTAGCATTTGCTGTTCTATCACTGTGCCACGTGGAGTAAATGGCCTCTGTCAACTTCTGAATATATGCCTCCAAGCTAATTAAAAGTTACTTTTCTCATGGAAATCATTGACAAAATAGTTGACAGTGTAAGCTGTCTTTCTAGTATTTACTAGATTTTACTCACTAATGCAGCTCTAAGCATAATGCCAGATCTTGAATATTTAGTTATTTAATTTAATATTTTTCTTTTTCTTTCTTAGAATCGATTTGATAATCTTTTTCGGAAATATATTACTTATACTAGTGGGGAAGATCTTTTTGGTTTGCCTGTTACTCGGTATCCTCATCTGCTTGAAATAAAGAAGCAACTGAATCTGCTACAGAAACTCTATAATCTATATAACAATGTCATTGACACAGTCAGTGGCTACTATGATATTCTTTGGTCAGAATTAGACATTGGAAAAATTAACAGTGAACTTCTGGAGTTTCAAAACAGGTGAGAAGCTACTAGTGTGGTAAAGATACCTGAAGTACTTTTGTTATCTCTTAAGTATTATTATAATTAGTTAGCACCAATAATCATATCTGAGCATGTATTTGTTCATTGAAACATGAAAAATAGTGAGTTTTAATTGAAAAATATATCCGTTACCAACTTCATAAAATAAAGGAGCCTGTTTAGACTCTATTGAGGATTATTGTTCCTTAGAGAGCTTCTTGGTTAACTTTTTTTTACGAGATTAGAATATATGTTAAAATTGCTATTTATTTTTTTCACGAATGGAAACTTTACTTGTTTGTTGTAATATTATTATTCATGAGAGAAATTGACCCTAGATGTCTAAGGCAAGTTAGTGAATTGCTGAATAGGTTTCCTACAAAATGGGATATAATGCATGCATAAAAGCCGAACTTTTCATCAAACCAGGAATCAAATGATTTAAAGAATTAAACCTGCATGTTTCGAGGAACAGGGTTTTTTCTAGAGCACAGAGCAATGCACATCATGATCGTCACCAGAACATGAAATGAAGATGTAAAACATTTCAATTGTTTTTGAAGATCGCTTGGATGAAGTGTATTAGAATTATGCAGCTATATTCCTAAAGCGGAGCCTATAGGTGCCTGGCCCGCTACCAGTCAATGAAATAGACTGGAAACAGATATTCTCACATGCAGAACCATACACAAAATCTTTGAAATGCAGATAGCCTGAATTTGGAAGGTATGTGGTCTGCTGTTAAAGCCATGTACTGTGGTTAAATGGGTAACAGAAAGAATATTTGAAACTGTTTGGCAAAACTTGCATTATTTCTACTTAGATGCTGTAAGCTTCCTCGTGGTGTAAAGGAATGGCAAGCCTTTTTGGACCTAAAGAAGACCATTGAGAACTTCAGTGAATGTTGCCCATTGCTTGAGCGTATGTTGAGTAAAGCAATGATGCCTCGACACTGGAAGAGGATTATGGATCTCACTGAACACAACTTTGATGTGGAAAGTGAAACATTTAAACTAAGGAATATAATGGAAGCTCCACTATTAAGATATAAAGACGAAATAGAGGTATTGTGAAGGAAGACAAGTGGATGCATGAAACAAAACAATCTGCTCAAATAGCGTAGGAGCAACAGTACTGAGAAGGATAACAGAATATTTCTAAAGAAAGAACAGAGAAATGAACTATCACTTCAGCTTTCTCTATAAAATAATGACACAAATATATTGTGGTGTCAACTCCTCTTTTTAAATCATGCAACTTGGCCCAGGAGTTAATTTGTGAGGGTGCCTTACATTGCAATGTTGAAGACATGAAAAGTAATCACTGTATAATTCTTTTATTCCCCCCAAAGCTGATGATGTCATGGTGTGGTATATAGATTATTGGCTATGGTGTTTGTATGTCTGTAGATCTTTCGATTTGATGAATAGTTGCTCATCAGCCTTACCTAGGGTTAAAGGAATATGGGTTAGGTTTGTGTACTGGAGACCTGATCCATTCATAGCTTGTTTTGACATCCTATTTATTTAAAAGGATATCTGCAGAAGTGCTGTGAAGGAGAGAGACATTGAGCAGAAGTTAAAACAAGTGATAGCTGAGTGGGACAACAAAACATTTGTCTTCGCAAACTTTAAAACGCGTGGGGAACTTCTTTTAAGAGGTGACAGCACATCAGAAACAATTGCTACCATGGAGGACAGCTTGATAATCCTTGGCTCTCTTATGAGTAACAGGTAACAGAAAAGGAAGGAGGAGGGATAAAAATATCAGCAATAGGCTTTGTTTTATTGAACAAATCTGTCTTTCACAGAGGAGAAGTAAAATAAATTTCTAGGTAAAAATTATGTGCTTGCTTGTCCTTGAACTATTCATGGGCTACTACTTATTGTTTGTATCCCTCCAATAAGTTATCTTGAAGGCATGTGGATGCAGTTCAGACTTCCTGAATGATCAACTGGACAGTTTTGTTGATACAAGAAAGTGGTGATGAGCGTAAAGGGGAACAGTGCCTGGTTGTGGCAGGCATACTATGGGCATTACAGGAACTGCTGCTCTTCCCCCTGTGATAGGTCACTGCCTTGTGCCAAAGGCACTGAAAATCGCAGTTAAAATGAGCATCAGTTTGTCTTGTTTCACATGCCAAAGCCCACAGATAAAATAAGAAACACAGAACCTGATCATCAGGCAGATGTTCAAAAGCAAGAGTTCAGTTGATAGGTGCCTCTGGGAGTCTTGCAGTTCTCCAGGTGTTGCGTAGTACCTTTTTAAAACCACTTTGCCTTAGAGTGAAATTGGAATCTTTCTCCTGTTCAGCTTCTGTTGGATCAGAGCTGTGCTGTGTACCATGTGTACAAAGCAGCAAGCTGGAGCTGATTTGGTTTATAGCTGCTAACTAGCTGAGTTAAGTATAGGTTTTTATACTTTCATTTGACAAAGATACAAGCAGCATAATTATTCCTCATCCTTAAGAGTAATGTACTGGCTTTCAAGAGACTTATTTCTGTCTTGAAATAAAGCAAGTGTCCTCTTTTCTTTTTAGATACAATACACCCTTCAAGACACAGATTCAGAAATGGGTACACTATCTTTCCAACACAACAGATATCATTGAGAACTGGATGACCGTGCAGAACTTGTGGATTTATTTAGAAGCTGTTTTTGTTGGTGGTGACATAGCAAAGCAGCTTCCAAAGGTTTTCCGACATGCCTTTTTTCAGTTTAGTTTTCTACATGTTAAGAATAAAACTTATCTGTGATGTCATAATTGATGCAGTAACATAAAATTCATTTTTTTGCTACTTAACAAAACTAGTCTTGCTAAGAAATTAGGTAAACAATGCCAACAGAAGTATTGTGTTAGAAAGAAAAATAAGATTGTGTGAGCTAGTTCATCTTTTTATTTTTAGATCGTAAATTTGTTAACCAATATGTTTAAGTGTTGTGCCTAGTGGTAGCCTAGGCTAGCGCAGTAGTACCTACCACTAGCCTAGTAATTCCTAGGAATACTTCTCTTAAGCTTTCGTGCATAGCTTTTCAAACTAAAAATTAACTTTAGTTTTTAGAAAAAAATCTTCAAAGTTGAAGCATGCAATTCAAGCATAATGAGTTTTCTGTCTTTTTCTCAAAAAATTATTGAAAGAGAAAGTAGACAAGCAGGCTTGACAGTCAAGTATAAAATAAGCTGTATTGTATACGCAGAATGATTTATGTTTTTCTAAGCTGAGAAATCTTCAGAAGTTGGACATGGGATTACTAGTAAGAAGATTACCGGTGAGATTACTGGGTGCCAATTCTACAAGCAAGTGCCTTTTCCCTCTTCTCTCTTTCTTCCTCCATCTCTTCCCTTCCACATTTGTTGTCATGTTTCAACAGGAAGCAAAGCGTTTCTCTAACATTGATAAATCCTGGGTGAGGATCATGACCCGAGCTCATGAAACACCTAATGTTGTTCAGTGCTGCATTGGAGATGAGATTATGGGACAGCTACTGCCACATTTACTAGAACAGCTTGAAATCTGTCAGAAATCACTCACTGGGTAAGATTGCTGTAAAACCACAGTCTTGGGCGGATGGTTGTGAATTGTGTAACTAGGGAAAGCGCAATAGCTGGAGTGCTGTCACACAGACATTGCAAAGATCATGTTCTTATTCTACTATGAATTCAGTTGAACTGAGCAAACAAGTCAGCAGAATGATACAACACGTCCAAGGAAATTGCTAGCAACTCACTGATGAGTATTTGATTTGTGACTAAGCTGTCACTCACTGTCTGTCTCTGTTGAAACCAAAGCTTGTTTCAGCCTAGTTCTAATACAGAGGCAGTCTAGATCTGTATGACCTGTTCAGACCTTTCACAAGTCTGGGAGAAATTCAGCATGAGTAGACTTAAATAGCAAGTAGCAGACTTAATGTAAAAACATCTTATTTTGGTTTAGCTTCTTTTCTTTTTACTGATGTTTATAGCAAATAATAAAAGCTTTCCATGAAATGAATTCTGATACTAAAAGAATAGCTTGAACGCCGGTGCTTAACATGAAGGTATGAGGGGTAGGAATTGTTGTCACTGCCACTGCTAAAAATTGCAATGATACATTGAATGTACAATGAAATGCCACATGTAAAGAGGAAAAGATGTATAAATTAATTCCCTTACCACCTACACACCGGCCCGCCAATTTTTTTTTGTTAAATGCAGGTACCTGGAGAAAAAGCGTCTCCTATTTCCACGATTCTTCTTTGTGTCAGATCCTGCTCTCTTAGAAATTCTTGGCCAGGCATCAGACTCTCACAACATACAGGCACATCTGCTGAATGTCTTTGATAACATTAAAACTGTCAGGTTCCATGAAAAGGTATGTGGTGCCCACACCTCAATATTACATTCTTTCAGATTAACGATGTGCGATACTTGTTACATAAGAAAGCTACCTGGGTGCATGGAGCATTCAGCTCTTTTACCAAGCTCATCAACTAATTGGTGCTGCATAGGCATTCTTTATTTAAGATTTAGTTTCATATCCATTCATATTTATTTATGTAATAGGAAAACTCTATATAGAATAGCAAAACAAACAAAAATTTGCACCAGTGCTTAGGTTTCAGAAAAAAACACTCAGGTACTGAACTATCTTCTGTGACTTATGAGCATATTTGTATCTTTCAATTGCCTATGTTTATACTTTCATGCATTTTTTGGTTGTAAGAAAAAGTGTATCTAGTCTCTTATCTGTTTCTGAATTATCCTTAATATCCCTTCAAGCATACTGTTTGAAGAACAATTTTCTCATACCTTTTACAAGAACAGATAATAACAAAAAAATTTTTTTTTGTTCATGTGTATATATTTTCTTAGAAATTCGCTGCCTCCCCATGAGTTTGAAATTCCTGTGATTGACCATGTTCTTTAACTTTTGTGTTCCTATTATTTTTGATTATGAGGCTGTAAATTTTGTTAGGGTATTAGTCCACCAGTAACGGGGGAAGGTTTCCTTTATTGTGACTGGAAAGCGGATATTGTCAGTGAAACTTGAGTGAAATTCAGGAATTGTCAGTGTATTGCAGTTTATCTCCTTGTTCAGATGACTATTTTGTTTAATGCCTTTCTGCACAGAAGAAGTAATGTTTTAATTGTTTTTATATTTCACTTGACAGACAGATATAATTTATTAGTTATGTAAATAATTTTAATGGCGTGTTTGCAGGGAAAATCAGACAATTATGGTAAAGGTAACAATAAATCTATAAACACAAAATGTTCTTGCTTTGCTTTTATTAGATATACGATTGTATATTGTCGATTAGTTCACGAGAGGGTGAGACTGTGGAGCTGACTAGACCTGTAATGGCTGAAGGTAACGTGGAAGTTTGGCTGAATTCTCTGTTGAAGGAATCCCAGCTGTCACTGCATCATGTTATTCGCCAGGCAGCTGCGCACATCCAGGAAACTAGTTTCCAGTTGTCTGAATTTCTTTCTACTTACCCAGCCCAGGTAATATCGTTGTTAAATCAGTGAAGAATTGTTCACAGACATCTAGCATGTTGATGGTTTTTTTTTCTTGTGATTACAATCAAAATTGCAGCCAGTGTTGTAAATGCAAAAGTGACATTTAGATTTGTCTTAATCACCTCAGCCTTGGAAGTTACACTTTGTATATCTGAAACTAAAAGAAGAAAATGTACCCTGAAGCTCTTATTCAAAAATAATGCTGAATGCAATAAATTACAGCAATGGAGTTAATACCGTTTGATTACAGGCTTAAAACTTGACTACTGAAAAAAAAGTAGTAACATTGTATGTTTGTTTATATATTCAGGAAAACACTATATATAGCTAAAGATTTGGAGATAAGGGTAGTGCTGAGGAAAAATTTTTTTCTTAGTAGAAGCTTCTTCACTTGTGGTCAGGAATGTTGTTGGAGAAGGAATAAAGAATTTGTGAATTATTGAAAAAGTACTTTAAATTGAAGCATGAATTCTTCACTGATTAGTTATTAATGGTATATAAAAAGTATATTCATTATATGCAGTACCTATATATATGCTTTAAATTATATTGAAGAGTTGTGTCAGCAGTGCACCTCAGGCAGTATCTACAAGACTGAAGTGTGGACTTAGCTATGTGTTTATGAATGGAGTTGGGACAAGTGCATGGGTTGAATGATCTCTATGTGGGCATGAAAAAAAATTTATACAGATAGTAGCAGAACTATTTCTTTAGTTTACCTGTGTCTGTGAATGTACGTTTTAGGTGAAAGAGAAAAGAATATGAAGCATAATACTTTTGTTTCCCAAGGTTGGATTGTTGGGAATCCAAATGATTTGGACAAGAGACTCAGAAGAAGCTTTGACTAATGCCAGGTATGATAAAAAAATTATGCGAAAGACGAACCAGTTTTTCCTGGATCTTCTGAACATGCTGATAGATATGACAACAATGGACCTTAGCCCAGTCGAGCGAGTTAAATACGAGACATTAATCACTATTCATGTACATCAGAGGGACATTTTTGATGGTCTGGTAAGTACTTAAAAATTTACGACAAGTTATGCGGTCCTTTCCATGTAAAACAATGTGAAAGGACAGGAAGAACAAGTTACTATACTTATGGACTCCTGCGCTGTAAGCTAAAAAATTAATTTCAGGACTGTAATGATTATGTGACCTAGAGTATTATAAAAATGCTGAAGTTGCTTCAATCTGTGTCTTAGTTTCCCTTTAATTAATTCAGTGGTTTTTTTTCCCCAACAAGCAGTAGCAGAATTTTACAATGCTTTGTGTTGACCCACTTAATGCCTCTGTTGCATGATCAGTTATGGACTTATTTTTCCTCATACGTTGTGTTGCAAGCAGTTGTTGTCTCTCTGGACTGCATTGTGAGTTTCAAGGAGTAAAATGAATGTAGAATTATGGAATGGGAAATAAGTTTAAAGCTGGTTGAAGCTGCTATACCTTTTGTTTAGTTTCAATAGCATACCTAATAATTACATAGGGATTTACTTATTCACTTCACACCTTCTCATGCAGCCACAGGATACTAAAATTAGGAGAATAAAAGCATTCACTGCTTAAACAAATGTTGTGGTTTAGCCTGTCTGGATGCCAGGTGCTCACTAAAGCTGCTCTCTCACTCTCCCTCCTCAGCAGGACAGGGGAGAGAAAATGCAACAAAAGGCTTGTGGGTTGAGATAAGGACGGGGAGAGATCACTCATCAGTTACTGTCATGGGCAAAACATATTGAACTTGGGGATGTTAGTTTAATTTATCACAAATAAAATCAGAGCAATGATAATGAGAGATAAAACCAAATGTTCAAACGCTTTCCCCCCACCCCTCCCTTCTTCCTGGGCTCAACTTTACTCCTGATTTTCCCTAGCTCCTCTCTCTGAGTGGCACAGGGGGTCAGGGAATGGGGGCTGTGGTCAGTTGCTCACACGTTGTCTCTGCTGCTCCTTCCTCCTCGCACTCTTCCCTGGCTCCAGCGCGGGGTTCTTCACACGTGAGACATTTCTCCACAAAATTCTGCAGCCTGGGGTCCTTCCCATGG
>Ga0181612_126717_pt1 | contig 12344 bp, 7 predicted proteins | sample HoacroProtozoa21_FD_119630 | JGI IMG/M metagenome (GOLD analysis project Ga0181612, IMG submission 119630) | Hoatzin crop microbial communities from Cojedes, Venezuel. Combined Assembly of Gp0051906, Gp0051904, Gp0051908 | reverse complement strand
GTTTTTGCTAACCAACACCATGTGCACTATCAGAATTTTCTCAATGGCTATTCTTAGCTGTCTTTTCCAGCAGCCTGTTCAGTTATGCTGTTTTGCTTAAGCGGCCTCGTTGTGCTAATTCTCAAGCTACATCGACCCCAACATTATATAAAAATATATATACATTCTTTGGAATTGAAATGTCATGGATTTTTCAAGAGGCTTAAGGCACATACTTGTGTTAAAAATTTGACTTGCATGCCTGAAAATATCGTTTGAGCCAAATACTTAAAGGCTGAAAGATATCACTGGGATAATATAGTCTGATTTCTTCAGAAATATGGACTACTTTTCTTAAGCCTAACTTACCCCAGTAGTTGATTGTCCTTCATGTCAAATGTGAATAGATTGAAAGATCTCACAAGAGGGACTAGAAAGGTCATTCCTCATCTTGAGATCGCTACTTCTTTGGGAGGTGCTTAGGCTAGAAAGTATTGTATGGGGAGGGGGGACATCAGACAACAGCAGCTACTTTGAGAAATTCTGCCTAAAGATAAAATTTTGTCTGTGGACTTCACAAGGTGGTTTTTCACTGCTGTTGGGCTCCTTGATTACTGTTCTTGAAACCCTACCAGCTTTTGCAGAAAGTTTTTACCTCAGTTGTGGTTTCAGTGTAGCTTCCCCATGCTGAAAACTCCTCTTCTTGGCTGGAATCCTCACAATCCTTTTATTTAAAGAAATTTTACTCTTCTTTAAAGATGAATTCCCTTAATCTCTACTTTCCATCCTATCACAACTTGAGCAAGAAAAAAAAAAGTAGCCCTGGAAAAAGTTGACCTTAGTTGTCTTACCAAAAAGGAGTCAAAACCCATAAATATATATGGGTTAAAATCAGAAATACCTTAAATTTTGGTCCATTTGTTATAAGTGATGTAGTAATAGCAACTATAATAAGTAACAATATGGAGATTGGCTGCACACTGTCGTGCTTGTAACAGTAAAGGGTAGGATAACTGAAAGCTAGTGTGCAGTTTTGGTGCGGCACAGCAAGCAGTCTGGTTTTCTTGTGAATTTTACAACAAAAAGTGTAGTGTAACTCTTGTCATATTTACAGCTGTGTCTATCCCTAGATGACAGAGAGTGAAAAAATAGTAGATATCCTTAATATTTTAAATACTTGAGTAAAACTCTAGTCTTACTTCAGATGAAAAAATTTCTATTTACGATTCCCTAGTTGTATCTCCTCAAAAACATACATACTAGAAAAAATAAAAACCTCAGAATCTAAAGCCCGACCTTAAGAGAGTAGCCCCACTAGGTCTAATAGTGATTTTACTGCTGCTTTTGATTTCAATTACGTGTTGACACAGCAGGAATATATGACAGCACAACTTCTTAGCATATGAAACTGCGAAAGAGATTGAAAGTGCATAAGTGGTGGATGGCTTCCTATGATATGTCTCGGGCTTTTGGGTTCTTTTTAATTTATTTTCACAGTCTAGCTTGTTTAGAATTGACTGTATCTTTTACTTTCTGCTCTTGGTCGTTTTGGGTTCTTTTCTTGCTTTTACCTATCCACACCACTGATATGCACAAATAGACTCATCTTTGTAACCATTTTGAGGGTTTGAACTTTCTACTTTCTAGATATATTAAAAAAAACCTGTTTAAAATTTGTTTTATAATCTCATTATATATTTTTTGTTCTCTTGTGTTTCTTAGCTTTGCCTCTATTTGGTTATTTAGAGCACGTATAAGAAGGTTTTATTACTCCTAATACTACTTGCTACAGATTTGAATCAGGACTGGTACATTTGGATTATGTGCAAATTATTTGGTATGTAAAATATGTTAGAACATTAACATTTCTACTCTGTGGTGTTGGATGAAGATAATAGGATATTGGACAGGCAGACGGATTAAATAATGAAAACTTTTCAGCAGATTAGGGGGTTGATCTTGATCCAAAGCATATTTCCTGGCTTGTCTTGTCTACGTCTACATTGCACCATTTTGTGTAAACTGCACCTTAAAAGAAACATTCCCATTTATTGAGTAAAGGACAGAACTGAGTAACCAACCCTCCTTTTGATTAATCCCATTTGTAAAGTATTGCTATTGTACAACTAGTTCCTGATGAACGTCTCCTCTCCCATTTTCTTCTTTTATTTTTCTCTCATTGATCTCATCAGCACAATTCCATTAGTAGCAACAGTTCAACCACTTAGACCAATTATCAAAGTCAATACCTCTTTCAAAAACTAAAATACCTTTGTGAAAAGTCCTAGTGTTTGTAAGATGGGCATTACATTAGAGGCTAGAGGAAAGATTGTAGATTTTAAAAGGTGAACTATTACACCTAGGAAAACTGTTGCAGGAGGACAGCGCTCATGTGGATGTTTGCAAGAAGCTAGTTACAAGAATAATGACCTGGGCATATACAGTCTAATTAAAAAACCAAGGGACGTATATATAAGACATTAGTGGTATAGTGAGGAAATCCAAGACACGAACTGTCCAAATACACTATTTAAACACCACACTTTGTTCTGATAATTACTGAAGTTTCACTGTGTACCCAGTTTACGGAAAAAACAGTTTACTAATTAAATTTGCATCTGATATATGGATGACAGATGGCAACCCGTAGGATGCAAACAATATCCTATATAAGGAAGTGATTTAGTTTTGGAAGTGATGCTGAGCCTGTGACCACTTATTTGAGACAAACCAGTGGTTACTAGACCCATGCTGACTATATGGGTATTAAGTGGACTGTTACCAGCTACAGCAAGACACAGTTGATGTATACAGTGACATATCCAGGAGATACCTAGGAGGAAGCAGGTGCTCCTGTTGTTTCAGGTCATTATTTCAACATGACACTGCATTTCCCTCATGTTGTCCACTGCAGTTTTATGCAAGTGCATAGCACGCACTCTGACTCTGCATCCTGTGCAATAAAAACTATGCTTATGCCAGTAATTAACCTATAACCACCTGTGAAACACACCACTTACCCTTGACTGACATGAACAAATGAGAAATAACACAACAACAACAAAATAATGGTTTAGTTCTGTAGACATACTACACATGCAATGCAAAATACAGGAGTTATCTTCTTGAGTGTCTTGCCCATAGATCTCAGTCCAAATAACATCACTTCCCCAGTTTGCATAAAAAGAAAAATGGAGTGTCCATGAGTATCTGTGAGTATGTCTTCCCCAAAATATGTGTTTGACAATCAAGGGGCAGGATGTCCTGGAGGAAAAGATATCAAGCCAGTTATGATGAGACAGTATTTTGCTTATCTGCAGATCAAAGTATGTTGCAAATTGCATTCTGTCCATCATTGGAAAAGTCCTATCTTAATAATAGTAGGGTGTTTTCTATTTTAATTGCAAAGATATACCTAATCTTTTCTGGTAATTTGAATCAGGACATAATCTTTGGAAATGACATATTTCTTTAAAAAATAATGTTACAGAATTTCAACTCAATTATGAGTTGACATTGCATTCACAAATTCAGTCCAGTGTGTATGTAAGAAGGAACTGACCTTCTGTTTTATTATCCATACATATGTCTGCATGGATAAAAGTATTTAATGTATTAATCTGTTAAATAATGAAGAGGTGTGTGTGCTCACTGAACTGTGTATAGTAGTTTATTTATTGATTTGCACTATATTTTTGTATTGAAAAGAAGTCTGACAAAATATAGGTGGATTTTTTTTACTGAAGTTAAAGAAAATGAGTCATATCAACTGTGCATTTTCCCCATGCTTCTGAATTTTCTTGTGCTAGGTTTCATTCCATTAATATCATCAACACAATCTGCTGTCATATTACAGGTAACTACTTTTCAAACTGCAAAATAATCTCTTTCTAGATCAAAACTTCCTCCTCTGCAGCAATGACACAAATATTTTTCTGGTAACTGCCTCTGTGCTATAATTTGTGTGAATCTCTGGTCCAAATAAACAGTTTCTTCTACAGTTTTGTATTGCTAATTAATGTTCCTATAACCTTCATGGTGGGTAATTTGCAGCTTATCTGTTTTGGAGAAGGTCCGCAGCTAGGGGAGGGGTAACACAAGTTTGAATGCATATTTTATGTGCTATTTGTCCACACCATTTACTTACTTGCCACTGGAGAAGTAAGGTTCTTAGCAGATAAATATAAAGGTATGTTTTCTTTTCCTCTTTCGGTCCTCCGAGCACACAATTCTCTTCCTTACTTTCTGTACGTTGCTCGGCTGACCTCCATCACATGGTGAGAAAGTGCTTATCAGTGTAGAACATGCAGGAGGAATTACGTGGGCATAGCATCTAGAAACCACTGCAAAATGGCAAAGCTTACAGGTTGCATTAATACACTAGGATTTAGCATCAGGTTCAGTAAAAATGTGGTAAAACACCCTCAGAATAACCTTAGTTAAGAAAATCATGGAAAACCTTTCTGGAGGACAAAGATCTGCTTACTTAAAAGAAGGAAAATCAGAAAAACAATTTCCATAATACAATGAACCATGCGGAAATGCAAGTTTATGTTTGTGAAATTTCTTTGAATAAATATTGAGGATTTTTTTAAAAAAAACATGATACAGGTCGATGTTCTCAGGAGATAAATATTCCACTTTCTTATTCCCAATAGGAAATGAAGACACATGAAAGAAATGAAAATACCTTCTGGAAAACTAAAATAATGTGAAAATGATGTTTTTCTTTAGAAAATGAATTCAGCAGAAATATCCAGAGGAGCTGTAGTAGAAACCTTTCTTTCATATCACACTTTTAATAGAATTGAAAGTTACACATAGCCTTTTTTAATTTTTTATTCATATTGCTGTGGTGTTTGAACACTTATCTAGTTTTTACAGAATAATTCTTGAAATAGATATGTTGAAATGAAGAACTGTAATCCTCCATTTTTCATTGGAGTATGAACCATTTGCCAATGTTCAAAATTAAGTTTTTGTGGCATACTTCTTTTCATCCTCTAAGTCTCAATTCAGTGCTTTGCCATTTTATGGAAATAAAGGAAATCTACATTAAAAGTAATAGAAAATATGGAGGAAATATCATTTGCTTCAGTGAAACAACTGCTTTTCTCTTCTGTATATTTCTCATGGACATCAAATATAAAATAAAGGTATCTTAGTTTTGAGTTTATTATTTAAAATGATACTTGTTTACGGCTACAGTGCATTTTCTACATTTGAATGTATGGGGTTTTTTGAATTAAATTTGTAACACTGCTTATGCCTTTAATAACTTTATTAGAATTCAGTGAATTGACATCAAAATAGATTTCTACCTGAATGTAATTATACAAAGAAAATACTTTTTCCACAATGTGTTAGGTGTACAAGTGTACATGATACTCTCAATTTCTTGAAACTTCAGAAACGGAAGATATGAAAGTTGAATTTCATAAAATTTCCTATTGCAAGACCCATAAATGATATTTGCACTTGCATTAACAACTACTGCATATCACACAGCAATGTCATTTTTAGTCTTTCAGCAAGTCTTACTATTTTCTTAAAAGTCCATGTTGCCACATTTGTTTAGGGAGAACCTGGTTAAAGTAATTTTATTCATAGAAATCAAAATATGAAGTTAGGCATCTGAAACATAACATATGATGCTGGATTAAATACATTCTCTTTTTATGCTATGCCAAAATGTGTTTCTAGAGAAGATATAGTTTATGATCAGTTAATTAATCACCAATTCTTTGGTGGAAAAACATCTTTCAGCTAATGGAAAATGACGCAAACATTAGTAAATATAAGAATTACCTGCTCAATTGCAAGACTGGAGCAGAGAAAACTTTCAGAACACTCTTTGAAAAAGGCAAAATAGTAGTCACGAAGGATCTTCCGGAAGATACTCCAACATTTTAATTCTTTCAGTTTTGCAAAGATCAAAGGTAACATGCAATTTTCAAACTCTTTTGGTAGATACAGAGAACTGTTATACAGTATACCTCTAAAATAAAAAAAGAAGTTATGTATAACATTTCCACCTCTTGGGGCTGGGGTGCAGGTAGTGCGGGCCAGCTTTGCTACAGGTGCAGCTGTGACCTAGGCTGAGGTCTGGGGGCCGCATTCTCATTGACTCTGACCTCCACCCATTGCCTTGGTCCCCACATCCCTGCCCAGCCACCCCCATGCTGTGTCTGACCCTGGTTCCCAGCATCGGTTCTGTTCTTTCCCCCCTTACTCGGGAGCTGTGGGACTACATCCCACCTCTTTGATGTCCCTGCCCTGTCAGATGTGCCATCACCTGCAGCTGCTGGCTCACCTACCTCATGGAACCACCTGCCCTCATTGCTCCCTGACACACTCTGCCCAGTGGGATTTTAGCACAAATATCAACTCCCATGGTGACTGAGTGAGTGTGATTGTCCACTAAAACACAGAAAACAGCAGAGTGCATCTGATATATGAAGCGTCTTCAGTTCATTTAAAACATACTGGCAAAGTTTGAATCCTTTGATTACAACGTATTTCTTACATTTCAGATATTCCTAATGCAATTTCAGCACTGTATTTGAAATAATGAGGCAGGCACCAGATATTCCCCTTCCATTATGTAACAATGAACTGTTACCAAAAGTAGATTAGCATTTCTATGGATTGAGACATCAGTGATAATGTAGAAAAATATATTCTTTTCAACTCAGTCTGTAACTAAGTAGCTTTTTTTCCAGCAGAAATAAGGGGCAATACATTATCAGACATAGACAAAACTTTTATGTATCATTTGAGTTAAGAAAGGCTCTTGCAAAGCAACAATGTTTAATTTGCTGTCACAATTAATTGATCTATATGAATGCCTACTGATAATATTGTGCTTTCCCTGCTTTTGCAGCAGCCACTTCGTTTTCTTCTGTAATTCACATTTCTTAGCAAAGGTAAAGTGTCAACAATTTTGTTCTTAGAAACTCTGTTGTGATTATTTTATGATGGCCTCCATTTGCATTCTGTCTTTTTTGACTCTGAGCAACTGAGAATTTTCTTCTGAGAGAAAAGAGATAAAACCTCTGTCTAGTTATATAAAATCCATATTCATCAATTCATGACTAATCAGTTCTTCATTCGTTCTGTGGAACCTCTTCCATTAAGTCATTTTGTCTAGATTTGTTGATGGGATGTTACTGTTGTCAACCTGTGATAGCGAAATTCCTCTATGGGTGCAATTAATTCCAAAATAAGCACTACTTTTGTGTCCCTTTTTGCAAGCATCATACTTGCTCTTCAGCTCACACTGTGCATGAGCTCTGTTTCATACAGCAGAACTTCAAGATGACTATTAAAAAATAGCCTCACATAAGCAAGGGTTAGTTTTTGAAGATAAGTTCTCACTAAATACTGGATTTCTTTCAAATCTAGAATCTTTTTTTTCTTTCTTCCCAAGTCTTTTCTGTAGGTATTCTGCAGAAACCACAACAGAAAGATAGTTTATTCCTTTTTCAAGCACTGGAGATGCCCATAAACTTCCTTCCCACATCCAGCAGATTCAATAATCTTAATTGTCAGTGGTTCAGAGAACAGAAATTCATTAAATTGCTGATTTTCTCCAAGTAGAGACAACTCTAGTGCCAACAGTCATCCCCAGATAATGTCAAAATATTGAGGAAATAAATTACATCAGTAAGCAAACAACAAAGTTCAGAGATCATACGCCCGGTGCAGTGCTTTTAAAAGAAATCACCCTTCATTTCCCAAGCAACATGGTGTTCACATTTACTCTATTTTGCTTACATTTGTTAAAAAGAACAACAGTTGCCAAGGAGAATTTAATAAGTGAAAACAGAATAATATTATCCATATATTGATAACAGAGAAGGGTAGTAAAATAATGTGTTCAAGACAGACTGTGGTTTAGCAAAGCAGGTACTACCAAGTGCCAGCTTTGCAAGATACCAATGCAAATTTGTGGGAGGTAGTGTTTCAGTAGCACCATCTGGCTTTTTGGCAGACTCTCCAGGCTGTTCCATGGGCAGTTTCAGTTCCCTCTGAGATGGTCACTTGGCTATGTCATTTGTTGGGTGAATAGTCTGCTTTGTTCCAAAAAGTGACATTTTATACCACCTATCCTCTTGATTCTTTGTTGTGATTTTTGTCTGTAGACCTTCTTGATAGCAACTTAGTCTGTAAGTAGTCTCTCTGGCATCAGTAAGATTACTCAGAACGTTGTCCTGAAGAGATTTGTCAGCACAGATGTACTAGTGTCACCATTCCAGAAAACCCTTTTCATAAAGGTAGAGATTATATCAACAATAGTGTTCTTTAGAGGTAGAGCTAATACCAGTTTCCCAAATGAAAGAAGCTGTATCAACCAAATGGGGTTGTTTGCAGGTGGACCTGCACCTCTGCTGCAGTGTTTTCCAGTGTAAGTATACTGATTTAGGGTTTCTGCCTGCACACCCTAGAATCTGCACAGGTGCACCTGAAAATAATTTTAAACATAGAATAACAAACAATTTAATGAGAGAAAGAAAATCCAGTTCTAAAGGAGCCATAAATTTGCAGCAAAATAATAGGATATTGTACACTGAAGAAAAGTCTCTGTTAGATACTCCTGTCCATAACACAGATATATATGAAGCACTTGGTTTCTCCTGTTTCAGCTTCTGATATTTATTTCCCCAGCTTCAGAAAACACAGTCTTTATTTATTGCATTCATACAAACAAAACAAACTTATCATAGCAAAATTTCCTTAAGTACTTTTTTCCTGCATTTTGTTCTTAGATCTTTTAATTTCTACAATAAATACAAACAAAAGGGTTTTTTCAAAGAACTATAATTTTTATTTATTCTTGGAGGTATTTTCCTTTATTGAACTAATATTTACATAATTTTAAAAGTGTTTTTGTTAATTTAGTAGGAAATAGCGTTCAAAAATATTTTTATAAATATTTTTCCCATAACAGTCTGTCCATTAAATGTGTTGTGTCATATTTAGCTCTTGGCACTATTTGTGAAAAACGAAAGAGAGATAAAGATTATTGGAATTTGTAATAGAAGGATTTCTTTCCTGTTTTATGTTTACATGTGTAAAGTATGTGGCTATTTCCCCTAGTATTGATCTCACAAAATATTCTGCAGATCTCTAGTATACTGATTCTGGCACTGTGATTCACAGAATGCTAAAAGCAAGCTTTGTTGTCTTTTCAAAAGCTGACATGAACACAGCCTCAGCTCCACCGTTATAAACAAGATTTAAGGTGCTCTGAAAACCTGCCCTTTGAAACTGATGCCAACTTCTTTATATATTCTAGCAGTAAACAGATTTTTTAAAAATCTTGTCTTTAGTATTTTTTTAACATAGAAATTCTGAGATTTTTTTCAGTAGCACAGTGTACAGAGAGACAAGACAGTTTTGTCACCTCATGAATTATAACAATGTCTAACACTCTGTACTTTGTAGTGCCTTAGGGCTCTTTCTTCAAGCAACTAATTTATGCAACTGCAGATTGGAAATAATTCTTTTTTATAATGACTGACAAACTGCGAATTTTATTCTGTAGAATATATTATAGAATCCTATGTTGTACAATGCAATAGGGAAAATTTTATACCAGTAGCACTTTATGTATATATATTTAGAAATAAAAATAACCCATGTAAAGAGAGATTTGAAATTAAAAAAGAGGCTTATTCTGCCATTTATTGCTGTCAATCCTACACTGGATCAATGGATGTCAACTCTTACAAATCAATGCTGGCATGGAATTTGACAGAAAATATGTCTAGAAAAGTTTGACTTCAGATTAAAAGCCTAAGCAGTGATGGAGAGATATCCATTTAAGCATCCTACATGTACATTTACACTAACAGCAAAGACACAGCTTTCCACCAAAGAAGAACATGTTTACTGATCACAATACACAAGCATGGAAGGGCATCAGAAGAAAAAAAACCAAAACAAAACTGTTTTGTAGAAAAAAATCTATCTTGCATATATAATTAGCATTGTGAATAAGGATTTAAGTCTCTCTGTAACATTCTGAAGATTTTCTGGGAGATAGGCAACACAAAAAAAAATACAGTTTGCATTCAGCAGTCTTAAGCTAGGTGATAGTAATATCAGGCAGAAATATTTAGATAATAGTAATGCTTAGATCGTCGTGACATTGCCTAATTTAGGCCTGACTACTTTGTATAAACAATGCATGCCTTACTAACAAATATGCCCTTGAAGAGGAGCTAACAGACTGATAAAACAGTCAGTTCAGAAGGTGCCGAAAGCTGGATGATTGCCAACAAAGCATGAAGTTAACAAAGATCTAGGGTAACTAGGAAAAAGCTAAAGGCAGCAGGGGGAAGGTCACAACCGCCGACTGTACTTAGAACCAAGAAGACTGCACCCCCCACCCCCCCTCCCCAGAGTGTAAGCATGAGTAGTTAATTAAGGAAGGCGCATACTTTTAATGTAAACATACAATGTGATGAACCAGTCAGAATGTAATGAGTAATTTCTTTGTTTTTGTAAGAGTATACAGTCCTTGGGACTCTGCTAAGCAGCGTGCTATCTTTGTGGAATTATCACCTAGCACCCATATCTGCACATCTACGAAATAAAGACAATACCTTGACTCTGCTGGCATATTGGCATATTGCACACCAGGTAAACGACCCCGCTTTTGGGACAATAATAGTATTCACATCATCTGTGACTGCCCAACTGGACATTCAAGAAGATGGAAAAAATCGATGCTTCACCTTTATTTGGGATTATGCTTGCTGAGATCATGAACAGGAATACAAAAAGATACAGAAGACAATGAAACTGGGGACCAAACTATATGTTATTTTTAGGAGGAGCAGAGCAATATAAAGAAAGTAAGTTCTACACTCCATTGTATGTAGTTTTCACTTAGCCACAAGAAGCCTCATAGATTTGTCTTCCCAAATGAAAAATGGAGTTCTTGAGTAGGATTTCCCACTTCATTGGGCAGACAGGCAAAATATATATTTACTATCTTTTCCCTATGCTATCACATATACACAAGACTTAGATGAAAAATCATAAGTGGTTTTAGGTTGACCAAAAGTTGACATTAAACAGAACAAGTGAGAAAACAATACTAAAAACTGGGAGAAAATAAATAACAAAGAATGAAAAAGTTTGATTTTTACATTTCAGGCATAAGAAGAATCCAATTTCTAATTTCAAAATAATTGTCTTTCAGAAGTTGCCTGAATGTAACAATAACAACAGCAAAAAATAATAAAATTATCATCCTCCTTCTAAAATATGTTATATTCTGTTTCAGGTCAATGAAATATTCTAATCAAGTCAGATAGAATTGATTGTGATTTTCCAGTTTGACCAAAGAATCGAAAAGCATTTATTCATACAGCTGTTAACACCCAAGAAAGAATTTGGAGAACTTTTAATTAATAAAATTCAGAGCAGGCCTGTTTAACACTTTCATTAAGAACAGATAGAGCAAACATTTAAATGACTCTTTATCAAAAATAAATTGCAATATAGTGATATGATACAAAAAGGTTATGAGTTATGGAAGAGAATCAGCCAGAAGTCAGTTCACATCTTGATTGGACAATTATAAATTTAATTTCCAATTGAAATTTAACTCACTTTCTAAAACAAAAAAAACAAAACAAACCCTGCTTTCAATTTCCTGTGAATTAACAATCCTACAACATTTTAAATTGAAAAACATATACGTAAACTTTAGATTGAAAGAGACGGAAGTCTTAGTTCTTGTGTCAAGATTGCATGACACAAATGCATTGGATCTGTGCGTTCAGCATTTTCTGCGTTAGTGGGCTTTCCACCAGGGTAGGTTATTCCTTATGAGTCACCTTATAATGTTGTTCATGCTATTTAAATATTTCAGTAATGAAAAGTTTATAATAATTTTAATAATGTCACCTATTTCTAAACTACCTTAATAGTTCAAACTGAGTTTAGAACAGGATGCAGGATGTTTTTTCATCCAGGAGATATTTAAAGGTAGAAAAAGAGAAGACAGAGGTGAACAGAGCCAGACAATCATATCCTCCTGGAGGCATTAGAGGCTGCAACATGAAAAGAACTTGTCACAATGGTTGGAGCCAAGACCTTAAATGCCACTGTCTCTGCCCAATTCTGCTCTCAGTTTTCAGTGATGAAAAAAACAAAAACCTAAATATAATGCTGTCGAAACAGAATAATTTAACCACTTTTTTTATAGTTTTATGAATATAAATAAAGAGGTGGGGGGGTGGGGGAAGGGGAAACCACATGGAGTTCAGGGGTCAGTACTGGCCCAGTCTTGCTTAACTTCTTCATCAACGACCTGGATGAAGAGTTAGAATGTACCCTCAGCAAGTTTG
>Ga0181612_123477_pt1 | contig 12344 bp, 5 predicted proteins | sample HoacroProtozoa21_FD_119630 | JGI IMG/M metagenome (GOLD analysis project Ga0181612, IMG submission 119630) | Hoatzin crop microbial communities from Cojedes, Venezuel. Combined Assembly of Gp0051906, Gp0051904, Gp0051908 | reverse complement strand
TTATATATAATAGAACATGTTATCTAAGTTCTAATACTGCAGTTTCAGACTCATCCTGCTGGAATCACAGGAGTAAATTAGAACTGTATTTGCAACAGTATATTTTTAATCTATAAAAACACACATTAAAAAAAAAACAAAGTGGATATGCTAAGTAAAAGCCTTTCTCCATTAAAATTATAGAAATTTTTGCCAGTACTTTTAATTGGATCAGAATCCTGTCCCATGTTGCTTCTGTAGAGGTGTACAGAATACCCAGATGATCCAAGTTTCTTTACAGTGTGGAACTCAAAGCCAAACTCTTCATCCATTTCAGGACTAAGAAAAAGAGTTCTCCTTACTAAAAACTTATTTCCCTTTCTATTGATGACTCTATTTTAGTAGAGAGAGCTTTGTGTTACTTCCATGTATGAGATGGGTTTATTCGCGATTTGGGTTCACATAGGGTTGCTGTAGGCCCCTGAGCTTCACTGTGAATGATTGTGTTCATTAGCGTGGGAGCTATATATTTCTTGGAAGCAACTTTTGCAAGAAAGATTGACCAGTAAGGAAGAATATTGTTATTATTTTCCCCACTTTTATGAACTTTCATTTTATGAACAATGCATTCAGACTTAGATATTCCTGAAAAATTGCAAACAGTCTACCCCTTAAGATACCAAATGTCAATTAATTCAATTCAGTTAAAACACTGATTTGTGTTCTGAAAATGAGTCATTTCTCATTTAGTTACAGAATACTTCACTTTCCACTTCAAAGGCGAAGAAATAGTTCACTGTAAATATTATCTCCTCTTTAAACTTTTTTACTGATAGCATGCCTTGAATGCTAGGACTGTGCAGTTATTTAATCCATTTTCTAAATGAGGTCTATCTTGTAGACATATCTGTACAATGTACATCATAAAAATATTAAACTCAGTGAAAGATTATACAGCATATAAAATACAGTGGCCTTTTTATGGTTGATTGTGAATTTGCAGTCAGGCAAAAGATCATTAACTATCTAAAAGTCTTGCACACATTGCTGATGAAAAGCTAATAAAAGGAATGAAATTTGAAGAATGATTTTATTATCTCATATCAGTTTTGCTAGTTTATTTTCCTCTAGAGTTTAAAATTCAGGAAAAAAGTCCTAAATCTGCACTGTGAAATAGTAATTTCCTTCATCCTCTAACATTTTTTCTTGTAATTAGTAAGAAACAGGCAACCAAACCCAAAAATGTTTAATTTTAATTTGTAATCCAGTCATACCTTCCTTCTCTTTTATCCCTAGCTATTTTCTCTCTCTCTCTGTTATGTATTATGGGTGTTGTTGTTTGTTTTTTCTTTTTATCTTCAGGATGTTCTTATCCTCATTTTGTTTGTTTATTAAAATCCTTGCTCAAGGCAGAGAATACTGTTTAGCATCACTGTATACTAACCCAACCTCCTCAAATACTGTCTGCTGCAATCTGAGAGGTTATGCAGGAGGAACAGAAATTACTACATTACAAAGGAGCAGAGCATTTTGAGTAGCTGTTTTTCCCTTTCTAGTGCTTCTTCTCATCTTTTTTTCTTTGAGACATAAGAACATCCCATTCTGTAGTGTTTCTTTCCATACCGCTGCTGACACAGGGGACGCTGTTCTTGCTTATAGAGGACTGAATGCCAAGCCGTCTGTTTAATGTGGGGAGACACCACCTACCATGTACCCATTTGTTTCTGTTCGTTCCAGTTTTTCTGTGCTGTGATTTTCTGGTAGGTGCAAAAAAGCTCCGATTACTGGATTTGTTTGTGGAGAAATATGCAGAGAGCTTGTTTTTCTCATGTGCTTTGGTATTTACAAGTGTGACCTACATATATTGTAGAAACATAGAATATCTCAAGTTGGAAGGGACCCATAAGCATCAATATATCATAAGGATATATTGTTATTAATTTGTTTCCTGTGTACGCTTTCTTGAACGACGCACTTAAACATACGACTTTGAAATGTATTGTAGGTTCTTGATGGGAAATTGAAGGCTGTGAATATAAATTTCTAATTGGATTTAAAAACACAGACATATTTCATCACTCATTTGAATTCTACCCAGGCAATTAGTGGATAAAAAGTGTTCAGAGTCCCTTGTAACATGAACTTTGGGAATTTGTCCCAGCTCTCAAATACCTCATCCAGAGAACCTCACTGATCCTAGATTCCCCCACTCATTGACTCAGCAGAGAGGTCAGATGGGCACTCAGCATCTCACACATGCTGCATCCAGACATGTCTCTGCAAAGACAGGACACGAAGTAACTGACTGAGCTTGAAATTGTGGTGCATAGAGAGCCCAGCACCCTCTTTACTGCCTGTTTTTCTTTCTTCCCTAAATCATGTTGGAGTTAAATTTGCATGCTGATGAGGAAGATAACTGAAAACTTCATTAACTTATAAGAACAGAAAATCACACCAGATTGTTTAACTCAATTAATCAGAAGTAACTCTCACAACAGATTGAAGAGTATTAGAACAAAAAAGGGTGTCCTCCCTGCATGTATCTTCCTGCAGTGCAGCGTGCAGATGGTCATCTCTGTATCTCATATCTTCAACTGTCAGAGAATCCAAAAAGCCTTAGGAAGACACGGGTTTACCACTCACTGTAACCAGTGCATGGCAGCTGCCGAGGTCAAACCCACGAGTACAGCACCTGTTCCCAAGCCCTGAAAGAAGGAGCTAAGGACTGAGTAACAGCCTTCCTCGACGCTGTGCTCTGGACTTTACAGCATTTGCAAAAAGCTGCTTTATGGAAGAACCAAGGTTTTCTGCATTTCTGAAAGAATGAATTTCACCCAGCTGAAATCGTGGGGATTTCCCTTACTCTCTTCCTTCCTTCTCCCTCAGCTCTCAGAAAGCAAAATCAGCTCCAAAGCAGACCTCTGCATGACATAGCTGGGTATTTTCCCTTCCGTTCTGACTTTCACTAAAAGCCCATCAGCAACTATAAAAATATTATTTTTTTTTATGTATGGGTATTTATCAAAGGACTTCAGCAGTAACTGTGCAGCCTGTGTGTATTGGTGCATTTTGGAATATTCCAGCATAAAAGGAAGTCGAGTGTTAAATGTTTTCACCAGAGATGAAGGCATTCTGTGCACTGAGTGCACTTAGCTCTTCTGTGCCTAGGTCAGATGCTATGAAGATATTTCACAAAATAAAGAGGGATACATACCAGGGAAAAGCCTTGTGCTGTTTAGATATGACAATCCACACAAACCAAGTGAGATCTCCTCTTCCCTGGCATTTGTGGCAGCAGCTCTGAATGGCAGTCCCTACAGTCTGATGCAGAAACACTTTGCTGGGGAAATAGGTGCTGTAATCTCTGAATCTCTGTTTAAATTTAGTATTAGGACTGCACGCCCTTGGTTGCTCCTCTGGCAGTTGTTGGGGCTTAGCTGATTGATTTCGCAACTGTTGAGCAGGCATCTGTAGAGAAGACATTGATCTCTGTGAAGCTGGTCACATTATGTCCTAGGACAATATGCAGCTTAATCCAGGTTTTCAGTGGTATCTACAAATGAAGCTGGGGTCTGTGTCACTACAGGCCCCTGCTAGCAGTTATGATGTACAGAGGGTGAATTTCTCACTTCTCTTTTTATCTCCAAGATTTTGACGTATCTTGGAAAAACAGGCATTGTAATCTGGGTTCATAAAGAATTTTTATTTTTAGCTTAGCTTTCTGTGCAGCCCCTCCTATTTTTCTTCTCCCCGCCCCCCACTTCTTCCCTAAGTGCTGTGAGTGCGTATGAGTGGATGCACGTGAGTGAACGAGAGGGCATGGCAGAGATGGCACATCAATGAATAACTGCTGTCTTGCCCCTCCCCTCCTCTCTTCTCCAAACATTTTCTAAACATCATTAACATGCGGTGGCGTACTTTTATTCTCTCATCCTGCCTGTTTAGTGGAGCCTTTGGTGTGTGTGGGGGGGAATTTTCTTGTTTTGATGTACAGATTTTCTTGTATTCTGTATATGAATGCTACAGAAGGCAACACTGGACCAATACAGCATTCCTATGAGCAGAGAGGACTAGAGTCGATCAGTGCCCTGACATTGATATACTGTGATTTAAGGGCAGATCTATGAGTCCTTGTATATATTAAACTAATGCATCTTTAGTGTAATTGCAGTCTCAGTTTCTTTTTTATAATATGTGTCTGTCATCAGTGACCATCAAAGCAGGGAAAAAAAATGAAAAACCCTTGGAATGAAGCTGCATTTTCTTTCAATTTATCATAGTGAACTGCTTTCAAAAGAAACCAAAAAAGAAGAGAAATACAGCTGCAGATGATGACAAATGAAATCAGATTTGTTTAAACACAGCTGGAAACAATGCTGGAGATGAAGACAGTGCTTTGAAATAATGTCTATGGTCAAAGTCAGTAGTTGCATAAGAACTTCCCAAACAAATTCAATTTTCTCTCAGGCTGACGTGCTTTGTGCCCTAACTTCTGGGAACATCTGCAATGTGTCTGGGTACTGATGCAATTATTAATAGCGTTGTTGCTTTCTACTTCTTGTGTTGTCAAAAAAAATATGTTGTTCTCATAGTAGTCTGATAAAGTAAAAAATCTCCACTTGTCCTCAGTGTCTTGTCTAACCAATCTCATAAAATTCCTCTCTTTGGATTGATATTGCTCTTTTTTTCTCATGAATCTTCATAGTCCTGATTATGATGACTATAAACAAGTAACCTATGGCTACTCCTTTTGCAGTGCAAGGGAGAGAGACCCATGTTCTTGCATGGGCTGAAATTTTCTTTTTGTCAACCAAAATATTTTTTTCTTTATACACCATGGTAGTGTTTTGTCTTGGTGAAAAAAAAAGTTCATATTTTGATTGCTTTCTATTTAAATTGCAAATATTGACTGTCAAAAATTTCAGTAAGCTTTGTAGCTGACCAGGAAATAGGGAAAAAGCAAAGGTAGAGCCGTATATTTTATTTTAAGTCTCAAAATGTTGTAATTCCAAATAGGTTCTTCTGCTAGTAACATAACCAGTCCTCAGTAGCAACCTGGGTCAGGAGGGTGTGGAAGTATCGCATAGCCCACAGCGCTAAGCTGTGTTTGCAAAAGGGCTCCCAGGACTCAGTTACTAATTTTGTAGATCTTGTCTGTTTCTTGTTAGTGAATGGGGCAGAAGTGAATGCCACCCAGACAGACGGAGGGGGATCTGTGTGACTATGGTCATTTCTGACCCACACGCTAAGGGGCTTATTCCTCACTGGGTAATCTTAATGAGGAAGAGTGAAATGCCATTAAGGCTTCCAGTAAATCTTTTTGTAGAATAAACCACTGACATACCATCTGGACGTCGATAGAAAGGACATAGCTTGATGAACCAGTAATCAGTTAGAATCTGTGGATTCCTGATTTCCAGTGCCAGCTGTGACACTAAGAGAAAGCATAATCTTGGTCAGATACCTTGGTTTCCTTTGTCTCAGTCTCCCAGTTTGTAAGTGATACAGTTTTCACATTTCACCTAACAGGGTCTTTATGCAAAGGGAAATAAGGGAAGGGGAGGAAAGAAGCCCTGTTGCTTATATTGAAATGTATTACAGAGGAGGCTAGACAGTAATGTGTTATCTGAAAGGCTTTTATTCCTTGCTACCTTGGAGACAATTAGTCCCAATATATGCAGTATCTAATAAGTATCATTTATACTGCAACCTGGCTGAGAACTGTATTCGGGGGAGTGCCATTTCATTGCCAGAGCATTGATCGAAAGGATTCTTTTTAGTGCAGACAAGCTACAGAGTATATATGATTGTAAAATGTAGATCCAGAACACTGAAGGACTTCTCTTCTGTTAGAAGATACATTTATTTCATTAATGAAGTAGTGAAGGATGTTTGAATTCTACTTTGTCCAACTTCCAGTGAGACGGCAGACTAATCAAGCACCTCTTATGTGTGTGGGATCTGGGTATGCCAGTGAATCACTAAAAACTCACAGGCATTTGGCATTGAATTTCCTGACCACAGTGACAAGCCATTAAGCTCCAGTTCGGCAAAGAATCGCTTGTATTTGCTTCCTCCCAAAGACAGGGTGTGATGAGCCCCTTAGAGGGAAAAGGGGCTTTTTCCAGTCCTGGTACTAGAGTTGGTTCTAGGGAGAGCGGGGCTTGGCTCCTGTCTCTGCCAAAAACTGTGTATGGTTTAAGCAAATCACTTTTATCCCCTGTACTTCTGCTTACTAGCAAATTAGAAGAATAGTACGATCTTCTCACCCTTTTTTGCATTTGGGGGAAGTAACTGTCATCATGTGTTTGCACATTGTCAGCACAATAGGGCCCCAGGTTTGTGTGGTGCCTACAGGCACTACAACAAAAAAAATGTAGTAATAAAATGCAAATTTTCATAGTTTGCACCATGAAAAAAGAAAATGTTATTTTGTCTGAGAAAGTTCTTTGTATTGTATGTAATTGCCTGCAAGGACTAATAGCTCACGTGCTTTCTAGAATGTTAAAATCTGAACTGCTTTTTCTGCTCTTCAGGGTGAGAGCATTTCAGTGCTTTATTACTCATCATAAAGGAGAATATACTTTAGTCTGTGTTAGAGTCACAGTCTGTATTGCTCTTGTAGTCATGAGATTTTTAATCACTGTCTTACTAATTTGTTTTAATAAAAATATTAGTTTACATTACTGTTAAAACTCCTTATTTAATTACTATAATCGTTATAGGAAATATTGCCAGCTTGTGCTACTCATTAGGAAAAATAGCTCCTATTTAACATAATCCAGGGTGATACTTTGACCAGACCTTTGTTTCCATGTTAAAATCATGACATATATGGGCCGTAAATGCTCAGGTAGGGAAGACCCTACAGCAGGGGTATTGCAAAGGCAGCAGGCAGGATATGGCAAAGATGCTTTGGGGCGTTTGAGGTGCGCAAGGATGCAGCCTATGCCAGTAGTGACTTGTAATGGCACAGCCAAAGTGCTGTGGCAACCTGAGAAATGCTGCAGACCTTAAAGCAGCAAGGAGAGGCTGACATTACATGACTTAGATATATCGTACCCGCTCTCCACCCCCGTTTATTTGGTGTGTGAAATTGGTTGCCTTTGTGTTTCAGCAAGAAGTGCTCACAGAGGTAGTCTTGACAATAGTAGATATATGGGAGCAGCACACCATCTGAACTTTTCTAATCTCCTCCTGAGTAGGGATAACGAGCCAAGGGATCCCTCTGCAAACAGAGCTGTGCTGTTTCCAGTGCTAGAACAAATTTGTTCAGAGCTGTCTTGCATCAGAGAGTGTGGGCACGTCTTTGGAAAACCAGCACAGAATCTTTCCATATCCTTCAACAAAATAGTGTTCTTGCTATTTAAAGGTGCCAAATATGGACTCCAAAACTTTCAATTCTTTCTCAACAGCAGAAAAATTTTCTGCTACTTCTATATAAGGACAGGATGTTGTAGTTCTCTCTCATATTTATCCCTCAGCTGAGGCTGCTGGATAGTGCCTGTGGGTAAGACGAGGACATCAGCTGACTGAGAACTGCATGGAAGCCACCAGCTCAGGTCAAATACACCATCAGATGGCTTTGAAATTTAGCACCTTGTCAAGTCAGGACATACGTGATCTTGCACTCTATCCCATATCACAGTACCAAAGCTACTTAGACTCAGTTTAAAAAATTCTGTCAGTAACTGTCCTTGTTCATTCTTTAATGCTGATCCTCCGCCCAATATCTTGTCACTGATATTAAAGCAATATTTTGCATAATTAATATTTAAGTTAATCTATCTTAGAAGTCTGTTTTATCTTTTTCTGTTTTCCAGGCATGTCCAAAATAGCTGATGGATGTTACCTTCATATACACCTTTCTGAAATTCAGGTCTAAAAGGAAGAAGCCACAACAGAGAAATGAGCTTATCTATCTGAACTCTGAGTGGTAAGAGGCTTCACTTTTTTTGATGTTTTTGTTATGCTGGGAAATGAAGTCCTTAAATCAGAACACCTCATTTATCTCACAAAATTAGATTGGTTTCAGCACAACCCAATAAAGAACATCTGTGGCTACATACAATATGCCATTAGTATATCAACCAAATGAAGGGACTGTACATGGTATTTAATTTCAGAGATGCCTGTGGTGCAGTTACATTTTTTCTAGTGCTAAATATAATAAAGTATGTGATTGTTTCAAGTACATTATGTACTTAACTCTTCTGTTTTGCTGTAGCATCTGTAAAGCCCAAACAAGAGAAATTGTTCTGTGAAGGTTAGCAAGCTTCTGGTATTTTTGTTTCCTGTGTACATCTGAGCATTTCTTCCTTGGGAATACTTGAATCTATTTTAAAAATAAAATTATTTGAATTTGAGCTGGTTCAAGCCCTCCACAAAGGCCTGGTAGTGAATCTATTTCAGATTTCTTCTTTCTGAAGTACAGATGATCTTACTTGAGATGCTGAGGTAGTGTAAGGAATTTAATCTGTTTCTCTTTTGACTGGTAAGAAATACAACAGGGCAGAATATCATGGGTTGATTGTGATCATTTACTCTCTTAAAGCAGTTTGTCAAAAGGGACATCGTTAGGACTCGTTTCTAGTAATTTCTGAAGGGTTTCATCAGAGAATGCTCTTCAATATTTCATGGTTAGGGAAGTAATCTGAAACCCAAGGGACTCAAGCACTTGCATTGACTGAAGTCCTTGGAATTCTGTTACTGTTTTCAGAGGCAATACAGTATTGCTGTATTAAAAAATACACAAAGCTTTCAAGTTTTATGGGATGCAATAACCAGTTAAAAGCAACATGAAAGGAAGAAAATATGAAGACTCCTATATTTATTGTAAATGGGTGGGTGACTGTCTCACATACTTTGTGGGGTGACCAGGAATACTTACATGAAGATGAAAAATAGATGTTCTGATATCATTAAAAATTACTGGACGTGATTCTTCCACAAGCCAATTGGGAAAGATGGGAGTGTAGAGAGAAATGCATTTAACTGTGCTCACTTTAAATTGATAGTGGAATTAAATAGACTGGGTTGAACTTCGGTGACATTTCTTGGCAAGAATACTGAAGACAGTTTATAAAAATTGGGGTCAAGGAGCTTTGGTTACATCTTACACATGAGTGAATAGAAAACATGATACTGTAACCTGCTAAACCAAGTGGATTAGGTAATATATATCTATAAACTGATGGCTCAGTCAGTGGCTTGGAAAAGATAGATGGCGTTCTAGGAAATTCAGTTTAAAGTGCACCTACAATTGAAACTAAGCAGTGAAGTACAGAACAGGAGAGGATAATAATGTTGTAAGCTATGCTACTGAAAGTTCACTGTGATTGTTGGGAACTGAACCATAAAATGACTGAAAATAGGCACCATATTCTTTCAGCTTCAGACATCAGCAGCTACTGAGCCCTTCCTAGGCAAAGAATATTGTCAGGAATCTGTGATTAAAATCAATTACTGCCTAGGCAGCTTACCATCTGGAGGAGGGAAAGTCTTTCATTCTTTCAACTTGCACATCTCATTTTAGAGTTGCGAAAAACTCAGCCAATCCACTGTGTTCAGTAACTCAGCTGCTTCTGTAGAGTTCTGTTTTCAAAGTTAATTACCTTATTTATCATTGATATATTTATCCACATTTTAAACCAATTCATTTAGAGGGCTGTAGAGAAATTGCAGGGGAGGGGAAATGTGTGTTATCTTTCTTTTTTAATCTAAAGATGTAATAATTTTTTCAGGGTTCTGGTAGGTTGGTCCTGAAAACTTAGAAAGTGCCACCCATCTGGCAACATGTATTGTTTCTGCCGTTCTGGTGGTGACAGTGCGCAGAGCCAAACCCAGCGCTATTGTCCCTACGCTGATGTTGGTGGAGTGACAATGTGGAGGATTTTGACCAAGGCTCTTGCTGTTGTGGTGTAGAAACTCATGATCCTTTTAAAGCTAAAATTTGAAACCAGCCTTTTGGGATAATGAATTTCAGTCAAGAATATCCTCTGTCCTTATTTCCTAAAAGGGCTATGGGAAATACATATGAGCAGTCTGATTGTGTATCTTCTGTTTTAATTTCTGTTTATATGTCTATAATAAGATTCCACTTAGTATTGCAGCAGAAAGTAGTAGCTATTCATAATGTGCAGAGAGAAAATACTGGGATGAACAGTTTGAGGATAGATAGATCCAAGGGAAGGAAAGGTTTGACTGGTATTTTTATATAAATTTTCATGACTTGACACAAAACCTATTTCTGCTTTTGAAATGCAACACACCAAACATATAAAATACCTGCTCTGTGATGACCATCATATATTTACATGGGTTTATTAGTCTGTTTCTGATAGCTTTTCTGCTTAGTTTATGTACACCTTTGGCTACATTTGATTCCTTTGATTTACTGCATTTTTGTTAAATATATTTATTAGAATAGATTTAAAAGCCAGAGCTGAGACTGGAGCCTCAAGATAGACAAATGTATAGAGAAAACTGTGTAAGAAAATAGAAAGGTTGGAGTGGACAAATAACTGATTGTAGTCAGGTATTGAGTGGGACAGCTGAGTCTGGAGACCTCCTCCATCCCAGTCCAGTGAGGGCTTCCAAATCTCTCAGTGTTATTTTAAGATCTCAGTTATCAGAAGTAGAAATTGTCACAGTTCTAAGGAGTGAATGGAGCTCAGTCAAATACCCAGTATATATTTCAAGTATATTCTGATATGTTGTCAAAGCCTTTTTTTTTACACTTTTCTGAAATATCATTAAATTATCTTAATATCGGTAGCCAAATTCTGCAAAATCTTTGACTTAGAATGCCTGCTATGTTTTACTTTCTATAGATCAGTCAGTTAAGGCTTTCATGTTTAGAAGGTTCAATCCACATGAAAGTGGACATCCAGAATAAGTAAACTAAAATTGTATCACGCATTTATGTCATCCTGATAAATTGCTTTAAAATAGTCCCCAGTATGATTTCCACAAAATGTATTTTCCAGAAGTTTTTTTTTAAATGTAACTATCTTCTCAAGTCTGGGGAGATAACTAATATCATACCTGTTATTTGTGGTCAATTTTCTCTTCCTTGGCTTCTTTCTGAACTGAATTCAGACCAACTAAACTACCTTTTGGGATATGAGGTGTTCGTAAGTACCAGTGACCACAATGCTGGTTAGCTGCATAATAAGTTATGTATATTTTCTGAAACCAGAGAGTACCACTTCCTGATGTCCGAATAGTTAGGTTGATAAGTGTGTGTCTCTTTACAGAAATGCTGCATTTAAGCTACAATCCTAAATCCAGTTCTCTAACTGGCTTTTCATATCAGACTTATCTTGTGAAGTGATTTGAAGCTGATAGTCTTCTCAAGTATCAGATCTGCTAGTGATGTTGCTTGAATCATCCTACATGGCGTAGATTGATTTCAGTTGACTTAACATGAAGTCATAGGACTACGGACTGAATATCTGCCTCTCTGTTTTCAGCATTTCAAGTTGAAAGTCACTGTATACTTTCTAATTCCCACCACCTTCAGGTCCATCAGGGCTGTAACCTTGGCATCAGTGCTAGTAAGCCTTTTTTCCAGAATGCTGAGAGTGAAATAGTTCACCTCTTTTCTCATGGCTTTCTATCTAGGAAGTATCTAACCTGTCCAGGACATACAGTCCTCTGGGCTTTTATTTTTTTTTCTATTTCTTAAAAGCACCTAGGGACTTGGGACCACATTCCCAAATAGCAAACTGTAAGGCTTCTTCCTGAAGTTTGGAATCAAGTCCATCTCTGCTGATCTTTGAAACTCTGTGCTAGTGAAGCTGAAGGTGGATTGTCCCCAGCAAAGGTACTCCCTGGGTAGTGTTCTGGAGCTTGGTACTCACTGACATGGATTTTATTCATTGAGGTAGCTGAGAAATAAGCACGGTTATGAGCAGAGTAGAAAGGAATGACTCAAATGAACAGAGAAAGTGCTTTGTCATGTAAGAGCTGTACTCGGCCATGAGCCTTTACACTTCTCTTCCATGTAAGTGACTAAGGAACAGTGGGAAGCCCCATTACTTCCCTGTATGTGGGCTACTTGATCTTCATAAATGGGAAAGGGGCCAACACCAGATTGCTATTCTCCTGCTATGCGGGAGGGCAAAAGGTGGGCAAGGAATCATGTGAAAAATACTGAGTCTTGGTGTTAGTTTTCATCTTTCTATGTGGATTTGCCAATGTTTCTGTATTTGTTGAATAGCCACAGCAAAAAAAGAAAAAGGAAAGCAAGCTGCTAGGGAAAGAGTCAAAACTGTTTTCCGCTAAAAGTAGGGAATAACTGAGAGAGATAATGAGATCATACTTTGATTCTTTATTTGCTCAAACTGTATTACACTAACCTG
>Ga0181612_110603_pt1 | contig 12344 bp, 3 predicted proteins | sample HoacroProtozoa21_FD_119630 | JGI IMG/M metagenome (GOLD analysis project Ga0181612, IMG submission 119630) | Hoatzin crop microbial communities from Cojedes, Venezuel. Combined Assembly of Gp0051906, Gp0051904, Gp0051908 | reverse complement strand
GATTTTGTATTCCATTTATTTAAGAAGTAATAGAGTGAACCTTGCCAACGAACTCTGTAAGATCGTATTTTCTAAATTTTCAGTAAAATCTTTTCTTGCAAAGCCTTTGAGTGATCTTTTAAGCGACCTAACCACTCATTTGTGACAAAGCTGAAGTAAAATTCTCATTCTTTTGGTAGGTTTAGTGAGACAGTTCAAGGTAAAGATTGGAGGGCCCAGTGAATCTCTGCTGAGGTTTGACTTGCTTCCATGTAGTGAAGTAGGAACTGGATTGTCTTTAAATAAATCCATGCAAAGTTTCATCTTTGGTGACTACACAATACTGTGGTCTAAATGTCTCACTGTGAGCTGTTGTCCTTGGGGACAAATAAGTACTTCCATCATAAGACAAGATGGATTGCATACTTGAATGTCTAAAAAAGATCAGACAAATGCACCAGAGACATTTAGTTCTCCCTTCCTCTGAAAGAGAGCTGAAGATGATTGTGTCAGATGTGCTTGTTGACAGGGTAGGTGAGATGAATCCCACTCATTTTGTTTAGGAAATACGGAGGAGGAAGCTTAATATTTTTATTTGATCTATGGACTCAGGACTTGTTGACAGGAATGTGCTCTAAATAAAAGGATGGTTTGACAAAGTGAGAGTGCATTATCACACGTTGCTCAGCAGACGGCCTGGGAAGAGGAGAGAGAGAAGAAAGGTAGAGGCAATGATCTACATTCCTTTCCCTTTTCAATTAAAGTGCTGCTTGAAAAATATGGATAAGACCACCTGCCACTTCATAAAGCGACTGAGAGCTGAGGTCCAGTCGCTCCCTGTCTGGGTTGTGTAGGATTGCTGATGTGAAGGTGGCTGTAGTGGTGTTACTGGCAGGGGGTGAGGAAGCGCTGCTGCAGGGTGCGAGTGCTGGAGCTGGGCTGGAGAAGCGATCTGGGGCTGACGTCCCAGGCAAGTGGCTGGCTGCCTGCCCTGCTTCGTGAGGACCAAGGATGGTGTCCGTCTCTGGCTGCTGTAGGGTGTGACAAACATATGGGGTCCCATCTACGCTGAGGTCTCTAGATACAAAAATAAACCCAGTGTTACTCTCCGGATACATGGAGCGGCCTGGGCAGGTGTATTGAGGACTGAGATGTGCTGGGTGTGGAGATCATCTGGGCCTGTACAAGTAAGTTCTGCCCATTTAACGTGTACTGTCCCATAAAGCCCCTGGTGAAGACTGTCATGTGTGCCTCCGTGCCATGATCACTGAGGAAACACATGATGGATCACTGATTATTTCTATATGCAGTTGCATGATTTGTGCAGTACAAAAATACACTAACTTTTGCCAGGCTGTACAGCTTCTCTGCCGCAGCTTTTCACCTTCCAGCTGGGTGGCAAGTGCAATTGATATATTTATATAAAAAGGCACCTAAAAAGAAGCCAAAGCTTCAGAACTGGATTGTTAGGGAGAAGAAGGGATTGTTGGGGTTTCTTTTTTCCTTGCTGCTAGTCGTTAGCTGAGCAATTTCCTCCTCTCCTCAGGGTGAGCAGTTTTTGCTGAATAATAACCAAGGGCTCACAGGAGTTCTGGCTTGAGGCATCTGACAGATTTAACTGTGATAATGGCTACATCAAATAGCTTTTGATCATGATCAGATAGTTTAATCCCACTTAATTGCTGTGGAAATTGCTCCTCTAAGTGACTTTTAATGGTTTTGAAAATGGCTTGCTCTGGACTTCTGAGGGTTTCTAACCGTAGAGACTTAGTCTGAGAAGGTGGCATGTCCAACTCCAGCAATGGTCTGTACTTGAACATTCATTTCAAGCTCTGGCCACTCAATTTAGTAACTACTTGAATTTTCTGACACTTGCTCTGTTGTCATTACCTGTGTACGGGTATGATTATTTTAGGAAGAACTCCTGGCTGTATGGAATGTATTTATTTCTATACAGTTAAACTGGGTTCCTGCAGCAAAGCTTCATAACAAAAGAGATGTTCTTTGTAAAACTAGATGAAGTGTATTAAAGGGACCTCTCTTTCCATTAAATACAAGTAGAAAAACTCTTGCTGATCCTGCACCAGTGAAAATATGTTTGAGGTGGTGACAAGCGTGCATCTAGGAGTAGATCTTAGAGCTGTCTGTACTTGAAGAAAAATGTTATAAGATGGAGGGAGCACAGACAAATGACTGAAACCAACCTTTATATTTTTTGAGTATAAATGTATGCAGTGTCGTGGCAAATAGCATAATACTACTGGGTTGTTAAGAAGCTTTTTAAAAGAATTAACGGTGGCTTAACAATGATAAAGTACTTAAATGTGTATGTTGTTTCTGTCAGGAAGCAAGTGAAAGAGCTGGAGGAGTCAGGATTCCTGAAAGGAGCGTTGAGTGCGGAGCAGCAGCTGGCTCTCATCAGCATCTGTACAGACCTGAAGGCAGCAGTAGAGGGTGCTACTTTCATTCAGGTAAGCAAAGATTTCGCAATTCCTTGCAAACAATTTAGAAAGATGATCAAGAGCAGTGCTGTGCAGTCGATGGGCAGTGGAGAGTTCAACATCCTGACCGCGTAAGGTTGTGCTTGTTAAAGTTCTTTCTAGCCTAGTATCCTGACGTGGGAGATGATGCCTCTTTGCAGGATTTCCCTACTTGAGAGTCTGTGCAAGTTTCTTTTGGGTTGTGTTGGAAGAGACTGGTGGCTGGCTAAGCCACAAGAGAATTGCTGGCCTCCATGTGTAACAAAGACTGTTCCTGTTAGAAAGACAAATGTAGGGGAGTGGGGGGCAGGAGATTCATGGGGGAGAGATTATCTCTTAGGGAACACCACACATTCTAGTACTGGGACTAAAACGTGTTTGTTCCTCTCCAGGTACCTTGGGAAGGCAGGGAGTATGGCTATGCCCAGGAGTGACTTCTGTTCTAACTGCAGGGGAGCACTGTAGCCACAGAGTGGGAGCAGCTATCTGACAAGAGTGTTAAGAGTATTAAAACCATGGTTGATATATAGTGCTGGAATCTGTGCTGCTAAGTAAAATTGGGATGGGGAACGAGCTGTATTACTGAACCTGGTACTCTGTGGCTGCTTAACTATTAGTATGCTCACTGGTGTGGGCATAGCTCAGGGAACAGGTGAATCGGGGACTGTTTCTGGGATAAAGTATGAATGAGTTTGCATTGGACTTGGCATCTTCTACCGTACATGGTCCCAAGTATTAGTCCAGTGTTGCACTGTTAACTGTCCCTATGTGTATGTGTGCTGCATCGGAGAGTTTACAATTTATACTGTTTCAGGCTGTAAATCCCACAGTCTACTTAGCTGCAACGTATCCCTAATAATAAATTAAATTAAAAGGGGATGTATTTCCAGATCTTTTCTTCCCCCCAATTTTGTGAGGTGAAGGGAGAGGGAATGGGAGGCAGAGCAAATCTTCTCACAGGAGTCAAGGTGCGAATGCACTGTAGATTTTTATAGTGGTATACTGTTTTGTGTTCTCTTCCTTTTATCCGGATCATGAAACTATATACTATTACCCCAGTATCTTACTCCTTCGTCAGTAACAACTCGGAGCTTGTCAGTTCATATTATTTTCATGTGTTGCCTACCTCTACTGAGTTTAACCTGCAGGTTTACTGTCTAGTCACGCAATCCTGTAAAGTCCTTCCACAAATGTTTGTGGTTGTAATGATGACGACTGATTTAGCTTTATGAGCTAACTTTCAGTTCATTTATGAATGGCTGTAACAGAGGGCACAGAGACCTGTGAAACAGCATTGGTCAACATCTACCACTGAGTAAGAACTGACTGTTCTTCCTGTTGTCTACTTAGTATCTCTTTACCAGTTACTGTTCATAAAAGAACTGTTTTATCTCAGGTGTGACCAGTTACCTTCCTTGAGAGCTTTTATAATTCTTGGTGCAAGACTTTTGGGCATTCACACCAACTGCATCAGCAACGAAATGCCTGTGCTTGCTGCTTCCTTTAGAGAATTTTACTAGGTCTGTGAATCAGGACTTCCCTCTGAAAAAGTTGCTTTGATTCTTCCACATTTATCTAATACTCATTCAGTGCTACCCTTTTCTCTTAACTTGCTTGATAGAGACATGAGGCTTACAGGCTCATTTTTGAGATCTTTCCTGAAGTTTCCTTAAAAGTTGCATCGTGCTTGCCACTCTTCTGCTCTTTAGTACCAAAATAGTGTACATGCAGTTTTGCTTCAGTGAGCAGTGGTATGTCACTGTTACTGTGTTGGGTATTCAAACCATATCAAAACTTGTACTAGTCCATTGGTTCTGATTCCCCTCTCCTCTGTTCTATGACTTGAGACAGGCCCTGGGAATCCCCAAGGCTAAGGCTTCAGTTTTCTGCAAGGATTGGAAGGAGAAATGGAACAGTTGCAAAGAAATCACCGTTCTATGTGTGTGTTTTCCAAATGGTCATCCTTCTGTTCTCTAACCATCTCTTGGTCCTATGCATTCTTCTCCCTGCATTTTGAAGAAAGAAATTATTTTTTTTTTTAATTATTCCTCTTGAAAATTCCAGAGGGTGTGGATGTCTGCTTTGTTTTGTCTTATTTTGACAAGTTAACAATCCTACATGGCCATGTTCATTTGGGTCCTGCCTTAACTTTGAGGGCTGCCTTCTTGTTTCTAGTAGACTTTCCTAGTTCTGCCTGTTTCTTTTGCTCTTTCAAGTATTTCTTACTACCTAGTAAGTCCATATGGTGTATTTACTTTCTCTGTATGCTACATGTAAGGATCTGATACTTCTTACTCCCAGCTTTGCATCCCCTAAGTATCCTGACTTTTATTTTACTAGGTGCTTTTGAAGCTAAATGCAGCTGTGATGGTTCTTGGCTCTTGTTGCTCCTACAGCGATGTTGAATCTTAGTATGCTGTTGTTCCTCTTGGAGAGGCTCTTCAGCAGCAGGAGTTTTGAAGAAGGTCCTGCGTGCTTGTTCAGGTTAAATCAGGGCTGCATCATCCATTTCTCCCACCATCAGCTGATCTATGAAACAGGCATCAGGCAAATGTTGGAGAATCAAAGTTGAGTTGGAAGGAACCTGTGGAAATCATCTGGTCCAACTTGCTGTGGAACCGACTTAACATCTGCTTGCTCAGGATTTGAGCAGTTGAATTTTGAATATCTTTAAGGATACGCACTTCTGGTTTCTTCAGGTAGTTTGTTACAATGTTTGATTACACCTGTTGTTAAATTTCTTTGCTAATACCTAATCGGAATTTCCCTTCTTGCAACTTCAGTCTCTTCCCACTTGTTGTACCACTGTGGACCTCTGAGAAGAATCTGGCTTCTCTGTGTTCCCCTCAGGTAGCTGAAAACAGCAGTGTTGTGTTGGTAGTCTTTGAATAGCAACAATCTGCCTGGGGTAACTCAAACTTCTTGGTACTATTTTATGTTCCCTTAAACTTTTTGATGTCTCATAACATGTAGTCATTAAGCATATAAATAAATAATTTAAAAAAAAATGAAGTAGCTGCAGTATGCCTGTGGATAACAATTTTTGTGTGTGAAACGCTGTTGATGGTATTCATATCAGCTCATCAGTTTCAAACCTTAACATCAAACTTTGATATGATACAAAGTACACAATGTAAGTAGGCAAATTATTTGAACTATTTAATTTGCTTTTGGAAGGAGAGTGGAATGGATATAAAAGAATCTTAATTCTAGGCTCACAGCCTGGTTTCAGCAATGAACAGACTACTTTCTGGCTGAACTGTATTAAATTTCAGAAACATTGCCTAGTGCGACTTTGAACCTGGAAAGACAAAACGGACTAATTGTAACTTATGAGTGCAAGTGTTCTGACTTTTAGTTACTTAAAAAATAAAACATCAGTTGCTTTAATGTTAGTTGAATATATAGGATTCGATTTTCTTGCTTAGTGATATAAACTGCTGATTAACTTCTTAGAAGACTTCCATGAGAACTGCATTTCTTTACCCTAGATTTCAGTTGGTTAAATTTTAACTTTTTCTGAAATTTAGCCTTTGTAGGGTAAGCCCACTTCAAGCTTTAGAAATTTACTTGTTGTTTGCACTCCTTGAATGAATTCTGCAGAAAGTTGCCTTCTGTGTTGCTTTCATGGGGCATAACGTAGAACAAATGGGATGAAGTAGTAAAAAGTGGAACTTCTTAAATGACATTAGTGGAGATATAAAAGTTAAAAAAATGCAAGAAATAATTAGAAGGACTGAGTAAGAAGAAAATTCGTACGGTAGTGTCATGAACCTTTAAAAACAAGGTGTGCCTTGATGCATATTATCTTATATATTCCCTCTCCTGAGCATTTTTATGAATTACCTTGTCTTGATTAGCATGCTTTGCATCAACTTCAGAAGGAAATCAGTCTGTTTTTTTGCCCTGAAACTTAGTATTCACCCAGTTTCACTTCTTGGAGATTTTCTGTGCTAGAGCAAATGCATAACCTATAGAATTTACTTGAATGTGCACTGCAAGTTTCTTGCATCACTAAAAGCTTTAATTCTGAAATAACTTTTCCATTACCTGAAAACTCCATGGAGACAAATTAATGGATACATTTTTACTATAATGTCCCTATCATAGGCGAGGTGTTTCTGAATATTGTGGTCTTAACTTTCCTGATAAATATAGATGGCTTTTGTGTTTTGTCCTTCTGTAACTATTAAGTACTGAACTTATTAGTACTCCTTTCACTGTTAAACCCAGACTTGAGTGGATGTATGTCTAGTTCCTAGATAGTACAAGCTGAACAGGAATCAGTGTAGCACTTGTATGATCTCTTACGACAATGTTAGTAAGTAAAAACATATCTTTTTAAATGCTTTGCTTTGTAACAATTTACTAACAGAGTAATAAAGTTTACTAGCTCTCAGAGGAGGACAAGATGACTAACTATTGGTAAGATCTCACTCTTGACACTTGAGCTGCCTTGTACGCTGGCGAGTTGCAAGGCCTGCCTGGACTGGTTGAAGCCAGGCATGGAGCATGGCTGAGAGGTCAGCTCTGAGCTCATCAGTCGTGCTGTGGCATGGGACAAAGCAGACTGGCAAGGGGATGAAATTAAGCTTGTAACTTATACCTTGTGGTTTGAGGTATTTATCCTTTTTCTTTTTAAAGGAGCTGTGCCTAAAAGCCTTAAAACAGTATCTTTTTTTTTTTTTTTCCCCTCTTTAAAAAAATAGGATGTATGCACCACCACAGACACAGACCCCCATTACACCTGCAACCTCTTTTGAACTGGTCATAACAATGCTAATGGATCTTCAGCCTGGTCTCATTTAGATTTTGCTGGCTCTTATGTCTCCTAGTTAGGCATATTTGGGAAAACAGCGTTACCAGCTTAAACACAACTTTCAGAAAGCCTGGTGGTGCCTCAGAATGGGACACCAGCATTGACTTGGGAGCTGTGACAGTAGGTGTCTCGTGTCTCCTGTCACAGAAATTTGTCTTTGATTGTCTAGTACCAGTTTCTATCACTAGTTTTTGTTTTATTTTCCTGATGGCTTGCAAGAACTGTTTTACTTCTGGGGATGAGGGAATATCTGCAGACAGGAATGGGTGAAGATGTCTTCAGCTGCAATGAGCGCACAGGAAGAAGACCAGCCCAGTTTGGAAGCCACGTTAATGATGTACTTCTGCAAATACAAAATTGCTGGAAGGCAGAGTGTGCAAGCATTGCAGTAACATGGCTGCTTCTGGACTGGTCACTGGTCAGCTCTGAGCAATGGACAGACAAATGCGGGTTTGTTTGCTCCTGGCTGAGTAAATATAACCTTAGGCCTGGTTTTACCCTGCTTATCTTAAACACTGACCTGAGGCGCCAGAAGTTATGTTTTGGCTTCTGAGGGAGCTGGTTTTAAGCATGTGACCTGACTTGCTGTCTTTGTAGAGGTTTTGAAAAAAACCCTTCTCCTGAGCTTAGGATTTGAAAGAATCTGATCTCAAAGACTTGCTGTAAAATACTTTATCAAGTCAGTGTTTGAGTTGAACTGAAAGACAATGTTTGGGTAAACAGCTTGCCAGTGTCATTGCTGTGGTGGTGCTGCCGAATGGACTTCTGTCCTTTCAAACTTTCTAACGTTCGCTCCCCATCTATCCTGTGCATGTGACAACTGGTGGTGTCTACGCTTACAGGCTTGAGTATGGTTTTGGTCCTCGTTACAGGAGGTTGTCATTGCCATAATTGTCATCCTGCCCAGCAGTTAATCTTGCTCTTCAGGCTGTCTTTCAGTGCTCCCTGATCTCCCTTCTAGGGCTGTATTGTATATCCATTGCCTTTCCTAGATCACTTTCCCTATTTTTCTGGGTGGATGGGATCGCTGTAGAAGAAAACAGGGAGGATCTGATCCTTTGAGAAGGGATGTGGTCAGGAGGATGTCAATCAATCTGTTTGAGATCTTATAATATATGATAGTATAATGGAATAAAAAGTATCTACATCTCTTCTGTATCTGCCTGATCAGCTTATCTATCTTCTGAAGGTTTTGTAGGGCACATGAACATCATGGAAAAAGATGAGTATCTTCATGGTATGATACTGACAATAAGTGAGGCAGAACTTGCCTTGATTTGTTGTGTTTTAAACAAAAAAAATAAACTAAACAAAAAACCCTACACCATCCCCCCAAACCCTCCCAAATCTGCAAGTTTGATTTTAGAAAATTGGGTTCTAAAAACGAGTACTTCCTCAAATCCTGTTTGTATTTTGTACTAAAGGTTGAACAGACACTTGTGATCCAGCCACTTATTCTGAACAGTATAAAATGGCAGTAACCTGATATTTTTATTGCTCCAGTTCCTTAACAGGGTATATTTCTGAACTGTAGGAAAGTACAAAATGTTTCTGTCTAAATGCTGGATTTCACCTCACCAAAGTGTTATTTACTTATACAGTATCATGTGGTAGACATTCTTGCATGTCACTCAAGAGGCAGTGATTTAAGAAGCATCAGATTTCACATTGGTATGAGCTCATAAATTCAAAACAACTAAGAAGTTATCATTTCTTTAGATTTGAAGTGAGTTATAGCCCTAAGTTCATGGGGGTTTTGTTTTGTTTGGGTTTTTTTAATTGATTGGCCTAATAATACTGGTGTTTTAACTGATGCTTTTACAACTGGTCCGTAATAAGCTTACTCATCTACTGTCCTTTAGTTGATGGTTTTGAATTCTATTAAAGCTTTTCTGAATATGAACTTAACACTGTCCTAAAATCCAAGCACTTGTAAAATTGCTGCAAGATACTTCTATAACCCTATGAAGCAGAGTTAAACTCATATGGGGGGGTCTGCCCCTCCCCCTAGTCCCTCTGCTTCTCAGCAGAACAGCATATGGGAAGACTCCACGCTTGTCAGATGATTCCCCTTTACCTTTGCTGCCTTACCACCTATAGGGTTATCCAAAGTCAGGCCGAAAGGGACTTCAGAGGTTACTTAGTCCAACCCTCGCCCCAAGGCAGGATCAGTCATACCTAGACAACTGTCTGTCAGAAACAGGTTAACCTATTCTTAAAATCCTCATATGATGTGATTCCTCTTCCTCCCCTGCGTTAAGCATTTTACTTCAGTGCATACCTTGCCTGTAGAAAGTCTGTAACTGGATGCGAGCATAGGTGACCGTGCCTTTCTATTTTACCTACACTTTTTATAATTGTGTCAAAGGGTGATAATGTGGCCCTGTCATTATTAACTAATTGCCAGTTTGCCTTTCAGTTAAAGGAGCTGCTGTCCTTATCCTGCTTTCTTACCCTTGGCTTGCAGGATGCCACTGCTTGTTCAAGTTCAAAATAAAGTCTTGGTTGCAATGGTTATGTGGCTTCTTTTGGGCTAACTAGAGTTGTTTTACATCTAAGGAGTCTTTTGTTGCCAAACATATTTTTGTTAACGATCTGATATATGGACATGTGCTTCAAACCATCTTGGAGGAAGTTGCGTAGCCAGGTATGTGGAATGAGTATCTGTAGGGGGAAAAGGAGCAAACAAACTGATGAGCTGCTGTTCCCTTGCGTGTATCCCATACGGTTTGGGTTCCTGCATCACCTTCCAAATGTTTCAGGGTCAAGTCTCACTTAACCTCACCTCCTTGCTGTGATGCCCAGTCAGGTGGCTCCCCTACTTTCCCTGTGACCCTTGCTGTTGGGAGCTCGAGTTCTAGTCATGCTCTAACTTAATCAATTATCAGAGTCCATGCTGTTGGTTGGCTTTGTAGGGGTTTTTTGTGTTTGGTTTTTTTTTTTCTTTTAAGCTTTCTCGTTTAAACCGATCAAAATGCTGACACCACACTGAAAGGTGTGCAATGGCCTGGGGACTCCTTCAGTAACAGCTGTGTGTACGTGTCTCATGTTCCTGTGCTGTGTCCCAAACCCGTACAGAGGTGCGCAGGAATGTATCTGCTGCCCAGCTGCTGTCCCTGCCTTCACCTTCAGGTGAGGGTAATAACACTTTCTAAAAAGAGATTGAAGTAAGTATGTGTGTCATCCCCCAGCTTTGCGGTTTGAAATTATGTATTTTTATTTGGCGCCTTGTCTCAAGTAGTATCCTGGTATACTGGTATAGCCACGTACTATCCATCTTTAAAGGGTCTCAGAATAAGCATCTAAAAGTACTTTACCCTTTTGCAGGGGGAGCATGATGGAAAAGTCAAAAATACTTGCAGTCAAGTATCTGCATTTGAAATATGTAGTAATTTCTAATTTGTGAAATAACCAAACTTATTCAAATGCATGAAAAATTTTAGATAGTTGAGCTAAATTCTAATGGTTAATAATAACATCAAAAGTAAAATTTATACTCTGTTGTCATAATTTGTTCTGATATTAAAACTAATATTTTGTTTCTCTGCTTGTTTCACTGCCTGAATGCCCAAACTTTGCGGTCAAAATGTCCCATTTTTTAATTGCATGTGGTGTAGTTCCCCAGGTTCACGTGCTTGACTCTTGTTTCCTGAGTAGGATGCACATCAGTGTCTGACAGGGAGTACAAAAGAAATAAGCTCTGATTTCCTTAATAGAAGGTGCATCTTCAGTCTTCCAAACAGAAATAATAGACCTAAATCCTACAGGAGAAGACCAAACGAGCATGTCAGTACAATAACCTAAATAGAAATAATAATAATTAGCGCTGAAATACTAATGATAGTAGTGAGCATTTTAAAAACTGTTTTGCGTAAAATATAATTTGACTTTGATATGGATTCTATAAAATGGTAGTAATGACAGAAGCACAGTAGTCCATATGCATCCATAAGTGGAGCAAATAGATGCAGTCTTGCTTTGATAACTTCAATAACCTCAACTTTGCCAGTAGTATTGGGGGAACAGAATTTGTTGTAAAATTGCAGAGTTTATTTTGCAGAGAGATTATTTTAGCGTATACAGTGTTTTTTTTCCTGATGCAAAGTAGGTTTTTACAAGAATCTTTTATTGTTATTATTTAGATGTGGTGAAATCATATGCAATAGTTGTATTTTAACTGTACAGTCACTAGCTATAGTAATAGTTCTTTGGAATCTACGTTTAATTAAATTTCCAAGTCTCCCTTTCAGGTATTTTTAATGTCTGTCTTTATACAGTTAACCTAAATGCTGTTGAAAATCCACAGGTCCCTACTTAATGTAGATTTATGTTAGTCAGGCTTTGTTTCAGAAATATGACATTCTAAAGTGACTTGGTAGATTGAAAATAAAAAAATTATGCCTGAAGTTTTTTCTGGGAAGCTTTTCTTTTAGTGGATTATAACTATAGAAGATAATGAAAAGATTTGTGTAAGTGGATTAGAGACCAAAACTTTCAGAAAAGCTGCTTTTCTGAGATTGAGAACTCTTTGTCTGTTAAAGCTATGAAGATGGAAAGAGGGGCAGGCCACTTGGGAAGAATACAGGAATGTGGTCAGAGCATGCAGGGATACGATGAGGAAGGCCAAAGCCCACGTGGAATTGAAGCTAGCAAGGGATGTCAAAAACAACAAGAAGGGCTTCTTCAACTACATCAGCAGCAAAAGGAAGGCTAGGGACAACATGGGGCCGCTGCTGAATGAGGCGGGTGTCCTGGTGACGGAGGATGCAGAGAAGGCAGAGCTACTGAATGCCTTCTTTGCTTCAGTCTTCAGTGCCAAGGCAGGCCCTCAGGAATCCCAGGCGCTGGAGGTAAGAGAAGAAGCCTACAGAGAGGACGACTTTCCCTTGGTTGAGGAGGACTGTGTGAGGGATCGCTTAAGCAATCTGTATGCCCACAAATCCATGGGCCCCGATGGAATGCACCCACGAGTGCTGAGGGAGCTGGCGGATGTCATTGCTGAGCAATTCTCCATCATCTTTGAGAGGTCCTGGAGGACAGGAGAGGTGCCCGAGGACTGGAGAAAG
>Ga0181612_171206_pt1 | contig 12345 bp, 5 predicted proteins | sample HoacroProtozoa21_FD_119630 | JGI IMG/M metagenome (GOLD analysis project Ga0181612, IMG submission 119630) | Hoatzin crop microbial communities from Cojedes, Venezuel. Combined Assembly of Gp0051906, Gp0051904, Gp0051908 | reverse complement strand
TTTGTAAGCATATATTAGGTCCCCTCGCAGCCTTCTCTTCTTCAGGCTGAACAAGCCCAGCTCCCTCGCCTCTCCTCGTAGGAGAGATGCTCCAGTCCCCTCATCATCCTCGTAGCCCTCCGCTGGACTCTCTCCAGTAGCTGATCATCTTTCTTGAACTGGGGAGCCCAGAACTGGACACAGTACTGCAGATGGGGCTTCACTAGGGCAGAGAATTGCAGCAGGCAGTCACCTGCTATGCTCCACCTTCCGCGTCCTTGCTTTGTACATCGGCATCTTGTCTTTTCAGATCTCTAACACGTCATTTGTTGGCACACAAGAGCAAACAAGACACGCCAAATGCCCCTGGCTGGCAGAGTTTACGACACTTTCTGTCCCCCACATTGCAACTGGAGCTGTGTGTATAAACTAGACTGATCCCAGGATTAGTCAAAATCTACAACTGCCCAGATTTTCTCAGAGCTCTTTTATTAGGGGACATCTCGATCCAAGTGAAGTAAACCAGAACAGTTCCAATTAAGAGCACTAAAAAATGCTTGTGGACCCCATGCCTAGCACAGTGTTATTTCAGCTCTCTTTAGGATAGAGTGTTACTTGTTCTTAAAATATCACTGCCAAGACAAAGAAAGGACAAAATTAAATACAAAAATGGATTCAGTTTAAAATGACCTGCGTTGTCTCCTACAGTCGACAGAATCTCCTTAAAAGAAGGAGCAGACCTAACCAGCTAATACTTGAGAATAAGGAACCTCCAGCCGTCACTAACACATCTGAAGTCAGAGGTAAGCGCTAAAACACCTATATAGCTATTGCCAACATGAGCTGCTTTTGCTGCTTGTTGAGCATCTCCACCATGTTCCATCCACACCCGGATTCCCTAGTCAAGCTCTTGGGCCATTTTCTCCAGCGCCTGCTCCTCTGTGCACCACATACCTTTGAGCTGAGGGGGCACAAACAGACATAACCCTCCCCAACAAAAACGTTTTATACTTGCGCTTCACTGCCGTAGGTGAGAAAACTGTCTGCAAGGCAATGGAAAGTCAAGCTGTTTCTGCATGGCGTGTCCCTGTTAGTCACCTTACTCGTGGAGAGAGAAAGTGCTCTTACACGGCCGGTGGGACCCGAATGCCCGGTTTGCTCCCAGAGGATCGCATTTCTGTAAAGAATTTTCAGTAGAATCATGCCTGTGAAAGCTTTGCATTGCGGCTTTTGGGAAGGTTTCGCAAGCTCAACTGTTCAATAAATAATCCTTTGGAGCCACAACAGTGTTCAGAAGAGCGTTACAAGTTGGCAACTGGTATGCAGTGCAGCCATTCTGAAGAGATTTCAGAAGCTGCAGATCTCGCCTGGGCAGATAAGAAAGCGTCATTTTATTGAGAAATGGTGTAAATTAAAGAGGCGAGATGTAAATTTCCCTAAACCGCCACTTTTTAACGGGGTTCAATCTATCAGATGCTTCAAAGTGGTGGGATGTGCAAGTAAGGCTTTCTGTGCAACAGAATAGAGATTATTCTTACCAGTACCATCTGCAAAGGCTATTTTGCAGACCCTCATTGCAGGCAGTTTACGGGCACACCGTTTACACGGACTGTTTCGCTCCTGTTGTTACCTGAACACTGTACCACCACGAGGGAAGGATTTACTTCGCGCCAACGAGGTACATAACAAACAAGGAAATCTCACTACCCTCCCAGAGCAGAAAACCAAGAGCTCGAGGTAGGCTGATTCACCCCCCTAATAGACTGTATTTTCACCTGAAGTCCCTGCAGAAGCTGAAGGGGTTCTGCAGGCAGCTTGCAAGACGGCACAGAGGTGGGAGGAGTCAGGGCTGTGCTGCGACGCGAACAGTCCACAACGCCGCAGTTTTACTCCTTCGGCAGATGGTGCACCTACTCGGGGCAGTAAGGCATGCAGGCACCGCACTTTGTTGCACTGCTCAAGGCATACAACCTGCGCTAGCAGTGGTTGCATTGCACTGCCACTGAGAGCCATGTCAAAGAAAAAATAGTGATACCAGACTAATTATCATCAGCCCAGACTCACAGTTTCAAACCATGTCCAACAAGCGCCTACAACCCACAGTTTAGGCCTCCAACTAAATACACCTAAAGCTTATTTTACACAGATGCTGTTGCTGCGGTTGACATCCATGAAACTGCTGCGAAGTTCAGCCTGTTTAAGCCTTCAAATAGAGTTCCAAAATCTGGGCGATCCAATCACAAAGCAAACACGCATGCAAATTTCAGATGAAATATGACAGCTTTGCTTTCTAGGCTTCACGGAAAGATCAATCCATCAGCAATAATTAGCTTGGGTTAATTCCACTAGCACTTGGACTGTAAGGAAAAGCAAACTGAACACTGAAAGGTGAAACTGGATGTAGGTATCAACAATCCAGCCTTTCTGAATGCCTTCTAAAGGTGAGAAGAAAGTAATGTGTTAATCTGTAAGGAAACAACGGATGCCTTCATCAGTGTTCGTTCCATTAGTCTCTGCGTGACGCTGCTGTTGCCTATGAACGACGGAACAACGCTGCTAATGCGGCAGGGCCAGCTTCTGCCCCTGTGAACAACTTCGAATCTCCAGCCTAGCAGTCTGGAAGCTGGCTATTTTACACCTTTCGCTATTTATTACTGTACAGGTGATAAAGAGTAATCATGTCTGACTGTTTTTATTCCAGTATTTTAACAACCACTAAAGAAAAATTTCCAGACTCTACTCTCCTCACCGTTGCTGCTTATCCACCCCCTTCACTTGGCTTCTGAACTGCCAGCATAAGGCTTGGCAGTGCCTATTTTTAGTGGCATGCAGCTGCACCACAGGCAGCTACAGAAACAAACAGGTAGAGTGCTTCTCACAGCAGCATTTCTGAAATTATTGCAATAAAAATATAGCAGTAAAAGAATTCAGGCCCAGAATCCAAATAGCCTGCTCCCTCATTGCGGTTGTCATTCACGCGAGCAGACCTACAGCCAAGGAGGCGATTTCCCTGGCAGCCAGCCCTGCGGGTGCGATCGGGCGGCTGGGCAAGGCTGAGACCCCCCTGCCCTCCGCGGGGTCAGTGAGCACTGCCCAACAGGCACTGGGCACAGCCCTCGCCGGGTGCTAGCACAAGCGCTGAGCAACCTACTTCGCTTCTGCCTTCTCCAGCAGACACTTAGCAGACCTGTACATGTGAAGCATGACACTGTACATACAATTTGGCTGTTGGGAAGAGAGAACAAACCACTTGTGACAGATGGTAGTGGTGCTGCTCAACGCAATACTGGAAGACGCTTAGTTACACACACTTCAGATACAGTGGCGGAAACAGCATATGGACCTCAAGAGGAGAGAAGAGGCATTAAGCTCAAAACTTTGAAGCTTTTCCTTTGAAATGGTCTTGGTTTACCAGAGATGTTTCCTGAAGGCAAAAACATTGTTTGCGCTGAGCCCTAGAAAAGGATTTGGTAATGTTGGGGAGAAAAAAAGAAAAAAAAGGAACTCTGAGACGTAGTTTCAAGACAAAAGTGTACAGCCAGCCTTCAGATTTTTCATGCTGCTCTACACTCCCAATACATCTCCGGAGCTATTTTTCAAATGTATGTACATCTTAAGGTCTAAGATCTAACATGAATAATAACTGAAATGATACATAATTAAACATTTTTCACATCAATGTGTGATATTGATGTTTTAAATATTTCATGACTAATATGTTCAGTTAGGTTTAAGCCAAGCTACTGAGTTATTTCTCCCTCACCTCCACTGCCCTACACCTGAGAGTACTGATATAGCTTTCACCATAAGTTGAAAAGAAGATTTCAAATCTAGTTCCTGGAAGGGTGGTTAAATAATTATTGTCATGCTAAGAAAAGGAACGTTCAAACAATAAAGGATCAGGAAAAGGCATCTCTTTCTACTGGCGTGTACTCCACAGCATTCTCTGCTGTGCTCAGTTTTCAACAGTATGGATGCTGGTGATGGAGCTTTTCATTTTCAGGTCTTGTAGCCCAAGGTACCAGCCCCAGAGCCCCTGGACCCGTATCCCACATGTCATAAAACATGGTGCCTTCTTACTGTCAGCAGTTATTTGAAGCCATTTACTGCACTCAGGTTAGTCATGTCAAGCTCAAGGCCTCCAGGTTGAATAAATCAGTGGTTCAGCGTGTTCCCTCTGTGTTGCTCTGCTGGCTGAGACGAAGTTACTAGGTAGAGGATTGCTCCTCAGGCTCAGTGAGTGGGATCTTTACTTGTAGTGTCGAGGACAAAAGGGTCCCTCCTCACTGATGTCTCCTGGCTGGGGGTTGTTACATTCGCAACCTGTCAGAGATGTATGACCCAGGAGGAGTAGGGGAAAAAAGTCCAGAGATGGCAGAACTCTCTTCTTTCGGTCGCTCGACTTTTTTAGTTCTACTCAGTGAAACTTTTGCAAGCATTTCCTTCTGGCCTTTTTTCCTCTCACGCTGTATTTTTCCATTACCTTTAAACTTGCAGTGTATTTTGAGACATCGCTCTGAAAAACCTTTTGAACTCCCGTGTTTATTACACCTCTCCTTAGTTCACAGATGGAAACATTTCCCTTTTTCTTTTTTCTTTTCCCAGTTTCCTCCTAAAAAAGTGCCAGGCCCCAGAACACACACAAGAGCTTCTCATATTATGCTTTAACGTACAGTAAGATGTATGATACAGGCATGTCTGTTACTTCTGCTACACTACAGAAGACGCTGAAGGCCAAACCACAACATCACTTGCACCTCTACAACCCTCTTCAGAAGTATCAGCTTAAGGCAGGCATTGTGAAGATGAAGTTCTGCCGTGAGAGAGCTGATAAAGTAACAAAGCCCATGAAGAATTCAAACATCAGAGTTCTGCATATATTTATGTTCAAGACTGGTAGTCATACCGAAACTACTAAACCCAGGATTTTCGAAGAAGTTAGAAGTAGGCAGGTACCTAACTCCTTTTGACAACAGAATTGAGGAAACTCGTCCCTTGGTCAACAGTTTCCCTTCACATGTCACCTGGAAAACCCACAGGTACGGTCTAATAAACAAGGAAAACCGCAGCACACAGCCATTTTTAGCACTAGTTAGGGAGAAATGTATATTCCAAAGGGATTAACCGGTCTGTGATCTGTTGCCAAAGCCAGTACCATATGCGCTGTACACTGCGCTGAGTATGCTGTCAATTGGCAACCATAAATATCTGTTGTAATAAGGGAGACAGAGTCAGTTATACAGCTGGGATAGCAATAGAAGGGCACATTCACTGAAAAAAATCAATTTTAATTAGGAAGACAATTATATTTTCTCCCAAAGGTTGTCAAGGTCTCAAGATTTATCTGCAAGGTAATGGAGAAGTACTCTTTTGCCATTCTATATCTACTGGGTAGCACTGAACTGTGGAAATATTTCAGGTCCAAGGGAAGACCATAAGGTCCCTCAAGGTCTTATAACCCAAGGCAATAAAAATCACTGCCACATCATTAGCCTGTCCCCTGCAATAGCAGTTTATGAGTATATCCTTTGCTTCTCCAAGCAGAGGCTTGTTCAGCTTATTCTCACACTACGTAGCAGTGATTGGGCCTACACTGCTGCCTTCACTCCTATTTCTAGCTGAGCTTTGTGCAAGCAGATAACCATAGGGGAGCTACCATCTCCCCTCAAAACAGGAACAGACGATAAAAACTCTCAGATGGAAACCAGCTGCCAAGCCACTGCGAGTTACTTTGCTTGGGACTTTTCTTAAGGAAATTTGTTCTAGTAGCTGAGAAAAGAAGCTATGCAGATACTTCTGGAGCAGTAACCAGTTGCCACCAAGCCTTTCCGTTTTAATGAGGAAAAGTCGGCAGTAGAAGTGGACGGTAGGTGCTCGTGGAACGTTTCTAGACATGGATGCTTGCCTGTCCGCTACTGCCGCCTCCCGCTTTCTCTGCTCTAAGCTTCATCTCTCTGCTCCTCCATAATCTCTCGCTTTGCTTCTTGGAAAAAACGTCAACAGCTGCTATAACTTCGTGCTTCTTCAGATCATCCCCTCAAGGCTCACCTTTGTCAGGGTAACCCAGCAGAACTGCTTTGCCAGCTTAATAAGCCAGCCTGCAAATAGCAGCCAGTCTCATTTTTCCTTCTCCTTCTTGATGACTTGCAAGTAAAATACCCTGCATGTAGCTAACAAAGCTGTACCGGTAAGTTCAGGATCATCTGGTACATTTTCACCCTTAATCCTTTGTCTGCTACGGTCTTTACGCTGTAAGCTTGCCAGGACAGATTGGTGCATTCTTCTTTTTTTGTGCATGTCTGTATGGTACACTGCATCCCTGGGGTGCAAGATGCTTCTGTATGGCAGTGCCCGCTGTCTGATAAGGGAACAAATACAAATTCCAGGCAAACTACTGCAAAATCATAATTGGCCAGACACTCATCAGTCTGCTTCAATGAATGCCAGCCATTTGTAATAAAAAAGATGAGCACTGGATCTTCTGAAGCACTACTCGAAAAAGATCTAACTACTGCAAACGTTCACATCTTCCTCTTCTCTCTACACTGGATTTCTATTACAGACATCAAACACATCCTGCTCTGAAAACACCCCACTGATGTCAAGATGTCTCCAGCATATAAAGCAAGCACAGGGTACACGAGGGAGAGGCACAGCATGGCTGTGGAGTTTTGCGTATTCTTGCAGCAGTGTTCTACTTTTTGAGATGTTGGAATTGCCAACGAGTGGCCCAAACCTGCAGGACCTTCTGGGGTGATCAATATAAAATTTTTACATGTCTCATCTTCGCTCTGAAATATATTTTATTATATATCACCATTGTGATACTGCTGCACTTTTGTTTCAAACTGTAGTCAAATCAAAGCAGAATGTTTCTGAAACAATAAAATATTCCCGTGGCATTTTAACAGCACAGCAATTTTAAGCTGTGCAATGCAAACTATTCTATATGCTTATCTCCAAAACTTGTGAAGACCATCTTGTCCAGCTGTCACAAATCTGAGCCTGAAATGTGCCAGCTGCTAGTGCTTCAGGAGTGCTGAAAACCCCTTACTCCCACTGACACCGCTATTGTGGCTCAGCACCCCATAATCTGTGATCTGAGCTTCTCCCACTTCCAGATCCAACCCAGAACCTCGTTACTGTGCTCTTTGTGAGGCTTTTGACTACTTTCAGACCTAGCGGTCTTACACTAAGCATAATGCAGCCATTAGCATAAATGCAGAACATGCTAAAATTGATCAAATATATCCATGGAATTAACATCAGTCCGAATTTTAACGAGCTACAAAATAAAGCTCAGGACTAAGACTCAAAATGCCAGTGTTTTGTTTATCTTGCTGATCTTGGAGTTGTTAAAGTAGCATGAAAGTTGTGGAAGTAAAGCCATGGAGGGAACTCAGACGTTGGAGGGACTTTCAGAGATTAATTTCAGTTCTAAATAAGAAACATGCTTAATCTTTTCTGTAAAGCACTAGAACAAGCCTTTTTTAAATAGTGTTTTATCATTACAAATGCCAGAAAGCTTTCCGATTAAATGTGATTGAATTCAGGGATGTTTTTATTATGACATTTCAAACAAACAAACTTGAGAGTAAAATTCAATTTAATTTCAGGAAGCAAAGAGAGAGGGTAAATTTAATAGGAACATATTGTTCCAGGCATGGGCTATGCCAGCCTGCAGAACCTGAGCAAAGCCAGCCATCTGAGAGCAGCAGGGGAGAGAATGAGACACACAGGGGGAGGTACAGAACGAGAAGAAGGGGGAGGAGGGCACAGAGAAAGAGACAGATCAGAGCAGAAAGTTCCTGTCAGGCTCTCTGTGATGAGAGAGAGGAGTTGATCACTGTAGGAGAAAGAGATATGAGGGAGACTCAGAGCTGACTGTGTATGAAACAAGAAAACAATACACACAGCACACATCCAAGGCGCGCTCCAACTTTCACAAAGTCAATGGAAAGACTCCTCTAATTTCTCTGGTGGCATTGCCTCCAGCCGTCAGGAAATCAACCCAGTCTCCGTCCCTCTCTTCTCCCAGGCCTGGCAGTAGGACGAGGCTGTTGGACACAGAACGACTCAGCCCGACCCTCACTAATCCAAGTCATTGGATAAGAGCGCGGGGGCTTCCCTGGCACTGGGCAGAGGCTGCTTTGACCGGGCGGGTGCTCCCCGTGCCACGCTGCGCAGCCACGTCACGCCATGGGAGGGCAGGCAGTCCGGGAGGACAGAGAGCACGTAACCCGTAACTCCTCCTAGAGAGGGCTGGAAGATGTCAAGGCCTTCCAACAGAACAATCTCTTTCAAGAGCTATAACAGGTATTCTTCAGCATGTTCTAGCGAAAAGAAGAGAATAAAAATTCCCCTAAGCCCCCTTAGGGGAGAGACCAGCTTGTATAAAGTGCTTCAGAGCATCAGCTAACCATCTCGTTGCTGATTTTTTGTCCTTCCTCCCTCCAGCTCCTGTCTTCTGCTCATTTTGTTTGCTGGACCAGACTGTAAGACCTCTGGAACAAAAACTGTGGCACTGCATTTGAAAATATGCCATATGTGTGTTTGGTTTTAACACCACTGCTAATGAGAATATCAAGCAGACAGGCTTCGCCCAAGCGATTCCTGAAACTCAGCTGAAATCACTGGGATGCAGGACGCTCTGCCTGATAGGCAGACAACTTTTGTAACAAAAGTAGCAGATCTATAAACAATGTAACCCTTTAAACTTCTGCTTATTCCTCTGGCAGGGAATTTCAGGCAGCTTAAGACTCTTTTGAAAGTCCCCCCTTTAAGCACGGGAACTTTCCATGCAGAACTGGTTTTCTATTAATATGTTCTCAGTCGCGACGCGATTATCCTGCGATGTACAATGATTTATGAACACAGATAGGATTAACTCTGACCTTGTGAAAACCAGCAACTTCCCTGTTCCTTTTCTCCTCACCTGAATAACTTACTGGACCCCTTAAACAAATTAAAGAAATAAGTAAGAGTGACTGGAAACACTGCTGGACTATTTAAGTAAGCTGCAGAGAACTACACTGGATAATTCATTCTCGTGAGAAACACAATGATCACCCAACAAGTTTGGTTAGGAAGGTGGTTTATCAGGCCACCTTGATATACTAGGGAAAAAAAATACACAGAACACCTACTGATGATGGATTGCAAGATGTATTAATACAGAAAAGGATTAAGATTTACTTTCAATAGTAGATTAAGGTGTCCAATGCAGCCAAGTCTACTTCTTTTAAAACAACAGGGACCGAGTTCCTTCTAGATAAGGACTTAATTTTTATTGAAAACCTACCACCTTCAAACTGTTCGAAAGTTGAAGCACTATAAAACTGTCAAATAACACCATTATTAAAAGCTTTATTTGACAAATCTTCTGCTGCTGGGATAACTTGTGTGTTTGCCTTCTCTCTCACATGAAATAAAATCATTCACTTATGCAAACTGCTGACAGGAACGGAAATAAATGGGGTTCTCAGCACAGGGTGAAACACACTATCCCCTTTCTGCAGCTTAATGGAAACCATCATTATTCATAAATCATATGGCACTCAGACTGGAGAGCTGCTCTCCTGCGTGTTGCACAGTGCTGCGGGGGACAATGGGGGGCTCCCAGGAAGCTCTGCACGGTGTTCTGGAGGGGCTCATGGCATTCAGGAGCAGCCTACAGGTAGGAAACACCTGCATGAAACTGCAAGGGGAAGAAAAGGGGCTGAACAATATCTGGCAATCAAATCTAGGATTTATTTTAACCTCCTTGTAACAAAAAAGCGTTAGTAGCTCTGCTAGATGGTCTGGTAGTTAGCCTCTTCTCTGTGACCCGTGTCCTTTTGCCAGCACCTGCTATCGATTTACAGATTTTTAAGGCCAGTAAGGACCTTTGCCATTTTCTAGGCTGACTCCAAATTAACATTAGCTTTTGTGAGCTTTCTCTTCCAAGCATCACCTTAGAGCAGTCTGGTATGAGCAGCTGATGGATAAATACCTAACATTGTACTTCCTGTTTAGGAAGGACTGACCTGCAAGTGGGTCACAAGCATTTGAGAAGATTTATCAGCTTCAAACATCTTTGAAATACTCCCAACCTTCAGGAACCTTTGCATCTGGAAATGCCTGGGGAGGCTTTTTATTGCTTCTTTTTAAAATAAAGCCCTTAAATAAATAAAGAACAACTAAAGATTCCTAGCCAGCCCTCCAGAAAAAGTACAGAATGTGCCTTATGATGTAAGTAGGCAAATTCCTTCTTTGGGAGACCTCCCCAAACACCGCATCTCCCAGTACGTGCTTTGCCATTGCCAAGAGAGCTGCCGCCTCGAGTGACTGATGTCATCGTGCTTTTGAGTGTCGTCTTAGGACACTCACGGCCCTGGGACGTGAAAAATCCTGGCGATTCCTAAGGAGATGTGGCTATATTTCCCATGGTGCTTACGTCTGTAAGCTGGGGCAGGGAGAAACAAGGGACCCCACCGGGCTCTGGGAAGCCTCCAAACCAACAGGCAAAGGCAGAGTGAGAGCAGAGGAAACAAAGACCTTCTCAGATCAGGTTCTATTTTGAACGGGATTTTAGTAGAGGACTTGGAACTAGCAGTTCCGTTTAAGAAACTAACCAAAATTAGTTTTCTCTGTTGCCGCATACAGACCAGGAAAAAAAATTATCAATACAGGGTGGAGGCGGACCTGAGCTGAATCACCCTTGGAGAAGAGAGGCTTAAAGTCCAGCTGAGCAGCTGCAAGAGCACAAGAACTCTAACACGCTTTCTGTAATGAATTCTGTCAATCAGAGCAGAAAGTCCCACTTGAAGTTAATGTTCCCTGAATATTTTCCCCATCTATTTTAAACTGTGAAGTCTGGACCACTCCTTGGAGACCTGTGAAACATTCTGCCTATCAAAAACATTATTGGGCAAAAGTAATAAAACAGCAGCAATAATAAAATTACATTTTCAGGACCCTGAGATAAACTAATGGCATCCCAGAAATCTTTGCCGTGTTCTACTGCTGCATCACTCACACAGTCATTCTCATTGTTCAATACCTTAACTTTTAAGACTTAGAGTTGCTTACTTTCATACCAAATAACACGTGTCTGCTTCTTCCTTCTGTCCTTGTGACACGCCATTCTGGTTCTGGCTGTACAGGATTAGCTTCAATGCCTATCATCAATTGGTAATTTAAGTTTTATTTTTGCTCTGCACTGCATGTCTAAATAAAAACCAAGCTGTTTTTCATTTTGTCTGTATTTAGTGGGTCCTGCAGTTTTGATAATATAAATTACATCTCAGCCCAGAAGACATTTTGGGTTTTGATTTAGCAGGGAAATATATAGATGTTTGTAAATGCTATCCATCCGTGAAAGCAAGAGAGCTTGCAAGACAGAGTCTACAGTATTTCCAGCATGATCAGAAAGTTAATGCATGACTATTGGCAGCTTAAAACACACACCTCTACAGTGTTTCATGAAACAAACCTACATCCGTGCTTTTCTCCTTTCTGACAAACCAAACAAGCTCCAGTTTCCCTAAGCCTCCATTCTCTTTCTCAGTATTTACTAACACAACTTCTGCTCCAGGAACAGATTCCATGCAACACAAGTGATTCCTTCCCTTTGATACCAGAACTTTGCTAAGGAGGGGACCAGCTTAGGCGATGGACTGTCTGATTTGCAAGTTTAACCAAAAAAATGAAACATCACTAAAATAAAAATTCAGAAGGTCTATTACTCATCCTAATAAAAATATATGCAAATCTGATTTTTAAAATTACAATAACATTTTGAAGCATGAGCAGAAATCAAGCCCTGTGTGGTAGGATACTGCAGATACACTACTGCCTCTCAGATGATGCACAAGTCACAGTATACAAGACAGAGGTTACACGGGGGTGGGAGGGAAGGAAAACTGAGGTGCCAAGGGCTGAAAAAACTAGTCAAAGGCAAGGACAATAAAACCAAGAGATCACAGGTGTCCTGAGCTCCACCACTATCTATGGGTCACCCAGGTTCTCAAATCATTGAGGAAGTTGATGAAATCAGTAGACTTTTTAAAAGACATGGAATTTATTGGCATAATGTTCTCTGAACATCACTTAGGAGATAATATTTTGCCTCAAACTGTGATTAATTTTATGTCTCTTCTGGAATGATGATAGCCTGTTTGCCTTTCACAGAATCACAGAATGGTAGGGGTTGGAAGGGACCTCTGTGGATCATCTAGTCCAACCCCCCTGCCGAAGCAGGGTTACCTACAGCAGGCTGTAGAGGACCTTGTCCAGGCAGGTCTTGAATATCTCCAGAGAAGGAGACTCCACAACCTCCCTGGGCAGCCTGTGCCAGTGCTCCGTCACCCTCAGAGGGAACCTTTG
>Ga0181612_112795_pt1 | contig 12345 bp, 11 predicted proteins | sample HoacroProtozoa21_FD_119630 | JGI IMG/M metagenome (GOLD analysis project Ga0181612, IMG submission 119630) | Hoatzin crop microbial communities from Cojedes, Venezuel. Combined Assembly of Gp0051906, Gp0051904, Gp0051908 | reverse complement strand
CTCAGGGAAAGACTCTCAACCACAAACAATTTAGAGAGCTAAACAGTAAAGACTGGAATTAATGGAAATAAATATTAATGGAGTGGGAAAAAATTAATCATTTTTCCAGACAATCCTGCCATTGCTTTGCTCACCTGTGTGGGGCTGTTGCATTTACCTCTTCTCTCATGCCGTAGGGCCACGTGCTCAGGAGGTTTGTGCAGAGGTGCAACTGCTGCACGAGCGACGCAGAGGCTGGCGGGAGCACACGTTGCCTGTGGAAAGGAAAAAGAGGCAGCAAAGGGGATGGGAGCAGGAACTGCAAAAGAAAAGGATTGTTGTACCTACATGGGATTCAAGATGCAATAGGAATCGGTGCAAACCCCTCACTGGTTTCAGTGGCTGCAGGTCAAGCCCCAAGCGCCGGGGCTTGGCACAGCCCAGAGCCAGCATCGTTACGTAAAGGGATGGGGAGAAGCCTGGGGTGGGCTGGATGGAAGAAATGAATCCAATTACAGGATGAAGGGCAAAGGGAGAGACAGGACACATTTGGTCTGGATCAAATCCCTAGAAGGCTTTAAAGTAGGGACAGCAAGAAGAGGACAAAAAACAAATTGCGGTGCAGGACACCCAGCCACCACCAAGAGGAAGAGGGGCCTCAAAATGGTGCAAAAGGCAGGGAATGGGGCTTTTCAGATGGCTGAGAGTGTGGCCAGGGCAGTGACGTGGGGGATTCTCCCTGGGAGACCCGAAGTACCACCAGGACGTGGCTTTTCTGGGAGCTGGAACACCAGGCTGGCTGTGCGTGGTCCTGTCAGGACATTGGAGCAAGGGACCAGCCCAGCCAGGCCCTGCTGGAAAGCAGAGAACAGGCAAGCAAACCCCAAATTTCCTCCGTACTGCTTCCCAAAAGATTATAACCCAGCTGTCTGTGTCACAGCAGTCTCCAGGCTTCCACAGAGAAAACCCAGGGCTCTGCGCTAGAAATGGGGGGGGAAAAAAAAATATGACCCAGTTATGACAAAACAAAACAGCATGTATAAAGCATCGCTGCAGAGGGCTACAAACATCCACAATAAGGCCCTCAGGAATAACAGAGTTCAACTTCAAATGAGATTTATAAATTAAAAATAGAAGGGCTGGATTGTTTTTATTTGTCTAAACCCCCTTTTCCGACTGCTCAGCTGTTCTCACAGCTGGGCCATAGCAGGCACTGCTGGACACTGCAGAGTGAAGGTGCTGGTGCTGCGCTCTTGCACCCCTCTGGAATTAAATGAAAGCCTTTCTCTTGCCTCTCTGACTTTGCAGTTAAGCACCTGCCACGAGTTGGGCGAAGCAGAGCTCAGAGAAGAGCTGGACATAGATCCCTGACTCCCAGCTCTCCCTGTTAACTCCTGCCTAACACCTACCTGGCTCAAGTACCCCATAAAATAGAACAAAATCCAGCAAGGGTTTGACTGCAGTTTGCAAGACAAGATGATCTCAGAGGAGCAGGCAGCATCTTCTCCCTTGCATTGGCCATCACCCTCATCAGAGGATGGCTTGCTCCCTTGCGCAGCTGCTAACGTACAAGAGAAATGTGCTGGTGCTGCTTGGATTTGCCGGGCTGTGCTGGCTGCTCATCCCGTGGTGCTGCGTGGCCGGTGAGACTGTCTTGCGATCCTGCCTACTCTGCTACAGCCCTGGTTTTTCACTTAGATAAAAGTGTTGACAGCACCACACGGAGCAGTGCAGGTTCACAGCTGAGCTGGGATTGCTCAGCTGCTTGGCAAGAAAATGACAGGTCCCAAAGACTTTCTGTCTCTCCAAGGAAATCCTGCGGAGCTTGTGGGGATGTTACCTGGAGCAGCAGCAGGAGGAAAAGCCTGGGAGGTGACGGGGGCCTGCTTACTTGAGAATACCATGCAAACAAGATGAGGTTGGCAGTGGTGAAGCTCTCCCCACTTCCCAGCTGCCTTCTGGCTCTGGTGCATCCACCCCCTTGAAGCTGTGCTGGTAGGGAGAGCCTGAAGAAGAAGCTGTGATGAGGAACCTGCATGGAAAACAGGATCTGGGATTCCTCCTGCTCAAGCCTTGTGGGTACAGCCCTTTGGGGGCTGCAAGCAAGGCAGGAGACAGGCTTCTGTGTACTCTTATTTTCTAGGACAGAAGCAAGGGCATGGTACAAAGAACCTCCCTCAGCACCACCAGATCCTTGTCCTGGATGGACGCAACCGTACAAGCCCAGAGGAGCAGCGGACAGCCAGCCCCAGCACGTTGCAGCTGCTGGCAGAGGGCATGGCTGCCTCCTCGGAGCCACCAGCCACGGCCGAGTTAATCCCCACTGAGGGAGGAACGGCCCACCAAACCAAATTGTAAATACATCTACGTCCTCCTCCTCCCTGCCACACATTTAAATCCATTTGATCCACTCTAATGGATTGATCTACAAGTTTGTGCACACACATCCTGCTTTGGACCGGGCGGCTGGCAGTGCCTCGCCCATCACGACCTGTCAGCTCCACTCAGCCTCACCTCCGCCGGGAACGAATCCAATTACAGGATAAAGGGTTTTCTTCCCCTCCATATGGTCTCTATAACGCTCTGGCTTTATCTTTCTTTAACCCCTTTCCTGGTGAAGGAGCTCACAAGCCCGGTGTAAGTGGCTCAGCGCAGCAGCCACGTGAGGCTGCTACCTGATATGGGGAAATGGGGTCTTCCCAGGGCAGCCGGGGGTACCGGAGGCACCGTAATATTTACACTTTCCTCCCTCTTCTCCTGCCCACCAGGGAGGAACGAGCCCCTCCAGAAGGGAGATTCAGGGCAGCACATGACAAAACCAGACAACAGCACAAAGGTGAGCTCAGCACTGTTTTGCATTCAGCGCTGGTGCTGTTGGCCAAGGTTCAAGGTCCTGTGCATTAGTCCATCACCAGAATTTAGGTATCGGTGTTTGCTTCATGACTGATTTATTTTGCTTTTTGCATTTCTCTACACCTTGCTCTGCCCTTGGGCAAGTCGCTCCTGTGCCTTTGCCCCAGAGCCTCACACAGGGATGGGGAGAGGCACCGCAACCGCAAAGGGCTCCCCACTGCCACCATGCCAGGAAATCCACCTCTCCTGGCACAGCCGCCGGCTTTGCTCTGCCTGTCTCTCGAGCAAATTGAACGAACCGTATCAGCTCAGTGCAAGCTAGTTATTTGATTATAATTATCATTTCTTGCTTTACACAGGACATGAAAGCCCAGAGCAGCTCAGAGCTCCGTCACGCAATGTGCTGACAAACAATGAATGAGAGACAATCTCATCTCAAAGAGCTTAGCAAAGCAGAAAAAAAATGTAAGAAGGAAGAAAACCCTTCCTTTTCTTAAGGACAAACACAAAGAAACCAAACCTCTCCTCTCACATTAAACAGGGCCTGAATTTTGCTATTGCCTTCTTTGTCGTAGTGTCAGTACAGGAAACAATTGAGCGCTTTCTGGGAGACAGCCTGTAAAGTTCCCCTGCGAAGAGACACCAAATTAAAGTCATCACTTTCCATTTCTGTGACAGAGACACAGAGCGAACCGAGGTTGCATTCAGGACACGTCCTGGAGGAACCAGCTATCCTCTCTGGTGTCATTTTCTCCTGCTGAGTTTATTCAAGGCCTTCGGCATTGCTCCGGCTGTCGCTGACCTGCGGACAGCTCTAAATCCACCAGCCCCGTTAGCACGGCAGAGGCCACTCAGGCTTACCTGCACCGTATTCAGCTCCCAAAAAAGGGGAAAGTTCCTGGTCCTGATCTAGCTGAAGGTCAGGTGAAAGTCATCTTGGTCCAGTTGTTGGCAATCCTTCGTATGAAAGGTTTCCGGGTACCACACATGAAGCCAAAGTTGCGCCAGAGCGTAGCTGAAAGAGGGAGGGGAGAGGGTTTGCACTGAGCAAAGGAAAAAAATCTCTGTGCAAAAAACCTGGATGCTTCCCCCCCCAAAACAGACTGTCATTTCACCTCCTCATAGCTGAGCTTCATTTGTACAACGCTTTAGGAAAGACAGGACACTGCAAAGATGTGGCAGAAAGTCTCACAGACACGGGAGGTGAAAATTACTTTCTGCGAGATGAAAATTAACTTTCCATTGAGACAAGCATGTTCATATACAAAACCCTGGAGAAACACCAGAGCTTTCAGATGCTGCAGGCACTGACTGCAAGGTCCAAGTCTTTTAAAGTTGGACCGTGAGAGTGAAATCTTTCAGCTGATAAGAGTTGCTTTCTACCATGGAAGTTAGGAGGGACACACTAGAAATGAGATGCGCACCTGTACATGTCCATTCATGTGTGTTAGCTTTTCTGGTTTCTCCTTTAATACTCAACTAATTCTGCAAAAACACGCCCAACTTTTGTACATCCAGAAGCCTGACTACGGTCAGGAAAGGGATAGCTTTGTGAGAAGAAAGGCTGTAGGACTTCACAAAAAAATCTTCCCCTTAAGGAGGAGCTTGTAGACAGTCTAGAGAAGACCTAGAATGGGAATTTAATGACTGGTGGCTTCACAGGATGTGCAGTGAGATAGTTCTGAGGCACAGACATGCTGTGGGGGGTCCCCGTCCCAGGACACCTAAGGCTGATGTGACCCACTTCCTCTCGCCATGTCCTAGTTCTGCTCCTTTTGGATCTCTGCAGAGGGATCAGCAGGTCAGCGATTAGGACATCATTCATCCCACCCACACCCCTTAGCCTTCCGCTCCTGCCTTCTAGCTCTGAGACACTCCAGTCTTGCAGGAGATCTCATTCATCCAGCAAGACAACATTGACTTTTTCCATCCACCTTGTCTTGGCGGAGGGCAGTGGTGGGAAAGAGGCTAACAGCTTACCGCATTAACAGATCAGGGCCATTAACTCCACCAGATGTCAGAGATTAATGAAAGAGCTTCGCTAAGGCACCTTAGGCAGGTCTCCTGGAGAAGAAGCACCCACGACCCAGAAGGAAAAAATGGGGAAAGAGCTTGGAATGGAGCATTGGTGCTCCAAGCTGGCACTGACCCTGCTGAGAAGCGTTTCACGGTCTCATGTGTGCTGGGATGGGGGTTCCACATCCCAGACTGAGTGTTGAGAGACCAGGCGAAGCTGCTTTCCATCCCGCTTGCTGTCCCGGTATGGCTACAGGCTGGTGCTGGTCTCTCTGCACTGTCTCTGGAGGGAATTTAGGACATCAGCATTTGCTGAGGCGCTAGGGCATTGCTTCTCCAGCAAGCAGTGTTACTTTGTCAGGCTCGTTTTAGAGGTGTGACTAAGGACCCTCCCTAAACCCTGCCAATTCTTGCAAAAGCTGCAACCCAAATTGGTGTCCCACTTGCTGGGATGGGGAGGAGACTCGGGTGGGAAACGCTCACCACCAGCTCCCCAGGAGACAGGGACCCCCGGGGCTGGCTGTGCCCCATCCATCTCTGCCAGATGGTGTGCTCCCTCCTGTCCTGCCAGAGATCCTTGGAGGATCAGCTGAATAGCATGTGTCCTTCAGCCCAGAGAGGAGGCAAGACAGAGGAAACTCACAGTGCTTTGCACTCTAGCACAACCAGAGTGCATGATTCAAGAGACATCCCCTCAAAACATTTACCAAGATTGCAGCCTTTGGGATGGGAAGCAGCCTTTGGGATGGGAAGCAGCCTTTGGGATGGGAAGCAGCCTTCCCTCCTGTCTTTGCACAGCTCCACGCACGGAGGCGGCCCTTGGCCATGCCAGCAGAGCCTGGTTTTGCTCTGTGATGAGGACACATACCCCTACCAGGCAGCACCCACGTTGAACCAGGCAACCGAAGCACAGAGCAGCCAAAGAGCCAGAGCCAAGCCCACGGCTCAGACCCGCAGAGCTCAGTCCAGTCTTCCCCCAGCAACCTGCCCAAGGTCAGCGGGGCTGAGCTGGGCACTCCCCAGTCCCAGACTCTCCCATGGAGTCCTTCAGCTGCCCAGGAACACCCCAAAGGCTGTGACCCACCATGGACACGAGCATGGACCCATTTCCCTACCAGTCACCGAAAGCAGCTGCTCCCCAACTCACCACTGCTCCTCCTGCCTTCGCCCCTCTTCCAAAGGGCTCCCCACCCCATCCCTGCCTCTCCCCAACTCCTTAAACAATATTAAACACTTAATGGCAATTAATACTCTTTAATGCAGGTTTTGGGGCCAACTGGCTGCTTAGAGGGTGCTTAAACCATCAACCCCTCTCAATCCTGTCGCCCTTGTCATACAAAGTTAGCCGAGCCCCTAATCCGGCCTCCCCCCCGCGCTCCCTCGAGGAGGCCGAAGTGTATAAAACCTCCCCTGGCACACGGGCACTGCCAGCCCTCAACGCGGAGCAGGGCACCGCACCACCTCCCGTCCCCACGGAATTTACTGTTGTTCTCATTAATTAAATTCTTTCTTTTTTTTTTTTTCTTTTTTTTTTCTCTTTTTTTTTTTGAGAGGGGAGCCTTTAGTTCGGTGTTTTTTCCCCACATTGTGGGGTGGGGCTTCCCTTTTATTTTTTAATTGGGGTTGAAGCAAAATTAATTACAGAACTAGAGCATTTGATTTTTAAAAAACCCATAAAAGCAAAGCAGCTGCCATAACATTGGCAGGATGAATGGGACGGAAGGTATCAATTTTTATGTGCCTATGTCCAACAAGACAGGGGTGGTGCGAAGCCCCTTTGAGCACCCCCAGTACTACCTAGCCGAGCCCTGGAAGTACCGCATTGTGTGCTGCTACATCTTCTTCCTCATCTCCACTGGTTTGCCCATCAACCTCCTCACTCTCCTGGTCACATTCAAACACAAGAAGCTCCGGCAGCCGCTCAACTACATCTTGGTCAACTTGGCGGTGGCTGACCTCTTCATGGCCTGTTTCGGATTCACAGTCACCTTCTACACTGCCTGGAATGGCTACTTCGTCTTCGGACCGGTCGGCTGTGCCATAGAGGGCTTCTTTGCCACGTTGGGAGGTAAGAGCTGTGGGGTGGGAGCTCAGGTCTTGCTTCTTCAGGGTTTGGGAGCCCAGTTCCTCCCCTTCATCATACTACCAGGACAGCTGTGACACCTGCAGCATCCCTCCCATGCAGAAAGCCACCTCAGGTGCTGCTGCAGTGTCACAGCTCGTTGCATGGGGCAGAGCTCACCATGCAAGGCACCGCTTCCCTGCAGCTTAAAAACAAGGACAAAGAGAGATTTATGCAAGTTTGATCTTGATACCAAGAATGTCCATCTCATGACTAGCTGGGTAGCTGCAAGGAAACGAACCACAGGAAGGGATCCTTGTTTACAGGATCAAGCCTGGGGTCATCTGGCCACACTGCCCAGCGTGAATTCAGGGGGTCTCACACCGAAGCTGCATGGCGAACAGAGACCTGCTGGGGATGACCACATCATGTCCTTGAATCAATGTCAAGCATCTTCGCCAAAAGCCTTTTCTTGGGAAAAGGTGAAGCATTTTGGAGGGTTCAGGGAAGGAAAAGACGTCCCTTGGGAGGAGGACCGCTCAGGAGAGGGACTTCCCAGAAGGGGTATGGTCATGGAGAGGAAGAGTTCAAGACAAAGAGGAGGGTCACAGCTTATCTAGGAGCAAAGGGAAGACGTAGCAGCTCTTAACCAGAAGAGAACAGCAGCAGCGCAGAGGGGAAGGAGGATTCAGGATTGCACAGAGCTAGGGAAAGCAGACCCAAGCTTTGCAGCAATTGCTCTTGTCCCAGTTGCAGCCAATTTGGGTGCCCTTGGGAGCTTCCTTATTTCATTTCTCAGGGACATGAGAGCCGCTAACGCTTTGCCCTGCAGAAAGGCCCCGTGCAAAACAGGGAAAATTCATTTTGCACCCCGTGCCCACGCAGCCAGCCAGGCCCACATGACACCTCGTGATGGATCTGACAACCGCTAATCCTTGCTGCAGAGATCCATAACCACTGCAAGGACTTCACTTCCCCACCCCCCCACCTAAATAGGGCAATTTCCTGGAGTAATGCTGATCTGAAAAAAAAAGATGGATATTCTGCTGGGCAAAATCAGAGCTAAACGTCCTCATCCCAGCCAAGAATGGGCTTGGTCTCAGGGTCAGAGGATCGTATGGGTCTGCACCATTTCCGCTCGAGTGAGCCTGTGGGCTTTCAGGCAGCATTACTTGCCCTTCCACTGTTTGTATCTAGTAAAGAACAAGGAGGCTGCTGTTCACAGGGAGGAAAGTTTGACGGGAGGCAGTCGCTGTGCGAGCAGCGGGTCTCCAGCGAATCCTAGCACAGGGTGTAGTTATCAGCAGATTATCACAGCTGGGGGCATTAGCAGGCTTACAGCACCGACTAAACACTCCCAATCCCCTGAAGTTTAATTATCCCTTATAAATACATGTGCACGCATGCCCACCCACACAGCCTCCCCTGTACACCTCCCCCTGATCCGGCGCTGGCGGAAGACTTGTGAAATGCACATTTAAAGGCATCAACAGGTCTGGACGCATCTGGCATCTTTGCCGGAAATTCTGCTTCCTCGCACCCAGGTGGAATTCACCCCCTTAATTTTTAAATTATTAAAAAGCCATGATAAACCCCTCCTCTGTCGCCAGCATCCCACTGCGGCACAGATGCTTCCCTCGGCTCCCAGACTTTTTGCATGTTTCAGCTGGGAGATTCTCAGTTATTCAATAAGATGCTCATTATCCCTTGCTGATCCCCAACCACTCGGTCCCCTCTGCTCTTCCTCGCAACCACAAGACCACGCAGGGAAGATCAAGCCCAGAGGAGCTCTTACCACCGCCGTACGCTCTCTTTCTCTCCCTCCTGCAGGCCAAGTCGCCCTGTGGTCCCTGGTTGTCTTGGCCATAGAGCGCTACATCGTCGTCTGCAAACCCATGGGAAACTTCCGCTTCTCCTCAAGCCACGCCATGATGGGCATTGCTTTTACCTGGGTAATGGCCCTTTCCTGTGCCGCTCCACCTCTCTTCGGCTGGTCCAGGTGAGTGGAAGAATGCTCAGCGGCAGCCCTGGCTGCTGTGCAAACAGCACAGCAAGACAGGAGATGCACTCATGGCTCAGACGCGAAGATCCCTGGGCTCCAGGCAAGAAAGGCAGAACAGAAATGGGACCTCAGCTGTCAGCCCCACGATGGCTCAGCATCCTCTAACAAAAGGCAGCCACAGGCTCCGCATCTCCAGCTGCGATAGCCCTTTGTGATCCATTTATGCTCTGCAGAGAAAGAGGGGCTTCGATAGGCACAGCTCATCTCACCCATGCTGTGAAGAGCCCATTTCTCTCTACAGACCACTAAGAGCATTTGGATGACCAGGCCAGCAGGCGAGGCCACTCTGGGGAGGCAAACCTAGCCTTGCTGATGTGCTGCCACCCCAGTGTTGTTCCTGGGAGCCCTGTGGCACCTTTCCCAGCACCCCTACCCCAGTCTGCCCGCGAGTCCATCTGCCCTGCCACCAGCACTGCAGCATATTTCAGTCCCCCACCAACAAATGCCCCCCAACAATAACTGAGGCAACGCTGGCTGCTCACAGGCTCCAGCAGGTATGCGATGAGGCACAGGCAGACGGTCCCTCTCCAGCCTTGGAGTGGGATCCCCTGCCCAGGCAGCCAGCCCTCAGCTCCCAAGCGGACCTGAGCTGCATCCCTTTGAGCCAGGGCCCCTCCAGACACAGGCTGTGCATCTCTCCACCCTGCGCAGCAGCAGGGACAAAGCCCTCAAGATCTTCCACCCCATGCAGCAGCAGGGATGAAGACCTCAAGAGCTTGGACCCACCAAGCTGGTGTCTCTCATCCCCGCTCAGCATCCCTCCCTCTGCAGAGGGAGAGCAGGTGACTCCCGGCAGGCAAGTGCTCAGCCACTTAGGAAGGAAATAAATAGCCCGTTCCCCATGGGAGAGAGCGAGTGTTACAACAAACCCATGCTACGTGCCCAGACACAACATGTCGACACGGCTCATGCCGGCCCTGAAGGAGCCGTGCGCTGCAAAGCCAGCGAGGCCGGGTACGTAGGGCGCAGAGGAGAAGCTGGGGAGGAGCTCACCCAAATACACACACCATGGAGCATCCCCCATCCTTGGGGAATTCAGTCCTCAGGTTGAACACCTCCCGTTCTCCCCAGGGTGGGTCCTGGTGAAGATCCTTATCTTTCTCACTGGCAGATACATGCCGGAAGGGATGCAGTGTTCCTGCGGTCCCGACTACTACACCCACAACCCCGACTACCACAACGAGTCCTACGTCCTCTACATGTTCATCATCCACTTCATCATCCCAGTTGTGGTCATTTTCTTCTCCTACGGGCGCCTCATTTGCAAAGTCCGAGAGGTAACGTTGGGAGGGGCTGAACGGGGACAGGGCAGGCAGCTCGGGCAGGAGAGGGGAGGTGATCTGGGAATGGAAAACTGTGGGGTGCCCCTCACCAACCCCCCACCTGCAGGCAGCTGCCCAGCAGCAGGAGTCAGCCACAACCCAGAAGGCTGAGAAGGAGGTGACACGGATGGTGATCCTCATGGTGCTGGGGTTTATGCTGGCCTGGACACCCTACGCTGTGGTGGCATTCTGGATCTTCACCAACAAGGGAGCAGACTTCACCGCCACACTCATGTCAGTGCCTGCCTTCTTCTCCAAGAGCTCCTCCCTCTACAACCCCATCATCTATGTCCTCATGAACAAACAGGTGAGATGCCCCACATCATGCAGGCTGAGCCCTTGCCCTTGGCTTACCAGCACATCTGGGGTCACCGCAGGCACCTTGCTCCTCCCCATAAGTGACTGCATCTCATGCTGGGAGGAGCAGCCAGCTCGGGGGCTGTCAGGGGCTCTCAGTATGGCAGCACTTCTCAACTGGCCTCCAGCACCATCATTCTCCATTTCTCTCCCCTCTTCAGTTCCGTAATTGCATGATCACCACAATCTGCTGTGGCAAGAACCCCTTTGGGGATGAAGAGGTCTCCTCTACTGTATCCCAGAGCAAGACCGAGGTCTCCTCCGTCTCCTCCAGCCAAGTATCACCTGCATAGACCATGGACAGTTTGAACTGGGGTGACCTGCCCAGCTCGGGGACCAAGACAGACACCCACGCACGCACGGCCTCATTTCATACAGTCACTCCCTTGTGCGCCGAGACCCTCCCCTGCACGAGAAGTTAGCTGTGCACCTACCGCGGTAGCTTCCCCCCACTCCCACGTGCAGACCCCCAGCCCTGGGCATCCCTGCTGCAGACACGGCACCCTAAGCTCTTCTACACTGACACAGCCACAGCCACTTGCTGAGGAGCCCAGGTCCCTTCCCCAGCTCCCAGGAGCTGGCCAGCTTTTGGGGACCGTCCATGTGTCAGCAAACCCCCCTGCTTTGTTCACAACGTGTTAAAACAGCAGTGGCCAGTGGCGAACCCCAATCTGCAATATTTTCCTCCCTCCCGCTCTGAAACGCGCTCCCTGCTAGCATCTCCCTTCCCTGGTGATCAGGGGAGCGTCACAGAAGCATCCGACCCTCGGTGGCAAAAACTAAGCACGCAGACAAAGCCCCACTGCAAAATCCCCAGAAGCACAAACCCGTGGCTGGAGCAGTCCCAGCAGCCCCTTGCCAGCACTCGAGCCCAGGGCTTGCCAGACCTGCACACCCCACTGCCAGCACAGCCAATGGAAATCGATACCCGTAGTCTTTATAAATCAATATAACAAATGGAGCTGTGAGCGGGCTTTGCTTCAAGCTCCACTCCCTATATCCCCAAGACAACACTGTAGATATATTTTTTTTTTTGTCTTGGAACCTGTAAATATTTGCTCACGTACTTTGAAGTCTCTATCTTTCTCAGCTCCTTCCTTTCTCCTCCTCCTCCCGACTCTAAGGCAGAGAAACCATCTTTCACCTCCATCCGTGCCAGCCGGACACGCACAGCCAACCTTGGAGGGTGGGATCGGTACCCGAGCACTTTCCTGTACATATTTTATAAATAAATAATATCGTGTCGGCACAAGGACTTCTACAGTCAAGAAGTAGGGATTAAAAAATAAGAAATAAACAGAAGCAGCACAGACTAAAATACAGATGCTCAGTCCTTGTTCTTTCTCTTGGGCTGCGTTGACAAGACGCTGGTGTCGAGCCGAGAAAATGCAGCGCTGCTGTTGGCGACACAAGCCTGGAGCTGCCTCGAAAGCCACGCGAGAGGGGACCTGCGGGTCAGACCAGTCCAGATCACAGAGCAGTGACCATCCTTGGCAAGGTGACAGCCCCATTACCCGGAGCTCCAAAGGGGTTTAGAGGCAAAGAAAGACCCAGACCCGGCACAGGGCTGCCGGTGCCACCGCTCGCACCACGGCCCTTGCTACCCAGCCTACCACCAGCCGTTATTTTTTCGGCCTTTAATATTTAAGCATCCCCCAAGTAGCCTTAAATAAAGCTTCAGCAGAGAGCTTTTT
>Ga0181612_100682_pt1 | contig 12345 bp, 9 predicted proteins | sample HoacroProtozoa21_FD_119630 | JGI IMG/M metagenome (GOLD analysis project Ga0181612, IMG submission 119630) | Hoatzin crop microbial communities from Cojedes, Venezuel. Combined Assembly of Gp0051906, Gp0051904, Gp0051908 | reverse complement strand
GCTACTCCAGAAGGAGCTGCTTTGTCACAAAATGTTACAGGATTTCAGCAAAATCTGGCCTTTAAAATGCATAAATTACATGGTTTGAAACTTCAGTACCAAACATAGAATGCCAATTTTTTAACGAGAGCTGATTCAAACTTTATTTTGGATAGTCAGAATTTCAAATGGTTCTTGGTTTTATTGTTTACATGGATTAATGGCTGTAGTCATGCACTGGGTAATGAATTAGAAGCTATTTTCAAGATAGATATAATTTCCTTGTTTTGTACCCAAAGCACGCTAGTCTTCCTTGGGCAAAGCCATCTGCGCAGGGATAAAGAGAAATCCTTTGTTTTGGATACTCTACATACTGATGAATGTTTCTAAACTTTATGCTTCCTCTCTTTTTTTGTCAGCTTTTATTTCCATTTTACCGATCTTTCTGTCCTGTGGTTTCAATCCTGCTTTTTGCTTACATGCCTATACCTTTCTTCCAACGCCTGTAGCTGCTGTATTTTAACCGTGGTGCTATGCTGAGCTGTGTATTGACTTCTCAGTTACTGTTGTTTAAATGTAAATGAGTCCTGGCGTTGTACTGGTGCTACTCCCGAGTCTTTCAACAGCTTATAAATTCAGATTCCATTCTGTAGGTAGCATCTGAACTCCTCCTTAGAAAAAAGTGGTACTTTTTCTGTTGTGAGTAGTAACTGTGCTGCCTGCTATGTAACCCATCAGGTGCTGTAAGGTGTAATCAGTTGGTTCAAATTAGGAGCCTTTATTAGCTTGCATCTGCCCTAGATGTATGTGTGTTGCTGTTTTCTTCAAGGACAGCTCATAACATTCATTTCAAATGTTTAGATTTGGGCTGCTGCAGTTTTTCTCATCTAAATGTCAACCGTGTGTGACGTACAGAATAATATAAAATAATTATAATTTTTTCTCTAATCAAGAAAAAGTGATGTTGAATTGTTTAATTACTGGCTTTGCCAGGCTGCAGATGGGAAGGCTTTTCAGGTAAGTTGCTCATACAAAATGCCTGAAATGGGTAGTAATTAACAACTGGCTCTTCATTGGTATGTTAATTACAGTGCCATTTGTCCTGGTGCCTGTCCTTGTTTAAATGTTCGGTTACACTGAACTGGAGCCTTCACTTCCTGGCAAACACAGAATGTATCAGAATAGTCTGACTCTCAGATATATGCAAATATTTTATGGGAAGAGGCATGCCAGTAAATCACTGCGCTGCAAAGAAGGAAAACACTGCATATTTGTATTCCTCGGAGGTAAAAGCAAAACCTGTTTCTGTGGAATATACAGGCCTGATTTTGAAAAATGGTCTCCAGTACTTTCCCAGTAATAATCCACAACAGAATTTCGTGGAAGTAGATAATTTTAAGGACTTGTAACTGCTGGCTTTCTCTGTTAGTAAAGGTATGTGGACATGTGGGTGCTGCTAAATGCCCTTGCAATGCATGTATTTTTAAAATTGTATTGCCTGTAATATTTGGATGGAAAATCAAACTGAACTGGAAATGCTTTTAAAACCTGGGATAAAACTGATTATTTTGAATGCAAGGAGATTTAAAGTAACTTCTTATGTATAGATCACATCAGTAGTCTCAGATCTTATGGAACTTACAGTTTAATTCTTTTCAGAATGCCGATTGTCTTCTGTTGTTTGGAAGGTGCCTTGCAGAGTGCATCCCAATCTCCAGAAACTACTGCAATAGGTGAAAACGGACTGCATCTGGTATGCCGCTCGAAGTGATGTCCTGAAAAGGGGCAGGCTGGTAAAGTTATGTGGCTGATCAGCATGTCAGTATGAGACTAGTGTTTTAATTTGCTACAATTCTGTCACATGGAAAGCGGATAATCTGCCCAGCGCAGTGACCCTCAACACGTGGCAGAAGACAATCTGGAAATTAGGTGCTGAATGTAACAGTAGCGGAGGGAAGCGGATTATAGTCATAAAATTAGCTATAAAATGGGGCTAGCTCCTGTGTGTCACTGCCCTCGGAGGCATGTTTGATACATTTATTGACAAAAAAATTTATTGCCATTGGTACTGCAGAGCCAACACGGCCATGGACGAGCTGGATTTCCATTGTTTTGTGTCCAACAGGTAGAGTTGCTAGCTCAATTTTGAATCCGGTTTTAGAGACTTAAAGTACTGTTAGCTAGAGAAGCTTGGTTTGAAATGCTGAATTCTTGTGTTCCCAGCCACTGAGAGGCAGCTTGTTTAACAGCAGTCTGCGGAGGCTGGCCCTGGGAGAGAGTTTGGGAAAACAGAGGTCAGGCTGATGGCTACTCCTGTGAGTCAAGTTCATGTCAGAGTGTATGGGGACACCAATGGTTTCCTCAGATTTAATTATTATTTTTTTTTTAAAGCATCTTTAAGAGATTGGCTGGCCTTCTGCATATAGATCTGTCACACTGAAAATGCTCTGCACTTTCTGTAGTGAGTAGTGGTTTGACCAGTAGAAAACAAGGCTGCATAATGAAAACTTCCTGTTATTTTCATGAGATTTTCAGTGGACTTAGGACAATACAATGGCCAATTATTGGAGCTACGTAAAGGTTTTAGTGTTTCTATAATAAATGTTCCTCTGCTAATTTGTTTTGTTGATGTTTTCATGTAAAACGTATTTTTTTTCATTTAAAGAAAAAAGAAAAAAGTTTAATTGGCTGTGCAATCAGGTTTGTGGGAACAGCAATTGCGTCTTAGCTACAGGTTTTTTTTGCTTACCAGTGAAGTTTTGAAGTATGTGTTTTCTTTGTTGAAATTAAAGTAAATGAACCATCACCAAGAAAAATACAGGAGCATTTTCAAACTCTCTTATGAGGACTGCAAAATAAGAATACTTTCTGAAGGCATGGGCACATTTAAAAGGTGGACTGAAGTCCTAGTAGGTATTCGTCAACTCCTTTGTTGTAGACATCTCATCAGACCAAATTCCGCAGTTCCTACACAAGTCCTTAAAAAATGTGTAACATCCCTGGATTCTCTGCCAGCAGCTGTCTGCATCTGTCAGTTGAGGTTGTTCCAAGTGAAGCTGTTTCTCTTTATTACATTGGTGAGCCTGGACTGGATCCTCACTAACAACAAAACGTGTTAGATCAGACTTGTGCTGCATGGAACCCCTGTCCAAACATAGCCCATCACAGACGTTTTAGGATAAAGTATAAAATTTCCATTATGGATACTTACAGATTAAAACAGCAGTAGAGAATTTTCTTCCTTCTTTGTTGTTGATGGGCATTGTGAAGTACTTAGATTTATAGAAGTCTTTGGAACTCCTTGTAGTTTAATCAAGCTTGAGACTTGGTTCTTGAATGATCGCAGCTGTTGCTTTATTTTTTCCAAATTAAACCGAGTGTTTCTGGACTTGCTGTGCTCTGCGATGTTTTCCAGATACAATAAATGAACGTGTGACTTTCTGAGATGCAGTAGTCTTCTGGTTAAATATATCTTCATACTCTTTCACTCTTCAAACATGCTAACTTCATAGGTTTCCAAAATGGTCCTGACTATAGACTTAATCTTATTTTTTTTAGTGCTGTCCTTATGCTTCTTACGCCCTTTGGTTCTCAGCCGTAAATGGAACTGAGGCTTATGATGGTTTTTAACATTTTAGTGAAAGCTGCCAGTCTGAATATTTTTTCCCCTCCAAAATTTTGCTTTTTGTTATTTGTGTTTCTCCCTCCAGGTTCCATGCATGTTTTAAAAAAGGCGGCCATATAAATATGTAAGTAATATTTAAGGTCAGGCAGCTGTAGGATGGGAGTGTAAAATGAAATCTTAGTGCTGGGGTACAATATCTGAATTAAAAGAAGGGTGGTTTTACTTGTTGGCATTTTGGTTGAGCAAAATCAGTTGGAGATGTGTGAGTAGGTGGAAAGAACGTTAACATGAAGTTCATGCTGAATTATGTTTTGCTTGAGGAAAACTATTCATTAGTCTCATAGATGGCACATGCCTTTTTATTGCTTCTCTAAAGTAGTATCTGACTACTCTGATGAAAAGGTTGATATGACATTAAGGAATTGGTTCTGCCTCATCTGCCGATGATGTGCAAAAGCCTTTCTGCCCTTGGCAGAGCTGAATGAGACGTAGGCAGCATGCCAGTCCTCGCTTTGCTCTCGGAAGGGCACATGTGTGGTAAATGTTTTCAGGGAGTTTTCAGCAGAGTCACGGCTCAGTCTCTTCAGGTGTTACGTGTGGAGGTTAGCAATGTTGTATCCGGGTGCAGCTCCGGAGTTCGTTGTTTCTGCACCTAAACCCCTTTGTTGGTGCTGTTTTTTCAGGATGGTCTTAAGGACAAAATGTTCTTTCATCATTGCTAAATTTAAAATGACCGTGGTAATTATGAGTAAGAATTTCAGAGACTAATAAATTCTCACTATGCAGGAAAACTCTTGGCTGTTACAAGCTGCCTGCATTTTTCACTTTTAGTGCTGGCTGGCTATCTCATGCCTGAGAACTGACCAGGGAACAAAGACAGTCTTGTGGTACAGGCACCGGACAGGGTTCAAATTTACCACAGATTCCCTGTTTAACTTCTGACAAGTAATAGCCCCGTGCCACAGTTAAGTCATCTGATTTTTGTTTCCGTTTCTCTAACCTCCAGTCTGCATGTCCTGTTTGTAAGACTGTGTATTCTGGGATGCTTTTTTCGTATGTGTCTGTTATAAAATGACATACTTGCAGGAGAGGGTGGAGTGCCTATCCTGGACCAAGCAGGGAATGGGGTTTTTTTTCATTGTGATGTACTAATTGATGTTGTAATAACAGCCTTTTATTGCAACCACATTTATGTTGGAGTAGCAAAGATTTTGGTATCTCTTTGGGAAGAAGAGGAGATAAAAAAGCAAAATATACAGCTTCTTTCTCCTTGGAAACGGCAGATAGTATTTATTCTAGGCACATGAATAACCATTAATTTGTATTTTCTTTATACAGTAGGTATGATGTTGGGATAATGTGCTTTTTAAGTGTCTTGGCAAAATGTACACGAGTATAGGTGGATAGCTATTTCAGTGCTGAACTACCAACGATCCACCGAGCTTTGAAGTTTTAATACAGGCATTACACCTTATTTCTTGCTATCTTGACTTATGGTTGCTTTTGTCACTTAATTTGACTTTGAAAATACGTTAGTTTGTTCTCAGCCACTTACCGTTTGAATTAAGGTTGAGAGCAAAATATAAATTGCTTCATACACAAAAGAAATTATCAAACTATATGAAAAATACAGTTACAGAGTGAAAATTATGAGCTGGTTTTCAAGTGTTTATTGTGTGTTGGAGAGTTGAATTTAAGAAGTAGGAAAATGCATTATATGAGGGTATTTGGTTAGCATGTTAACTCAAACTGCTCTTGAAGTCAATGAGCTGTCACTGGAAGTAAATACATTTTCAGAAATCAAATCATGATTCTTTCTAATGTTGAAATGTAATGATAAAGTATTTATAGTCATTTCTTGGTGAGTGTGTTTGGCTGCCACCAGTTGTTTGCTTTGTTGTGTGCAGTCCCTGTAGTAGCTGGAACCTGATTGCCGAGTTTGGCATTCAGAGGAATTTTGTATGTCCTTTGTACTTGTCTGTGCTGCTCTTCAGTCAGCAAATATCAAAGCAAAAAACTTAGTTTGGTCAATATTTACAGACAAATACTCAGCTTGTTTTTTGACAAACATCCACTTTGTTTATAGTGTGTTTTTTTCAGTATCGTTCTTCATGTCTGTATTTGATGTATCCACAGATCTGTCTGTATACTCTTGGGAGCAAGTGGCTTGTAATGGATGTCGAATCATGTTTAATACAAATATGGGGACATGGAAAAATAATGTTTTGTTATTACGTATTTTCATTTGCCTAGTAGTTTGCTTAGTAGTGAATTGTGTTTTGCAATTCTGAAAAAGCAGTAAGAGCATGGCCATTACAGTTGATGACTTCTTCCAAGACTAGCAGACCTTAACTGGAAACATCATTTTCTCTCCTATTTTAAAATTGGTAATTTTAAAAAGCGAAGTGCGAGATTCAGTATTCTAAGAGCTATTCAGGGAGTAGGTCTATGAAGAAGTTAAGCAGAAAAAAGTGCTCCAAAATTCATGACAAATTCTTAGGTGTGTAGTAGACCTATAGTAACACTAAGGAATCTTCTGCGGCAGACTGTAGCAGTATTTTGTATTTACTGTATGCCTGTGAAGGTTTCCCTTATGCCATAAAGTTGGGGTGTTCTATTTGGAGCATTTGTGGGAATGAAAAATTCTAGAAAGTAATGCAAGAAATGCAAATGCAGTTACCTTTGAACTTCCAAAAGCTTGTTGGTTTTTTTTGTTGTTGTTGTTATTTGCAGACATGAAAGATTTAATATGTGAAATTACCTAAAAGGCAGAATGTTTTGAGAAGCGTAATTAATGATCCTGGGGCGGTGAAAGGTAGAAAAATCACTGAAGACCTTTATTTGTAACTTTTTTTTGCTTGCATAAAAATTCAGGTTTTGGGAAATTCATCTTCAAAGACAAGGTAGCTGCTAACATGGGTTGGTATGTCAGAGCAGTTAAGACTTCAGAAGATGTTGTGGAGGTTGTCCTCTGTGGGAGGTTGAACTGAACACGTCAAGATCTCTGATGGGTGCCAGCTCAATGTCGTGGGAAGACTGGTGTACTCGTTTCAGGTGGCTTTTCAAGGTCCAGTTCAATATGAATGTGGAATTTTCTTATCCACAGCCCTTTTCCATGGTCTGAAGGCTGGAATGTAGTGCTTCATAAACTGGGCCTAGAGTATGGAAAAATAATGGTTGGGAGTAATAGATGACACAAGCAGTCTGTTCACTTGTACGTCTCCTTTGAGTCAGATGAAGTTTTTGATCCTTGTTGCTGCCATGGGAAAGTGAGGTTAGCTGTTTTCTCTCATTTCTAGAGGAAAAAAAAAAAAAGAAATGTTAATCAGAATATCTTCTTTGACTTACTGTAAGTTCAGTAAGGGATAAAATGAACTGAATATTTGATGTGCAAGGCTCAGGCTAGGTTTTTGAATGGGGTTAAATGTGTTTTTTTTTCCCCTCCGCAATTTTTAGACGGAGGACATTGCATTAGAAATTGTGAGGAAAGGCACATGTACTAAACCACACCCTATTTTTAGAACATGTTTTGTGGTGCCTGGTGATATTCTTTTTGGGCTGTTTCACATAAATATGCTTGGTTATAAATTGGGATATGGTAGCACCTGAAAGGCCAATTAATTATCATAACATCAAATAACCATCATTTGCTTGTTGATCAAGCAGAACTGAAGTCATTAGTGCTATCAATAAAATACTGTTTAATGAAAACAATAGCATTCTGATTACCCAACAGTGCCCAAGGACACTGTAAATATACTGTTAATTAAGTGTTTGGTAATGCAAGTTGCTATTCTGAATGAAATTTAGAATTAACATACCCTTCTGAGGCACACTTAAAAAAAAATCTTTGTAATAAATAATAAAGACATTTGAAGGACATGAGTAAGTAATTGTCAGTGAGTAATTTAAATCAGAGTGGTCTAAATTTTACATCTTTGTAGTTGGACTGTGTTGTTCCTGAGCTTTCTGCAGCTGGTGGGGAGTGGATGTCTCCGTATGTGTGGATACATCACAGAGGCTTCAGGTCTTTGACCCCAGCATGGTCAGTGGCTTGCAGAGCAGCTTGTGGGCCACCACAACAGCAGAAGTGGTCAGTTTAGTCTTATGTAGTTTGACAGTCACCACTTCCTCAGAAATACTTTGTGCAGATCTTTTCATGGTCTTCTTTACCAGCCCCTCCATGACTTGGCTCAATGAGATGAGTACCAGAGATTGTTTCTCCTGGTGATTGACCCATGCTCTGTTGTAGTAGGCAGGTCAGGTGCAAGATACCACTTCTATCTCAGTCTGGCTCCTTGGATTTTCAAATTTTTAAATTAAGGATAAATTTTATAACCACTTGCACTTGTGAACTTAGACAATGCTTACTGTGCTTGTCAACCTCAGTGAAAATGGATTGTAAGAATATTTATGTGAAACAATTATAAGAGGGGACCAGGAATGAATTAATTCACAAAATACAGCTCTGCTCATTATTTAAGAAATAGCTTGTCAAAGTTCTTCTGACTTGAACCCAAAGTTGTAGTCATAAATACTGCCTTACACACTCATGAAATCCAATAGCTGACTTCTGGTTAACAAAATACGGACAAGAATCAAGTGACGTTGGATCTCAAGTCACAGAAAGTGACTTTCCTGTGAATTCTGTGCATTTCTTGGTAGAGAGGAAGAGTAAAATAGTTGAGGCGTGGCTTTGCATTCCTAGGAAAGTTAGGCTACTCCTGATCTGCATTTGGTTAAGATCAATTTTGGTCAACGTTGTAGGCGGATTTGTTACCCATTACCTTTATTTCATTGCATATTTACAGCTATTCAGTAAATTTTGTGTAGTTCATAGGAGTTTTAAGCACTGTCATCTTGTTATGCTGTAAACTCTGGAGAACCTCAGTGTTGATCTCGGTGGGGGTTTTCTTGTGTATATCATTGCAAGTAATTTAATAGCAGTTTCAAAACAATTTCTGCAAACTGACAATTGAACTTGTACAACAACAAAATAGATTCGCAATGAAGCGCTGATATTTGATTGAAATCTAAACCAGCTTCTATTGCTGGAAAAAAAATTGCTGGATAGTAAAAAGACAGACTTCTTGGTAGAAGATAATAGAAGTATTATTTTAAAATAAATAATTTGAAGATGAGTGAATAAAAATGAAGTCTCATGATGACATAGTAACTGCTCTTTAGTTTATCTGCACTCATTATTATCAGAAAACAGTTGCATAGGAATTCATGAAAGAATATTAGCTTGTAAACATCTTTGGACAATTATCTCATAGAACAGGGAAATGAAACAAGATGAGGAGTTTGGGGAAGGACAGATAGCAATGATAATATAAAACTAGGTAATCTAGAGCAAGGGCATACTGTGGAAAATGCTTGTTTTGATTGTTAATGAAATAAATTAATAGTGGTAGTTGGCTAATTTCTTACCTTTGTAGAAAAAGCACACTTGAGAAATGTTGCGTCCCCTGCTCGTGTTGTAAAAACTGGCTGTCCTGTCCCAAAAGAGATTTTTCAAGCCCAGGGTGCCTTTTCCAGCACTGGCCAAAAGCAGGTGCTTGAAGGAGTATAAAATCAGAGTGAGCACGTGTGGCGCTTCTGCTGGGTACCTTCCCACCCTCCAGCCCCGTGTGGCTTGGAGGTTTCTTGAGCCAGGCACGACATCTGTATTTGTAGTGCTCGGTGGCTCTCTTTTCCACAGTTTTGGGTAGGCCCTTACACACTTACAGCATCCACAGCTTCCCATTGCAGGGGGTTTGGGGCATCCAGAGATAGCTGAGACTGGTCAGCAAGGCTTGGCAAAAGTGGTGAGGGTGCAGGAAGATAAAAAAGGTTAAAAGGGACAAATTGTGGGACAGTTTGATGGTAGCTGAAACACTTTCACGTTGCCCTTGAGGAGTGGACAGGCTTGGGGTGGCTCACAAGAGGGGACAAGCAGTGCAATGGGAGGTGGAGTCTAGGTTTAGCTGTTCTGTTTTTTATACATGTAGTCATGAGGATGGCCAGCAAGGGGCATGACGTTGAGCAAGGCGGGAAACGAGGAATGGCTGGATGAGAGGGTGTTCCTTGCTGTGTAGACAGAAGTCCCATCTCAGCAAACCTCAGCAATGGAGGCAGATGCGACAGAACTTGGACGTAACTGGAATCGCAGTAAAGCTAGTGGTGCGGTGTTGTGGGTTGCTTTTTTAACTTGCACTGAAATAATACGAGAGCTACCCAGCTTGCTCCTTTTCTACAGAGCGACAAATCTTACCGTGCCCTTTTAACAAGCAGTTAGTGATAGTCTTGTGGGGCAGGGCCGTGTAAAGGTATTCTGCCTAGTTCAGTATTACTGTGCCAGGCTTCAGTGTAGCTTTAGCTTGTCTTGTAGCTTCCACTTTACCTTCTGGTGTTTTGCTGGATGAGATGCAGCAAGTGTTCTGTTTTACAAAGGGGAAAAAAATGTCCTGTACATGAATTTCTAATTGAATGCCAACCAAAATAAGCTAAATGAAACAGACTTATTAAATGAAGAGTTAATGGACTGAGCATGATCTGTCTCTGAGAAGCCTGAAGGAAAGTCATTACACTTCATTATTCTTTCATCGTGTTTGTTTGCCCAGCCTGGGCGTGGGCTTCTACAGTTTCTGTGAGTTCATTAATGGGTTAGCTTTGGCCACTTCTGCATAACAGAACAGGCATATACGGTATTTGCTAGTTCTGATGCTAAGTGAAAATTATAGAAAATAACTTTGAATGTTACCTTCTGTTTCTTGCACACAACTTATAATTATGCAGTTATTTTTGGCAAATATGAAATGTCAGAGGAGGAGGGAGGATCACTGTTCATTTCAAATGGAAATGATGTATAGTTCGGGGAGCCTAATTATTTTGTTATTTAGTACTTTTGCCACATATCACTAATAAATACAATGAAACCAGGACAAATTAAGGCAGAAAACAATCAAAGGAAGAACTATGTTATATCAGTGCATGATCATGTATATAGCAGCCTAAGACCAGGTAGAGTCACATTCAGACAGCATAAATGATCCTACTGCTGTTGACTGCAGTTTCACTGTGACCCTGCATGTAAGCTAAGGACCTGCCTCTCTTCTTGTAATAAAGGTTCCATCAATCCGGAGACAGCCCTTCAAAGCCAGATTTTCATCTTCTCTGTAAATTGGCCTTTTACAGTGGCTGCCCTATTTCCCTCCCCAGTTTGCATGTGCACTTCCCCACTTGTGACTATTTATACCGGAGAGACTTGCCAAGTGTTGGAGGCTCAGGTTGTGTTTTCAAGGCAGGGCTAGTCCAGGTCCTTGGATTTGCTTCTACCCCACTTTTTGGTGCACTTCGAGACTTCGGATGAGAGAAGTGCTTTTCTGTCCATTGTGATCGTGGTGAAGACCTAGACGCTGTCCTGCTTGAGTTAAATCCCCCACTTCTGCAGCGAGAAAGATTTATCAAATTTTCGAGCAGGCCAGGCGCTTAGGCTCAGGTGACAGTCTTCATTCTGCAGTGAAGATAGAAGCCTTGTTGTAATTCTGAGGGGCTTTACTATTTTCCAAGACTAGAGACACAGTTTCAGAACAAGAGCCATTAAAGCTTCTTTCTTGATCTTTCCTCCTTACTTTGAATTCCAGCAACCTCTTTTTCTTGTGGAGAATGGTCATAGTTTGGCAGGACTTGTCAGCAGTTGTATGTATTGGCTTATTAGAGGGAGTACAAGAAATAGTTCATCTAAGCCAGAGGCTGAATAGATTGAGAAAAGATAACAAGGAATTATGAATGAGAAGTGGAAAAATAGTTGGCAAAGAATGCATGGGCATATGTGAGAAGGTGAGCTGGTGTCATGACTATGTCAGGAAGCTAGGAGGAACGAAGCAGCAGCTACCCTTTCCCTTCTTCCCAGCCTAACCTGAGATAGTAATGTGTGTCTTCTGTCTGTGCTTCAAGTTGAATTTTTAGTCTGTAACAATCTCTGCAGTAGATGCAGAGATGTGACTTCAGGTCGTCTCCTGGATCATGCTAAAGGCCATTCTGAGTTTATTCATTTGCACATGGGCTGTTGGGTGTTCAGGCTGAGAAGGCATAGGCAGCGAGTATGAATGTGGTCCACATCCTTTTCTTGTGCCCTGATGTCTCCGAAAATTATTGTGCCTCGACTACGAGGTAGATCTGGATGAATGGAATTGCCAGACATGACTGGAATGAACAAGGTGATTAGCATGAAAACTGGAATTAAAAATAAGAAGTATTGTCAAAGCAGGATTCGAAATCACTTAGGAGTATTGTATGAAATAATTTTTGGTATTATAAATCATAAGATTGACATTTCCATAACTGGGTTTTTGGATGCTTTGCTTTCTGCATGCCCAGTTTTGGATGCTGCAGAGAACTCTGATTTTCAGTGTCGGCTGCTCATCCTGTGGAGATCTGTCTCGCATTGGCCCTCAAGCTGAGCACTTCAAGCAAGAATTCCGCTGAGGTGGACCAAAACTCTGTTTGTCAAGGTCTACTTCTAGTTGAGTATCTGCATCCCACCTCCTTTTGCGCATCCCCGTAGTGGTGTTGAACTACAGGGTGCGCAAAAAAGTATGGTTGGTACTGAGATTCCAGGACTCCACAAATGGATTGTGTGGACCCAGCGGTGGAGTGGGGAGGCACTGTAGAGGATTTCGCCTCTATGACTTCAAAACCTGCTCTCCCAGTCTACTGATGGGACGCATGCTAGATATCTCGTAGATTTGTTACAT